>ERZ791865.2587-NODE-2587-length-12232-cov-10.027347_pt1 | contig 12232 bp, 8 predicted proteins | sample MGYA00509942_ERZ791865 | MGnify/ENA primary metagenome ERZ791865 (study PRJEB30046, sample SAMN00792098) | human gut metagenome | study: EMG produced TPA metagenomics assembly of the A metagenome-wide association study of gut microbiota in type 2...
CTCACTTGCAAACTCCTGAATCTCTCCCTCTCCACTTTTATCCGCCGCGCCATCCGCAACGTCAAGATCGAGAAAACGATCATCGTTGCAGGCGGCGGCGAAGAAACCCTGACCGCCGTTTCCACCCTGCTTGCTCAGTGCAGCAAGGTGGGCAGCAATCTCAACCAGCTTGCAAGGCACTTCAATTCCGGCTGTGCGGACACCGAGCAGATCCGGGCGAAACTCCTTGACGAACTTGCAGACCTGACCGCATTCCGGCTCAACGCCGAGAAAGTTCTGGGTGAACTGTATGGCAACGCTCAAGCATATCGCCTCTAAAAACTCGGACTACACCGCCATCGAAGCGTACCTCGTTTACCAGCATGATGCGTTCACTGGAAAGCAACTTCTGGATGAACAAGGCAGACCGAAGCTGCGGGAATCCTACCTGCTCGACACCCTTGAGTGTGGCGATTTCTCGTTTGCAACAGCCTGTCTGCTGGCAAACCGCAAGTATGGTAAGAACACCCAGCATGGTGATATCAAAAGCCACCAGTATATCATCAGCTTTGACCCCAGAGATGCAGCCGACAACGGCTTGACCATGGAAAAGGCACAGGCACTTGGCCTGAAATTCTGCGAAGAAAATTTCCCCGGTCATCCTGCCATCGTCTGCACTCACCCGGATGGGCACAACCATTCGGGAAACATCCATGTCCACATCGTGATCGGCAGCGTCCGAACACGGGAAGTGGAGCGCAAGCCCTATATGCAGAAGCCACGCGATTGGCGCGAGGGCATGAAGCACTCCAGCACAGCCCAGACCATGCGGCACTTGCGTGTTGAGGTCATGGAGCTGTGCGAGGGTGCCGGACTGTACCAGATCGACCTGCTCAACGGCTCGAAAGAGCGCGTAAGCGAAGCCGAGTATTGGGCGCGCAGGCGCGGCCAGTTGAAACTTGACCTTGAAAACGCAGGCCTCGCCGCAACCGGACAGCCGCCCAAGCAGAAGAAGTTTGAAACCGTAAAAGATACCCTGCGGAAACAGATTTCTTCAGTGCTGTACCGTGCCACGAGCTTTGAAGATTTTTCCGACAGGCTCATGCAGCAGCACGGCATTGCCGTCAAGGAAAGTCGCGGACGTCTAAGTTATCTGCCTGCTGGAAGAACAAAGTTCATCCGAGCGAAACATCTCGGTGACAAGTTCGACAAGGCAGAAGTACTAGCCACCCTGACCGCAAACGCAGCGCGCAAACCCAAGGTACAGTCTAAAACGACCAACCTTGCAAAGCTGATTGATATTCAGGCAAAGCTGACCGAGGGCAAGGGCATTGGCTACGAACGTTGGGCAAAGAAGTTCAACCTCAAAGCCATGTCGCAAACTCTGATCCTCTTGCAGGAGAAAGATTTGCTCAACGAGGATGATTTGAACCAGCGCATCGCTGAACTGGAAACCAAGTATCACGACTCACTGACCGTAGTGAAAGACCTCGAAGGTCGCATGAAAGCCAACAAAGAGCTGCGCTATCACGTCGCAGCCTACACCAGCACCAAGAACATCGCACAGCAGTTAAAAGCTGCAAAACAACCCACAGCCTTTGAAGAACAGCACCGTGCAGAGCTGACAGCGTATCGGGCGGCAGCAGCCTATTTTAAGGCAAACAACATCACAAAGCTGCCCAGCCCGAAAAAGCTGGAAGTCGAGTATGCGCAGCTGGCATCCGAAAAGGCGAAGTTCTACGAGCAGTACAAAGAAGCGAAAGAAGAACTTCTCAAACTGCAAACGGCAAAACAGAATGTTGCGTCCTTTTTCCGGGAGGAAGAGCAGACGCAGCAGGAGAGATAAAGGAGTGTGCATATGATCAACTTGAAAATTGACCCGGAGTTCCAGTCCCAGATTCCGCCGCTGACGGACGATGAGTACAAGCAGCTTGAAGAAAACATCCTCAAGGAAGGCAAGCTGCTCTCTCCTTTGATTGTTTGGAACAACACCCTCGTTGACGGACACAATCGTTATGCCATCCTCCAGAAACACCCGGAGATTTATTTCTCCACCATGCCGCTCCCGTTTGAAAGCAGAGAAGAAGTTCTCGCTTGGATTTGTAAGAACCAGTTGGGGCGGCGCAACCTCACGCCGGAGCAGAAGAAGTTCCTTATGGGGAAGCAGTATTCCTCTGAAAAGTGTACCGAAGCATTTCGCGGCAATCAGCATACTGTAAAGAAATCTGGCGGTGTTCAATCTGAACACAACCAGAAGCCCATGAAAACCTGTGAGCGCATTGCACAGGAAAATCACAGCAGCGCAAGTTCAGTCCGCCGTGCAGAATACTATGCCCACGGCGTTGACGTTGCGGATGAACTGTCTCCCGGTTTCCGTGATCGGTTCTTCCGCGAGGAACTGCACATTCCCGATTATCTTCTCGAAAATCTCGGCAAGGCCAAGCCCGAAGAACAGGCTGAAATTTTTGAGGAAATCAAGAATTATGTGCCGAAGCCGAAGAAAGTCAAGTCTAACAAAGTAACGGTGAAGCAGGCAGAGAAAGCCGCCAGCAACACCATTGATGAAAACTATGATGTTCCCCAAAAGTTTCTCGAACTGTACTACCGGCTCCACAATGCTGAATCTCTCATGCGAAAGAGTTGGGAAGTTACGTTCGACTTGAACCCGAAACTTCTTACGCATCCGGAACAGGTCAAAGTTCTTCGCTTTGCCTTGAAACCTCATCTTGAATTTTTGAAAACGCTGGACGAAGTTCTTGCAGAATCCAGCGGTGAATCCTCTAAAACGGCATAACGACAGGCACTTGTAAGCCATCAATGAGCCACCAGCCGCAAGTGCAGGGCGGAAAGCATCCGCGCCCTTGCGCCTGATAAAAATTGGAACTTTGATTTTCTCGCCCGGCTTTGCCATGGTGGGACAGTCAAAGGAGCGTGCGTTTGAACAAAAAGAAAAAGTCCACAAACACTTCCCCTTACCCCGATGAAGTCATCGACCGTCTGGCACGGGCATTCTACCCGGCCATCCTTGCCTGCTGGAACAGCGAGGAAGGCCAAAGAGAATTTGCCGCATGGCAGGCAGAGCAGGCTCATCACACCACCAGCAAAGAAAAACAGAGCGTTCCCGACGGGGAACGCCCTGCTGTACATATCGCTGTTGTCTGTGGCTTTTGGCAGGGTGCGTCCGGGTGGGCGCACCCTGTTTTTGTTATATCACATAATGCAATTTAGATTCTATTAAAGACGAAATGATAAACTTCTCATCATATAATATAGATCACAAACGCTTACTCCAAACTCAATCGCCACATCTGGTATTTTAGCATTTTTACTCGGATTTTTGGGTGACAGACCACCATTCTTTTTTTCAAATGTTACTATTGTTAATTTTCTTACTGCCGCAGTTGCAATTAGCCATGGATCTGCAACACTTTCTCTTGACCACTCTGCAAGCGCACTTTGCTTATAGCATGTATTGCTTTGAACTGCACCTAAAACTCTACTATATTTTTCTATGATTTCGGGAGTCCTATGGTCAATGATGTTTATCCCCTGTAATGACTTCATCCAATTTGAAAGTTCATCATGACCCTCTGTTATTTCATTTTTCACCATATCTAAGAGAACAACTGAACCATCTTTAAGTTTTTCTTCTAGCTGTTCCCAAAAGCTAGGTGCGAGGTCAAACGGATAATACATAAGATGCGGTGTCAGCAAAGCATTTGTATCTATTAGAAAAACTTCTTGATTCACTTCGACCCACCCCCCATTTTGTTAACCAAATTTTCAAAGGTAGATCTATTGGTATTAGTAAGTCTAAAAGCGTCCGTGTATAAAGTTTTTCCTTCGTGAACGCTTGAGACCAAGCTCTTGAAAAACCGTGTATCAATTCGGCTTGCCGCAGTTCTATAATAGTCTCCGCCACCGCCTTGCTCTTTTTCCTTTTTTCGTTTTTCATTGTAACGATTAACCGCAATTTGTGACAGCTTCCTATATACAGAATAATCAATATATCCGTTATCTAATGCTTTCCTTGCTATAACTGTCGTCCCACAGCTAAAATACTTTGTAAGCACATCAATCGTTTTAATTGGATCATCAAATTTATCGATTTCTTTCCACTTTTTCTCAAACATGACCTGTGGAACTAAAATTTCCGCAGCCACTGCATTAGATACACTTTCCGCCTTACTAACCCTTGTTCCAGAGCTATATCTGTCATTGTATAAACTATTATTTCCTATACATATATGAGCAAATTCGTGTAGCAAAGAAAATAGTTTCCCGTTAACCGAATCGTTTGAATTGATAAAAATTAATGGTACAAGATCATCTACCATCGCAAAAGCACGAAATTCATTTATGTCGAGCGGTCGATGCGTATTATTTCCAACAATACCACTCATCATAACAATAACGCCTGCTTGACTAATTTTATCTCTCAGTGTTTTAAAAGACTCTACAGCCGATTTGCTGTTTTCATACCATTTAATTTCTAACTCTAAAACTGTTCGGACATATTCGGCAAAGTCTTCAGTATCCACATTGTTTTTTTGGCTTCCAATAAATTCTGGAGCCTGCTGTTCTTCCTCTATAGCATGATTTCTAGCCCAATCCTGAACTTGTTCCATATCATGCATAACATCAATAATATTTCTGCTCGGATTCATTGCCGATGTGCTATCTATGGTTCTGTACTCTAATAACGGAAATTCTTCTTTGGGAGGTTCTTGGAGGAAAAAATACCCAAATGGGATTCCAGATGCTTTACTAACTTTTTCGATCTGATTAAAAGTGGGCACTTTTTCACCACTTTTCCATATTGTTAAATACTTTACAACATCCCGCGGAACATTTTCTTGTTGAATATGTGCCATAACCCAGTCTAGCACATCTGGAGACAACTTCACGTTAATCTGCATTATGACACCTCCTTTTAGTATTATAGCACAGATTATTTGCGATTAATAGTTCATTATCCTTAATTTTCATCTTCCACGGACACCTGCGTTAAATTTTCCGAAGAAAACAAATAATCCGAACCCATCTCCTATCGGAAACAAGTTCGGATTATTTTTGTTTGGTCCGAGTGGCGAGAATCGAACTCACGGCCTCTTGAACCCCATTCAAGCGCGCTACCAAAACTGCGCTACACCCGGATATCGACCGCCGCTTCCCTACCGAAGCGTGGCGACAAGAGATATTATACTCAGGCAAGGCCGTTTTGTCAACAGATTTTTTGATTATTTTTGGTTTTTTCTGAGAAAAGTCCGATTTTTACACGGATACGCGCTTTTTCGTTTTTGCTGTTTTTCAGTGTTTTTCCGCTTCTGCGGCGCGCCGCGCGCGGTCGCGTTCCAGCAGCGGGCGCAGGTACTGGCCGGTAAAGCTGCCGGGCACGGCGGCCACCTGTTCCGGGGTGCCCTCGGCTACGATCTCGCCGCCTGCGCTGCCGCCCTCCGGGCCAAGGTCGATGATATGGTCGGCGCACTTGATGAGATCCAGATTATGCTCGATGACGATGACCGTGTTGCCCACGTCCACCAGCTTTTGCAGCACCTCGATCAGGCGGTGCACGTCTGCAATGTGCAGACCGGTGGTGGGCTCGTCCAGAATATACACTGTTTTGCCGGTGCCGCGGCGGGCAAGCTCGTTGGCCAGTTTTACGCGCTGCGCCTCGCCGCCGGACAGGGTGGTGGCGCTCTGCCCCAAGGTGACATAGCCAAGGCCAACGTCCAGCAGCGTCTGCAGCTTGCGGGCGATCTTGGGCTGGTTGGCAAAGAACACCACCGCTTCCTCCACGGTCATGTTCAGCACGTCCGCAATGGTCTTTTCCTTATACTTTACTTCCAGCGTTTCGCGGTTGTAGCGCGCGCCCTTGCACACCTCACAGGGCACATAGACGTCCGGCAGAAAGTGCATTTCGATCTGCAGAATGCCGTTGCCCTCGCAGGCTTCGCAGCGGCCGCCCTTGACGTTAAAGCTGAACCGTCCCGGGCCGTAGCCGCGCATCTTGGCGTCCTGCGTCTGAGAGAATACAGTGCGGATATCGTTGAATACGCCTGTATAGGTGGCGGGGTTAGAGCGCGGGGTACGGCCGATGGGCTGCTGGTCGATGCCAATGACCTTATCCACAAATTCCAGCCCCTCTACCCCATCGCACTTGCCTGCGCGGGAGCGGGCACCGTTCAGCTCGCTGGCCAGCGTTTTGTACAGGATCTCGTTGATCAGGCTGGACTTGCCCGAACCGGAAATGCCGGTGACGCAGATGAACTCCCCCAGCGGGAAGCTGACGTCAATGTTGCGCAGATTGTTTTCCCGTGCGCCCTTTACGGTCAGGCAGTGGCCGTTGCCGGTGCGGCGGGTCTGGGGCACGGCAATGCGCTTGCGGCCGGAGAGGTAGTCGCCGGTAATGCTGCGCTTGGCCTTGCAGATATCCTTTACGCTGCCTGCGGCCACGATCTCGCCGCCGTGCACACCAGCACCGGGGCCTACGTCCACGATATAATCCGCGCTGCGCATGGTGTCCTCATCGTGCTCTACCACGATGACCGTGTTGCCGAGGTCCCGCAGGTTTTTCAGGGTGGCGATAAGCTTATCGTTATCCCGCTGGTGCAAGCCGATAGAAGGCTCGTCCAGCACATAGAGCACGCCGGACAGGGCGCTGCCGATCTGGGTAGTCAGGCGGATGCGCTGGCTCTCGCCACCGGAAAGCGTGCCCGCTGCCCGGGCCAGCGTGAGGTAATCCAGACCCACACTTTGCAAAAATTGCAGGCGGTTTTTGATCTCCTTCATGATCTGACCGCCGATCTGCTGCTGCTTTTCGGTGAGGTTCGGCTCGTTTTGCTTGATAAATTCCAGCTCGTCCCGGATAGACATTTCACAGAACTGGCTGATGTTCTTGTCCCCGATGGTCACGGCAAGCACCACCGGCTTCAGGCGCTGACCGTGGCAGTCCGGGCACTCCACGCCGGACATAAAGCTGCCGATCTCTTCCTTCATCCACTCGCTGCTCGTCTCGCGGAAGCGGCGTTCCAGATTTTCCACGATGCCCTCAAAGGTGTTGTAGTACACCCCGCTGCCGAACTCGTTGGTGCGGTGCATCTCGATCTTTTCACCGTTGGTGCCGTAGAGCAGGGCGTTCACCGCCTCGGTGCTCATCTCCTTGATGGGCGTATCCAGCGTAAAGCCGTATTTTTTGCCAAGGCCGAGGTAGTACATCTCGCTCACAGAGCCTTCAGCGTAGTACCAGCCGCTGGCCTTGATGGCGCCCTCCCGGATGGAAAGGCTGCGGTTGGGCAGGATGCGATCCTCATCCACCCGCATAAAGGTGCCAAGGCCGGTGCATTTTTCGCAGGCACCCAGCGGGTTATTGAAGGAGAAGAGCCTGGGCGACAGGTCGCTGATGGAAATGCCGTGCTCCGGGCAGGCAAAGTTCTGGCTGAAGGTCATGCACTCGCCGCCGATAACGTCCACCTCGGCCACGCCGCCGGTAAGCGCCAGCGCCGTTTCCAGCGAATCGGCCAAACGGCTGCGGATGCCCTTGCGCAAGGCAAGACGGTCCACCACGATCTCCACCGTATGCTTGATGTTCTTTTCCAGACTGATCTCCTCGTCCAGATCATACAGGTTGCCGTCGATTTTTACGCGGGCGTAACCGGCGCGGCGGGCGGCATCCAACTCCTTCTGCTGAGTGCCCTTACGCTGACGCACCACCGGGGCTAAGATCTGGAACTTTGTGCCCTCCTCTAGCTTGAGAACGGCATCCACCATTTCGTCCACGGTCTGCTGGCTGATGACCCGTCCGCACACCGGGCAGTGCGGCACGCCGATGCGGGCGTACAGCAGACGCAGATAATCGTAGATCTCGGTCACGGTGCCCACGGTGGAGCGGGGGTTGTGGCTGGTGGTCTTCTGGTCGATGGAAATAGCCGGCGAAAGACCGGTGATCTCGTCCACGTCCGGCTTATCCATCCGTCCCAGAAACATCCGGGCATAGCTGGAAAGGCTTTCCACATAGCGGCGCTGACCGTCGGCGTAGATGGTGTCAAAGGCCAGACTGGACTTGCCCGAACCGGAAAGGCCGGTCATGACGATCAGCTTTTCCCGCGGGAGGGTCAGGTTGATATTTTTCAGGTTGTGCTCGCGGGCACCTTTGATAATAATTTTATCGTTTGCCAAGGTATTTTCTCCCTTTTCGTTGTGTCTGTGCATGGTTCTGCTTGCGCTCGGTCTCGGCGGCGGAGTCCACGGTGGGGTTTTCGCCCCGGCGCAGGCGGTCGATCTGATCCCGCAGGAAGGCTGCATGCTCAAATTCCAGCAGCTTCGCGGCCTCCTTCATCTCCCGGGTCAGGCGCTCAATGGCAGCTTCCCGCTCCAGCTTGCCCATGCGGCGGGTGTTGCGCTTGGCGTTTTCGGCCTTATCGCTGATCTCGATGCTGTCCGCAATGGCCTTGACGATGGTCTTAGGCACGATGCCGTGCTCTTCATTATAGGCCATCTGGATGGCGCGGCGGCGCTCGGTCTCGGTGATGGCGCGCTCCATGCTGTCAGTCACTACATCGGCATACATGATGACCATGCCCTCCGCATTGCGGGCGGCGCGGCCGATGGTCTGGATCAGGCTGGTCTCGCTGCGCAGAAACCCCTCCTTGTCGGCGTCCAGAATGGCCACAAGGCTCACCTCCGGCAGGTCTAGCCCCTCGCGCAGCAGGTTGATGCCCACCACCACGTCGATGCTGCCCAAGCGCAGATCCTTGATGATCTCCATCCGCTCGAAGGTATCCACCTCGTGGTGCATATACTTGACCTTGATTCCCTGCTCGGTAAGGTAATCGGTAAGATCCTCCGCCATTTTTTTGGTCAGGGTGGTCACCAGCACCCGCTCCTGCCGCTGGATGCGGGCGTTGATCTCGCCCAGCAGGTCCACCACCTGCCCTTCCACCGGGCGCACCGAGATGACCGGGTCCAATAGACCCGTGGGACGGATGACCTGCTGCGCCACCTGTGAGCTGTTCCGGCGCTCGTACTCGCCGGGGGTGGCGGAGACAAAGATCATCTGGTTGAGCTTGGACTCCACCTCCTCAAATTTCAGGGGGCGGTTATCAAAGGCGGACGGCAGGCGGAAACCGTATTCCACCAGCGTTTTTTTGCGGGCGTAGTCGCCGCCGTACATGGCGCGCACCTGCGGCAGGGTGACGTGGCTTTCGTCCACGAAGAGCAGAAAATCCTCCGGGAAATAATCCAGCAGAGTGGTGGGCATACTGCCCGGCGCGCGGCCGGACAGCACCGCCGAATAGTTTTCGATGCCCTTGCAGATACCCACCTCGTTCAGCATCTCGATATCGTAGTTGGTGCGCTGGGCAATGCGCTGCGCTTCGATGAGCTTGCCCTCGGCGGTGAACTGCTTGACCTGTGCGTCGCACTCGGCGCGGATCTTTTCCAGTGCAGCGGCCTTTTTTTCGGCGCTGACGATATAGTGACTGGCCGGGAAGATGGCAACGTGCTTGACCACGTTCTGCTTGGAGCCGGTCAGGGGGTTGAACTCGGTAATGCGGTCGATCTCGTCTCCGAAAAACTCCACCCGGATGGCAAGCTCGCTCATATAGGCCAGATAGATATCCACCGTGTCGCCGTGCACCCGGAACTTATTGCGCACAAAATTCACGTCGTTGCGCTCGTATTGCAGGGTGACCAGCTTTTTGCACAGCTCGTCCCGCTCCATCTGCATCCCGGGGCGCAGACTGATAACCATGCTGCGGTAGTCGATGGGGTCGCCCAGCGAGTAGATGCAGGACACCGATGCCACAATAATAACGTCCCGCCGCTCGGAAAGCGCCGCCGTAGCCGAGTGGCGCAGGCGGTCGATCTCGTCATTGATGGCGCTGTCCTTTTCAATATAGGTATCGGTGCTGGGAATGTAGGCTTCCGGCTGGTAGTAGTCGTAATAGCTGACGAAGTACTCCACTGCGTTGTTGGGGAAAAACGAGCGGAACTCGGTACACAGCTGCGCCGCCAGCGTTTTGTTGTGCGCCAGCACCAGCGTGGGGCGGTTGCACTGGGCAATGACGTTGGCCATGGTAAAGGTCTTGCCGCTGCCGGTCACGCCCAGCAGGGTCTGGCAGCGGTCGCCCCGCTGCACCCCCTCCACCAGCTGCGCGATCGCCTGAGGCTGGTCGCCGGTGGGGGCATAGTTCGACACCAGTTCAAATTTTTCCTCTGCCATCGTTTTTCTCCCTTCCGCGCATATAACCACAATCCGTTGTTGTTTCAAGTTGTATTATAACACGCATATTTTATAATGTAAACAGTTTTTTGTTTTACGGCCAGAAAAGCGTCCCGGTCTTGAAATCGTAGATGGGCAGGCGGTTGGCGTCCCGCATGGAAAAATACTCGGTGTCGGTCAGGATAAAGTGATCCAGCAGATGCACATTTACCAGCCCCAGCGCCCTGGCAATGCTGCCGGTGGCGTCCATGTCCTCCAGCGAGGGCAGCGCCACCCCGTTGGGGTGGTTGTGGCAGAGCACCACGGCATCCGTACCGCCCTTGATGGCGGCAGCCACCACGTTCTTGATATCCAGACTGACCCGGTCGGAGGTACCCTCCCGCAGCCAGACGGCGGCACGCACCCGCTTGCGGCTGTCCAGACTGACCAGCATGGCGCGCTCGTAGTCCGACCACGCAAACTTTGCCATCAGGTAGCTGCCCATCTGCTCGGTGGTCTTGATGCAGCGGGTGGTGCTGGTGCGGCTGCGCCCATAGTACCGGCTGATCTGGGGCAACAGATGCAACATCCGGGCGGTAGAGGGGCCTACGCCCTCTACAGTGCACAGCTCTTCCTCGCTGGCTTCCAGCACCGCCGCAAAATCCCCGAACCGGTCGATCAGGTCGTGGGCGATGCCGTTGGTATCCTTTTGGGCGTTGGTCAGGTAAAGCACATATTCCAGCGCCTCGTGCTCGGCCAGACTGTCCAGCCCGTAGCTCTGCACCCGCTCCCGCATCCGCTGGCGATGTCCCTTGTGCCGTTTATTCTCTGCCATGGCGGTACTCCTTTTTTTCTATGTTCTCTCCTTATAGTACCCATTTTGCGACGCAAACACAAGCGTTCTGCAAAAATAACCCGGATTTTGCACTGGAATGCGCGTTGACTTCCCGCCCGCACTGTATTACTATAAAAGCATGATTCTGACAAAAACGATGAGGATAGCTTTATGAAACAATTTACTGCCACCGCCAACGATGACGGCGTGCGTCTTTCGCGCTTTGTGCAGAGCGTGACCCGCGATTTTCCCACCAGCCTGCTGTACAAGAGTTTCCGCAACAAACGGGTGAAGGTGAACGGCAAAAAGGCCGCGCCGGAGTACCGTTTGCAGGCGGGGGACCTGATCGAGCTGTACATCAACGACGAGTTTTTCCCGCCCGAGGGTGCAAAGCCGGTGCAGAAGGCTGCCCCCAAAAAGCAGCCCAATCAGCCCAAGGTGACGGTCATCTATGAGGACGAGAACCTTGCAGTGCTGTACAAACCCACCCATCTGCTGTGCCACAGCGACCGCACCGGCGACGCCAATCTGGTGGACGCGTTTACCCAGTACCTGACCCAGAAGGGTGAATACGACCCCCACGGTGAGAACCGCTTCAAGCCCGGCATCTGCAACCGGCTGGACCGCGGCACCGAGGGGCTGGTGATCGCCGCCAAGAACTACGCCGCCCTGCGGGACATGAACGAGATCATCCGCACCGACCTGCTGAAGAAGGAGTACTACACCATCACGGTGGGTATTCCCCAGTCCGGGCGGTTCACCGCATGGTGGGAGCACGACGAAAAGAATAACAAGGTCAGCATCCACGCCCATCAATCGCAGGACGAGCGCCGCAAGCAGATCATCACGGATGTGGACGTGCTGCGCACTGCAGGCCCCTTTGCCCTGTGCAAAATTGGCCTTGTCACCGGGCGCACCCACCAGATCCGCGCCCATCTGGCCTATCTGGGCAAGCCGGTGCTGGGCGATATCAAATACGGCAACCGCAAGATGAACGAGCGCACCGGCACCAAAACACAGGCGCTGTGCGCGGTGCGCATCAGCTTTCTGGATGTGCCGGAGGAAAACACCCTGCACTACCTCTCCGGCAAGGTCATCAAACTGAAAGACCCCCAGATCTTACAGCAGTTCGATGCGCTGGATAAAAGCAAAAACGCATAACAATCATAACCCCGCGTGAAAACGCGGGGTTTGCAGAACGGCCCCATAGGGGCCAT
>ERZ791865.2591-NODE-2591-length-12226-cov-3.620491_pt1 | contig 12226 bp, 10 predicted proteins | sample MGYA00509942_ERZ791865 | MGnify/ENA primary metagenome ERZ791865 (study PRJEB30046, sample SAMN00792098) | human gut metagenome | study: EMG produced TPA metagenomics assembly of the A metagenome-wide association study of gut microbiota in type 2...
CTGGCGTTATGCAGCGGCTTCGACGGGGTTTCGCCGTCGGTGCCTATCCAGAAATAGGCCCCCGGACAGGCCTCCAGCATGCAGGCAAAATCTTCGGAGGCCATCGACGGCGCCTGATTCCAGCGCACCGCTTGCGCGCCGAGAGTGGCGACGGCCACCTCGCGCACCTGCTGCGCCTGCAGCGCATGGTTTTTGGTCACCGGATAACCCGGGAACCAGCTAATCTCGCCCTGCACATCGGACACCTGCGGCTGGGTCGCCACATAGCTTTCGATGAGCTCCCGCACGCGGGCGCGAACGCGATTGCTCAGACAGCGGAAGGTACCGCGCAGCACCACGGTGTCCGGGAGGACGTTGATCGCCTCGCCGCCGTTTATCTGGGTGATGCTGACCACCGCGGAATCCTGCGGCGACAAGCGGCGGGACGGAATGGTCTGCAGCGCCATTATCAGCTGCGCCGCCGCGACGATCGGATCGGCCCCGCTCTCCGGCATCGCCGCATGACAGCTCTTTCCGCGCAGGGTTATCTCGAAGGCGTCCAGTGAGGCCATCATCGCGCCATCGCTGAGCGCCACTTCGCCAAGAGGGATCCCCGGCCAGTTATGCAGCGCGTAGATGGCGTCCATCGGGAAGCGCTCAAACAACCCCTCCTCCACCATTTTGCGCGCACCGCCGAGGTTCTCTTCCGCCGGCTGAAAGACAAAGTGGACGGTGCCGCTGAAATGGCGGGACTGCGCCAGATGGGCGGCGGCCGCCAGCAGCATCGCGGTATGGCCATCGTGGCCGCAGGCGTGCATCACCCCGGCGCGGCGTGAACGGTAGCTGACGCTCCCCAGCTCGGTGATCGGCAGGGCGTCCATATCGGCGCGCAGGCCGATAACCGGCCCGGGGCCGTTCTCCAGCGTCGCCACGACGCCGGTGCCGGCCAGCCCGCGATGCACCTGCAGCCCAAACGAGGCCAGCAGCTCCGCAACGCGGCGCGAGGTCTCCTGCTCCTGATATCCGAGCTCAGGCGCGGCGTGAAATTCACGTCGCCAGCCAACGGCTTCGGCGATCAGTGACGGCGATACGGCCATGTATTACTCCTTTCCTGCATAGCGTAATGCTGAATAATCGGTCATGCGTCGCGTTTTCCCCGTCGCTCACCGGCGTCGGGGCGCTACCGCTCCCTCCGTTATATCCTGTCGTTACCACGCTGACAACGTCATGAAATGCGGCGGCGGCGCGGCGTACAGCCCACCTGCCGCCCTGCGGCCCTTTTTTGGTAGTGATTTCAACGGTGACAACGGCCAGTCGATTAATTATTATGCAACTCAGGACGGCAATTTGCCGAAGGATCCACTACTGACCTCTCCGTCATCGGAAATAAAATGTTTAACCCAGACCAGAATCGTCTTGCCCCCACGCTGGCGATGATCATGGCCGCGTCGCTTGTGGGATTTATCACCGGCTATACGGTGCCGTTAATCAGTCTTGAGCTGGCGCAGCAGCAGATCGCGCCGCTGTACGTCGGCCTGCTGGCCGCCCTGCCGCCCGCCGGCATGATGATCTCCTCTTTCCTCTCTCCTGCGCTGTGCCGGCGCGTTGAAATGGGCGTGCTGCTGAGCGGCAGTCTGATCCTGCTGGCGCTGGCGACCATCGCCTCATGCATGACTACCGATATGACGCTGCTTTTGCTGCCGCGCCTGCTGACCGGCCTGGCCTCCGGGGTCATTATCGTACTCGGCGAAAGCTGGATCACCGGCGGCGCGGCGGGCAGCCAGCGCGCTACCCTCACCGGTCTCTACGCCTCGGCCTTTACCGGCTGCCAGCTGGCCGGGCCGCTGCTGATCTCCGTCGGCCCCGCCTGGCAGACCTCAGCGCTGATAGCGATTGTCGCGGTCACCGCCGTCTGCCTGCTGATGCTGCGCCATCTGCCCACCGGCACTCGTGAAAGCCTCGGGGAGCGCGCCAGCTGGCGCAGCCTCGGCGCCTTTCTGCCGGTACTGGCCTCCGGGGTCTTCTGCTTCGCCTTCTTTGACGCCAGCATCCTCGCCCTGCTGCCGCTGTACGGCATGGACAAAGGGCTGAATGAAGGGCTGGCGGTGCTGCTGGTCACCGTGGTGCTGACCGGAGATGCGATGTTCCAGACCCCGCTCGGCTGGCTGGCCGACCGGGTCGGGATTCGCCGCGTGCATCTGAGCTGCGCGGTGGTTTTCAGCCTGTCGCTGCTGGCCCTGCCGCTGATGCTCGGCTCGCGCATTCAGCTGATGGCCATTTGTCTGCTGCTGGGCGCCGCGGCGGGCGCGCTTTATACCCTGTCGCTGGTGCGGGCGGGGAAAACCTTCAATGGGCAGAAGCTGATTATGATTAACGCCTTGTTCGGCTTTTTCTGGTCCGCCGGCAGCGTTGCCGGGCCGGTAGTCAGCGGCATGCTGATCGGCATCACTGGTTACGATGGCCTGATCGTCACCCTGGTGGCCAGCGGCGTGCTGTTCCTGTTGATTCAGTGTCTGTGCAAAAACGAGAAAACCCTGCTTGCCAGTGAGCAGGAAGATGACATGGACGAGGCGACGGAGTCCGCACGGTAGTCCTCACGGGCTGGCCTGGCGCCAGCCCTTTTTTATGGCCCTCACCGGAGGGTATCCTGTTCTTGCTGGCTCACTGCTGTTAACCATTGCCGGCCCCCAGCCGAGAGGAAATCCCATGGAAAGTAATACCTTACATCGTGGCAGATTGATCGATCATATTCTGCTGGTTGTCGAAGACTTTGAGGCAAGCAAAAACTTCTATACCGCCGTACTGTCGGCGCTGGAGATCCCGGTTATCACCACCGCCAATGAATACTTGCTGGCCGACGAACTGGTGGTGGCCTCACGCCACAGCCCGGAGGCTGCCGGGAAACTGACTGGGCGCCACCACCTGGCATTCCAGGCCAGAGATCGTGACATGGTGGACGCTTTTTACCATGCGGCGCTGACCCATGGCGGACGTGATAACGGCGCGCCTGGCGAACGACACTATCATCCTGGTTACTATGCCGCTTTTGTGCTGGATCCTCAGGGGAATAATATTGAGGCGGTGTACCATGGCAAGGCTGAGCGCAGCGCCGGGTCTGTTGCGATCAGCTTCACGCAGTAAGCGGGCGAAAGTCACATTTTCTTACCTGCGCAATTCCCATAATAAATGTGGGTGTTATCATTTCCTTAATGAATAATTCATACCCATAGCTGAGGCGTCGATGCTGGAAAACCTAATCATCTGATAATCAGACTTCCGACCATCACTGGCCGGACTGATTATCACTGCGCTGAAATCGAATGCGGACACTGGCGAGTGTTCGCCTATTTTGCCCATGATGATGACAAAGGTTTCCCGGTATGAATGTTTCCCCTCAGGAGCAAGCGACTTTATTCATTCTCGTCCCCTGCGGACAAACGCTCCACATCCACGCGATGGCAGCGAGACCCCTCCCTCGCATAAGAAACGTCACCCCCAGCCAGTTAACCCGGTGCGTTATCCCTGTGCCATGCTCGATCACTCCCTCTGCATGCCGTTGCGTTGCCTTACCCAATGACAGTCGCCAGGCGAATTTTATCTTTCGGTTTGTCATTCCGCGGCCAGCCTGTGACGACAGCCGCAAGGGATCCACATCAACCAGGCCCCGATACCAGGGAAACCGTCACCGACCAGGGAGTCTTCGCGTATGAAATTAGCGTTGGGACCGTACATCCGTTTTAGCAGAATCTTGTTATTTCCGCTGGCGATGGTTATCTATGATTTTTCTGCTTATCTGACTACCGATCTCATTCAGCCGGGTATTATCCACATCATCCGGGAATTTGAGGCTGATGTTGCGTTAGCCCCGGCCTCTGTCAGCCTCTATTTAGCCGGGGGGCTGGCATTACAGTGGCTGCTGGGGCCGCTCTCCGACCGCATTGGTCGCCGCCCCGTACTACTGACCGGAGCCATCATCTTTGCTTTGGCCTGCTTCAGCATGATCTTTGTCACGTCGAGTGATCAATATCTTATCGCCCGTTTTATCCAGGGAACCAGTATCTGCTTCATTTCGACAGTCGGTTATGTCTCCATCCAGGAGGCTTTTGATGAAAAAGAGTCTATCCGCATTATGGCGGCGCTGACATCCATCGTTTTGCTGGCGCCGGTAATCGGGCCCCTGGCGGGCGCTGGCCTGATGAATTTCCTGCACTGGAAGTTATTGTTTGCGATCATCGGCGCCATGAGCTTGCTGGCCTGGGCGTTACTGATTTTTAACATGCCAGAAACGGTCACTTCTCAGGGCCGGGGGTTTCGTCCGGGAGAGGTATTTTCCGAGTTTGTCCGCGCCTTTAAACAGCCGGTGGTGCTCACGGGCGCGCTGGCGTTGTCATTCAGTAACCTGCCGATAATCACCTGGGTAGCACTCTCTCCGGTGATCCTGATCGATGACGGCGGGATGTCGCGCGGCGCCTATGCCTGGACCCAGGTGCCTGTCTTTGGCGGCGTTATTATTGCCAGCATCATCGTGGCCCGTTTTATCAAGGATCCGACCTCTCCCCGCTTTATCTGGCGCACTATCCCGATACAGCTGACCGGGTTGTTGGTATTACTGGCGGGAAATATTGCATGGCCCCATACCTGGTGGTGGTCCGTTTCAGGAACGAGTCTCTATGCCCTCGGAACAGGCCTGTTGTTCCCCGTATTATTCCGTTTTGCGCTTTTTTCCCACTCCCTGCCGAAAGGGACGGTTTCAGCCACCATCAACATTGTGGCGCTCAGTTTTATGGCGGCCTCGGTGGAAGTAGCGCGCTGGGTTTACTTCCAGCCTGGCGGCAGAATAGCCTTTCACTGCCTGGCGCTGATAGCGGGAATCGTCGTCATCATGCTGGTCTCGCGCTTGTTAAAACTCCGTCAACAACATCTCCTTCAGCCAGCCTGAAGGTTTAGGCCTTTTTGCCCGCAACAGGAGAACACTATGTTTTCATACATTATGCTGGGAACGAACGATCTGCCACGCGCCATCAAGTTCTATGACCCGTTAATGGCGCTGCTGGGGCACGTCAAAGCCGGTCGTAACGAACAGGGGGCGTCCTGGGGCACCTTCAACGGCAATCACACCTGCGGGCTGTGCGTGGGCGTTCCTTTTGACCAACAGCCTGCCGGGGTGGGTAATGGAACGATGGTGGCGCTTAACGCCCGCTCCGTCGCACATATTGCGGAACTGCATGCCCTCGCCCTGCAACTCGGCGGACGTGACGAAGGCGGTCCCGGTCACCGGCCGCAGTATGGCGACGGTTTTCACAGCGCCTACGTCCGCGATCCCGACGGCAATAAGCTGGCGTTTGTTTACTATGCGTCTGCAGATTGAATGGCTGCAGCGGAGGTGGCTTTTGCAGGCGGAGATAAGGGAGTCAGGACGGCCAACTTCGCCGTCCTTATTCACCGAGGAATAAAAAAGCCAGCAGCTCAAGCGCTGCGGCTTATCTTCCCGGCAAGTTATCTACCGCAAAGTGATAACGTAATCCGGCGTCGCGCATACAGCGTTTCCGCCGCCAGCTGAAAATCATATTCCATCGCCTTCAGCTTTTTCGTCTTAAGCTGTTTTAGTGGAATACCCTCGATATGCCCTGTCGCGACCAACCACCGGATTTCAGCCGTACTCAGCTTGAGCTGTTTTTTCAGTATTGATAGCAGGCTGATGCGAAATGGCTGACTGACTCTGACGCGCACCGTTATCCGCTGACATGCCTTCAACGTAACCGACCATTGCTCGTGAATACGAAAATCAGGTTGCCCCGACGGCTCGGCGCGGTTGCGCTTCAGCGTCGCGAGGTCAGCGGCATAATAGTGAACCATGGCTGCATCGTTCTGCAGCAGGCGCTGAAGCAGTTCACGGTTTATCTTGCTGACGTGCAGCCTGGAAAACAGGGCGATATTCCAGGTGTAATCGCAGCGCGTGCATTTATAGATGCTCCAGATATCCAGCAGCTTCTTTTGCGAATTCACCCGGATGGCGCCGGAAGGCGCAAAGTCGCGTTTTACATTGCAGGCGGGGCAGCGTTTGGCAATGTGCTGATACCCCACGGGCGTGACCGTCCATGTAACTGTCATAACGTACCTTTTTTAACCCATACGAAACCGAGTCCGTCATTAACGGACCATGATTTTTGGCGTATGAAAAATAGTTAATCGCTATTTTTCAGTGGGTTAAAAAAAGATTTCCAACGTTATTTTCCTGGAGAAGTCCTAATCGACACCCTGAGATTAACAAAGGGGTTATCGCGGGATATATGAGCCCTGTCAATGTTTGCGCGGATGATTAAAAGCTTCGTCAATACACCCGGAATGCTCAGCGGGCTGGCATCGCGCCAGCCCGCCCGGTTTACAGCACCTTGCTGAGGAACGCGGCGGTGCGTGGGTTGCTCGGCGCGCTAAAGATCTGCCCCGGCTTGCCCTCTTCCTGAATCACGCCCTGGTCGATGAAGATCACCCGGTCGGCCACTTCGCGGGCAAAACCCATTTCGTGGGTCACGATCACCATGGTCATCCCCTCGCTGGCGAGGTTTTTCATCACCTCCAGCACGTCGCCCACCAGCTCCGGATCCAGCGCCGACGTGGGCTCATCGAACAGCATAATCGACGGCTTCATCGCCAGCGCACGGGCGATGGCTACCCGCTGCTGCTGGCCGCCGGACAGGCTCGAGGGCCAGGCGTCGCGCTTATCGCTTAAGCCCACCTTCGCCAGCAAGGCGTCCGCCAGGTCGACCGCCTGCTGGCGCGGCATATTGCGCAGATTCATCGGCGCCATAATCAGGTTTTCCAGCACCGTCATATGCGGGAACAGGTTAAAGCGCTGGAACACCATGCCGACGCTTTCGCGCATCTTGTTGAGGTCGGTGGTCCGGTCGTGGGCGGCAAAGCCGTTAACCACCACCTCGCCTTCGCTGACCGTCTCCAGGGCGTTCATGCAGCGCAGGAAGGTGCTTTTCCCCGAGCCAGACGGGCCGATGATGCACACCACTTCCTGCGGTTTAATATCGCAGCTGATGCCGCGCAGCACGTGGCTGTCGCCGAAGCGCTTATGTAAGTTATTAATGTGAATCACTTTTGCCAAACCTCTTTTCCAGACGGTTAACCAGCTGCGCCAGCAGGAAGGTGATCACCCAGTAGACCAGAGAGATGGTCAGGTAGGGTTCCCAGTAGGTGGCGTAGGCGCCGGAGACGGTGCGCGCGGCATAGGCCAGATCGGCCAGGCCAATCGCCGAGGCCAGCGACGAGTCTTTGACAATGGCGATGGCGTTATTGCCCAGCGGCGGCAGAATACGGCGAAACGCCTGCGGCAGGATCACCTTGCGCATGGTTTTCCACCACGGCATGCCCAGCGCGCGGGAGGCCTCCATCTGCCCTTTGTCGATCGACTGGATGCCGGCGCGGAAAATCTCCGACACATAGGCCCCGGCGTTAAGGGTGATCGCCACGATGCAGGAGAGGAACGCCCCGTAGCTGGCGCGCAGCTCGCGGGCAAAGTCGGCGCTCATCAGGCCGCTGGTCACCAGCAGGCCGTCGCGCGGGTTGATAAACAGCGGCACCAGCGCAAAGTGCACCACCATAATCTGCACGAACAGCGGCGTACCGCGGAAGGCGCTGACGTAAAAGCGCACCGGAAACTGCACCAGGTAGCGGAGAATATATTTCCACGGCCCGTGCTCGGCCTTCGCCATCCGCCCGAGACCGAGAGTTAACCCCCACAGCGTCCCGAGGATCACGCAGATAATGGTACATTTAATCGTCATCAGGGCGCCGTCCACAAACAGCGGGCCGTACTCCTCGATGATCTCCCAACGGAATCCCGTCATAGTCCTTCCCTAAAAAATACGGCTATCGCCTGGGCGATAGCCGTGGTCACTGAAAAAGGTGGATTATTGCGCTGGCAGCGTCGGCACGTTGTCGTCGAACCAGGTTTTATAGATTTTGGCGTAAGTCCCGTCAGCAACGATCTTTTGCAGCCCGGCGTTGATTTTGCCCAGCAGTTCACTGTTGCCTTTCGCCACCGCAATACCGAAATACTGACGCTCAAATTTGGCATCCGGCACCAGCTTGAACTGCTTCTCCGGGTGCTGTTTGATGTAGTACTTCACCACCCCGACGTCGCCTACCGCGGCGCTGACGCCGTCCTCAAACAGCTCCTGGAGCATCAGCGGGGTATTGTCGAAGCGCTTGATCGCGGTGCTGTTTTTACCCAGCACCTCAGAAACCACGATATCGCCGGTGCTGGAGTTCACCACCCCGACCTTCTCGTTTTTCAGGGCCGCCAGTGAATCCACCTGCGAGTCCTGAGCGACGACGATAGACTGTTCGGCCGGGAAGTACGGCGCGGAGAAATCGACCATCTGTTTGCGTTTATCGGTGATGGTGATCCCGGAGATGATGATGTCGCGGTCGCCGGTGTTCAGCGTGGCGAAGATGCCTTCCCATGGGGTATTGACCAGCTTAACGTCAAAGCCTTCGGCTTTGGCGATGGCTTTGATGATGTCGATGTCGAAACCTTCCAGCTGTTTCTGGCTGTTTTCAAATTCAAACGGCCGGTAGGTGCCGCCGGAGCCGACGGTATAGGTTTCCGCAGCCGCCTGTCCGGCAGCCGTCAGCGCGGCTATCATGCAACACGCTTTGAGCAAATTCTTGACCATGAGATTTCCTTTTTATGCATTTATTTTGCATAAAAATACACACACTCACTTTTATATGCAACCGGAAACCTTCCCGCTGGTGAATTATCTTCTCAATGGCCCCGTTTACCGCCGGATTTACCGATAGCCCGATGCAGATCGTTGATTCGTTTCAGGGATTTCACCGTTTTTTGTGGCGTGGTAGAGGCCACCGACAGGACAATCATCTCGAGACAGACCAGCACCGTACCGTGCAGCGGCATCCGGCTACTGTCCCCGCCGCGCGGGACGTCGATCACCACCTGCGCCTCCTGGCTGAAGCGCGAGTCCACCGCCTGGGTCAGCAGGATGGTCGGAATACCCAGCCGCTTCGCCTCGCGCAGGGTGGTCACCCCTTCGCGATGGGGGGATTTTTGCCCCATCATGATCAGCACATCGCCGCGCTGCAGGCCGATAAGCTGTTCGGCAAGGCTAAAGCCCGTGCGGTTCATCACGTACGCCGGCAGGCCAATACGGCTGAACAACCGGGCGGTGTATTCGGCGAGGATCCCCGAGGCGCCGATACCGAAGATCCCCACCTGGCGCGCGTCGCTGAGCAATACCACCGCCTGAGCCACCGCCGCGCGGTTGTCGGCCCGCGACAGGACCTCGCACACCCGCTGATGGCCTTCAAGCACAAAATCAATACTGGAGTTGACGTCGCTGGAGAGCGCGGTAACCGTCGAGCGCATCTTTTCCGCCGAGGTGACCGAGGTGCCGAACCAGCGCTCCATGGTCTGCTTAAGCTCGCGCAGCCCGGCGAAGCCCAGCGCCTGGATGGCGCGCACCACCGTGGCGTCGGAGGTCTGGGTCGCGGTGGCGATCTCCATCGCCGTATGCTCCAGCACCACCTCGCGGTTGTCGTTGATATAGCTGACCACCGCCCGCAGCCGGGGGGAGAGCTGGTGCGCCCGGGCGCGATAGCGTTCGCCGAACAGATCGACTTTGCCCTTCTCTTTTTTTACCGCGCTTTTCATTTGGCCTCCGCCGGGATCGGCCTGCCGGCAATATGCGACTGCACCTGGGCCACCATCAGGGACAGCGCGGCGTAGGAGTTAGAGATCACCTCTTCCCGCGGCAGTAAAATATAGTGCCCGGTGCGGCAGGCGCGCATAAAGTCGCACCAGCCGGGCATCACGCCTTCCATCGCCTGCAGCTCATCCTGCGGCTTACCGCCGGTATCCGACCGCCAGGTGGCGAAGACAAAATCAGCGTCCAGCTCCGGCAGCTGTTCCGCGCTGACGTCAATGCGCTGGCCGTCGGGGATCCGCTCAATCAGCGGCGGAAAGCGGAACCCGGCGTCGCGCAGCACCCGGCCCAGCGCATGATACGAATGATGCACCGTGACCTTGCCGTTGTTCGCCTGGATCACTGAGACGCTGTACTGCGGTGGGTTGACCATCGCTTTCAGCTGCTTGATTTGCTCCTGATAGCGGCGCTCGAGGATCGCCAGCCGCGGCTGGGTGCCGGTCAGCTGCGCCAGCTTGCGGTAAATCTCCGGGGCGCTGCCCTGCAGATGGTCGATGCTCACCGTCGGGGCAATCTTCTCCAGTTGCTCCACTGACACGTGGCGGCTGGGCTCAGTGATGATCAGATCCGGCCTGGCGGCGGCTACCGCTTCCAGATCGATATCGGCGGTGCCAATAAAGCGGATATCGCTGTTGTCGAAATCGACGCCGGTGAGCTGGGCGCTGGATCGCAGGTAGTGGCTGCCGTCCGGGCGCGTCCGGCCGTGGCTGGCGATCGGCGGCGCCCCGAGCTCAATCAGCGGAATGGTAATGTCGAGATCGTGCATCGAAACGATACGCTGCGGATGCAGCGGCACGGTGACGGTGCGGCCTAAATCATCGGTGAAAGTTTGAGTTTGTGGGGCGGCGGCGCTGACGGCCCCCGTCAGCAACAGCAGCAATGAGACGAACCAACGCATACTACCTTCCTGGTTAAAGGGCATCACGGCGACGCCAGAGCAAGACAACGAAGAACGGGCAGCCCACCAGGGCAATGACAATCCCCGCCGGGATCTGCAGCGGGGCAAACGCCAGCCGGCCAAGGGTATCGGTCGCCAGCACCAGCAAGGCGCCAATCAGCGCGCTGCCGCACAGCAGCGATACCTGGCCGCCGCGCAGCACGAAACGCGCCATATGCGGCGCCATCAGGCCCACAAATCCCAGGCTGCCGACGCAGGAGACGCTGGCCGAGGTCAGCAGCACCGGCGCAAAAAAGCGCAGCACCGTCAGCTGCTGCAGACGTACGCCGAGGCCGACAGCGGTCCGGTCGCCCAGCAGCGCCACGTCCGCCGCCCGGGCGGTACAGAACAGGATGATGGCCCCGGGCAGCGCCCAGCAAAAAGCCACCGCCAGCAGCGGCCAGGTGGCGGTCTGCAGGCTGCCCGCCAGCCAGATCATCGCCGTCTGCACGTCGCGTACGTCGGCGGTGGTCATAAAGATGCCGACCGCGGCCGCCAGGCTCCAGGAGACGCCGATGCCAATTAAAATAAAGCGCGGCCGCGAACAGTCGCGGGCCAGCGTCAGGACCAGCAGGGCCACCGCTATGCCGCCGACCATCCCCGCCAGCGGCCGCCAGACCAGGCCTACCGCCGGGAAAAACAGCACCAGCGCCAGGACCACGATGCTGGCCCCCTCTTTGACGCCGATCAGCCCCGGGTCGGCCAGCCCGTTACGGGTGATGCTCTGCATCGCCGCGCCGGCCAGCCCCAGCATGGCCCCGCACAGCAGCGCCATCAGGATCCGCGGCAGGCGGATATCAAACAGAATAAAGCGCGGCTGCTCGCCCATCTCCTGCGGCGCCAGCAGGGCCCGCGCCAGCGTCGACGCGGGCAGCGGATAGCTGCCGCGGCTAAGGCTGTACAGCCCCAGCGCCAGCAGCGTCAGCACTATGCTGGCGGCAATTTTTAACGCCGCAGGACGCAGCAGCAGATGACGGGAGGCGAAAGCCAGCGGCCGAAAACCGGCCCGGTGAACGGCGCGCGTCATTTAAAAAACCTCGCGGCGATAAAGATAAACAACGGCGCACCCACCAGGGCGGTCATCGCCCCGGTCGCCAGCTCCTGCGGCGCGACCAGCGTCCGGGCGGCGATATCCGCCAGCACCAGCGCCAGCGCTCCCACCGGCGCAGCCAGGGGCAGCGCCAGGCGGATATCTTCCGTCACCAGACGGCGCACCACGTGCGGCACCACCAGCCCGACGAAGCCGATCGGCCCGGCCACCGCCACCGCCGCGCCGCAGAGCAGCGCAATCGCCAGCAGACCCAGCAGCCGCGTCTGGACGAGATTAACGCCAAGGCCCAGCGCCACCTTATCCCCCAGCGCCAGCACATTAAGCCGTGGGGCAATGAGCAGCGCGACGCCAAGGCCGATCAGCGCCGGAACCAGCGCCGTCTGCAGCGTGCTCCAGTTCAGTCCGGCCAGGTCGCCGGCCAGCCAGGTACGCATCGCCAGCAGCGTCTGTTCATCGAGAATCAATATCGCCGCCGTCACCGCCGACGCAAACCCTGACAGCGCCACTCCGCACAACGTGATACGC
>ERZ791865.2595-NODE-2595-length-12216-cov-7.144067_pt1 | contig 12216 bp, 10 predicted proteins | sample MGYA00509942_ERZ791865 | MGnify/ENA primary metagenome ERZ791865 (study PRJEB30046, sample SAMN00792098) | human gut metagenome | study: EMG produced TPA metagenomics assembly of the A metagenome-wide association study of gut microbiota in type 2...
GATTGCGTACATTTTGTTCATTCCTTTTCGTTGTACTCGCTGGTCGTAAAGGCAGACCCTTACAGCGGGCCATTTCAGGCGCCCACACCATGCGGCTAGAATATTATAGCAAAAACCAAACCGGATTGCAAGAGGAAATTTCCCCTTTTGCGCAGATTTTTACGCTTTTTTCTGCCCGGTCTGTTCTATGGCGGCTTTCACCTGCGCATTATAGGCCTCGGTCTTTTCCAAAAACAGCTTGCGCGGGCTGGAGGCCAGCAGCTGGGTGTCCTTACCCGCAAAGGAGATGGGGCCGTCCAGCTTCTTTTGAGCCGCCTTGTTCTCGGCGTTCAGCGCCAGCGGCACAAACAGGGGCTTGTCCTTGAGCTTGCGGGTAAAGTACACCTCTGCCGCAATGCCCGCCACCACGGCGATGCCTGCCATCAGCTGGGATGCCCGCAGCCCGATGGAGGGCACCAGCATCAGGCTGTCAGTGCGCAGACCCTCGATCCAGAAACGGCCTGCGCCGTACCAGATCAGATACCGCAGGGTGATGTCGCCGTTGAACTTGCGCTTTTTGATGTAGCGGAATAGCAGAAAGAAGCCCACAAAGCACCAGATGCTCTCATACAAAAAAGTGGGGTGCACCGGAAGATTGGGGTCGATGACCACACCCTTGGGTACCGTGACCGTGCTGCTCATCAGGTAAGCACGGGTGGCCTCGCTGTACATTCCCCAAGGCAGGGTGGTGTTGCAGCCAAAGGCCTCCTGATTGAAGAAGTTGCCCCAGCGGCCGCAGCCCTGCCCGATGAGAAAGCCCATAGCAGTCAGGTCGAACATGGGCAGCACCGGCACGCCCCGCCACTTGCAGGCCAGACCACCGAACAAAAAGCCGCCAATAATGCCGCCGTAGATGGCAAGGCCGCCATCCCGGATGGCGATCATCTCCCAGATGCTCTCATATTTAAAAGGTGCCATAGCCACATAGTAGGCGCGGGCGCTGATGATGCCCAGCACCACGCCGATGAGGATGACATCCACCATGCTGTCCGGGTCTACGCCAAATTCCAGACTGTGCCGGAAGGCAAAGACCAGTGCCAGACACAGACCCACCGCGATGCACACGCCGTACCAGTAGATGCTGACCCCGCCGATGGTAAAAGCCACGCGGTTCAGATGAAAACTCAGTCCCAGACCCGGGAACTGTACCAGATTCGTCATTCTTCTTCCTCCTCGTCCTCTTCTGCCGCCTGCGCCGTGCCATCCGGCTGAATGTACATGGTAGCCATGCGGTCGGTGCACAGAATGTGCTGCAAGGCAGCGTCCGCATCCTCTGCGGTCAGCCCGGCCAGCATGGAGATCTGCTGCGCCACCGTCTGGCCGCTGAGGGCAAAGTCTGCCATCTGGCTGGCCGAGTCCTCCACGTTTTCCAGATTTTCGATCAGCTGACCATATTTTTCGTTCTTGCACAGGGTAAATACTTCCCTGTCCACACCGGCGGCGCGCACCCGGTCGATCTCGTCCAGCAGCAACTGCCGCACGGTGTCCGGCACATCGCTTTCGCCAGTGAACAGGATGCAGCAGCAGCCGTCCACCCGCAGCACCTCGCCGCCAAAGCCGGGGTTCACAAGGCCCTCGTCGTACAGGCGGCGGTACAAGGGCGACATCCCGCCCACGATGCAACTGAGTACAAGGTCGTACAGCGCCTCGGTGCGCAGATCGTCCGCAGGCAACGGCTCTTCCTTAAAGCCTACGCCGAAGCAGGGCTTGGAAACCGGCATGGTCAGCGTTTTTTCCGTGGCGGCAAGGGTCATGGGCTCCGGTGCCCACAGCCGCTGCACCTTCTGCACCGGGCGGGGCTCCATCAGACCGTGCCGCTCACAGGCGGCCAAAATCTGCTCCATGGTGGTGTTGCCGGCCGCAGCCAGCACCATATTGCCCGGGGCATAAAAGGCCTTGCAGCTGTCGTACAGCATGGCGGGTGTGATCTCGGCAATGCTCTCCACTGTGCCCGCGATATCGCTGCGGATGGGGTGGCTGTGGTACAGGCACTCGAACAGGCCGGTGATGAGCCGCCAATCCGGGCTGTCATCGTACATTTTGATCTCCTGCCCGATGATGCCCTGTTCTTTTGCAATGGTCCGCTCGGTAAAGTAGGGGTGGCCCACCATGCCCAGCAGCACGTCCAGACTTTCGTCCAGCTGCTGGGTGGCGGTGAACAGGTAGCAGGTGCGGTCAAAGCTGGTAAAGGCGTTGGCGTTGGCACCGGTCTTTGCGTACTTAGCAAAGGCGTCGCCGTCCTCGTCCTCGAACATTTTGTGCTCCAGAAAATGCGCTACACCCGCCGGCAGATGCACCGTTTGGCCATTCAGGCAGAAATCCCGGTCGATGGAGCCGAACTTGGTGGCATAGATCACATGGGTGCTGGAATACCCCGGCATGGAGCGCACCAGCACCGTCAGGCCGGAGGGCAGGGTCTGCCACTGGTCGGCCACGGTCTTTTCCAGCAGGGTCTGGTTATTCTGCGGCATGGGCAGTATCCTCCTTTGTAAGCAGATAGCTGACCGAGAGGGTCAGGCGGCGCAGGATATCCCGCACCTCGTCCTTGGTCACGGCGCGCAGAGCATTCCGCGCCTGCTCTGGGCTCTGGATGGGCGCAGCGCTGTTAGCACCGGCGCGCAGCACCTCGATGTAGTACCAGCTCTCAATGCCGCCAAGGCTGTCCTCTACCCCGTTCATACCGCTGAGCAGACCCCGGCGGCAGTCCTCAAATTCCTCATCGGTGATAGGGCCGGTGCACAGGTCGGCAAGCTCCTTCAGAATCGCCTGCTCTGCGCGGGCGGCATCGGCGTGCTCCACACCGCTGTTCACCGCCATGCTGCCGGTAAAGCTCTGGAAGGAGGAGGAGCAGTAGTAGCACAGATGGTCCCGCTCCCGCACATTGAGGAACAGGCGGCTGGTCACGCTGCCGCCGTACAGCGCCATGGCAAGTCGCACCGCTGCCAGCTGCTGCGGCTGCATAGGCTGCCCCAGCGTGAACAGCATACACAGCTTTGCCTGCACCATATCATAGTTTTCGGTCTTGTGCACCGGTGCAATGGTGGGCATGGCCATGTTTTCCACCAGTGGCAGCGGGGCGCGGTCGATGCAGGTAAGTTCCGCCAGCAAGGCGTCCCGGATGGCGGCGGTCTGGGCGGCGTCGCAGCCCAGCACCAGCAGCTCAATGTTGGCGGTGCGCAGCATCTGCCGGTAGGCATCGGTCAGCATAGCCGGGGTAAGGCCGTCCACCTCTTCCAGATAGCCCTCCTGCCGCACGCCTGCCGGGCTGTCACCAAAAAACTCCCGGTTGGCCTGATGCAGGCAGTAGATGCGTTTATCGTTGATCTCGTCCTCAAGCCCTTTTTTCAGCATCTGCTTTTCAATGCTGACGGCCTGCGGGTCAAAGCAGCCGTCCACAAAATACGGGTGGAAGGCCGCACCCAGCGCAATTTTGGTATACTCGGCGGTCAGCGTCTCGCCTTCCAGCGCAAAGGCATCCTTGATGCCGGTCACACTGACGCAGAGGTTATGGTTGCAGCCCATAGGGCGGGCGTCCACGGTCAGGTCTGCACCGTAGAGCTTTGCCAGCTTTTTGGTCAGCTGGGTCATATCCGGGCAGTCCGCATAGCCGCGCTCCATCACCAGCGGCAAAAGCGCATGGGCAGTGGCCGTTTTACGCTCTGCCGGGAAAGCAAAGTGGATGCTGATGCGGCAGCGGTTGAATTTAGAAGCCGGGTCGCAGGAAAGATGCACGCCCGGTGCAATGAGAGTACGTTCCAATGATAGTTCCCTTCTCTCTGTGCCGCAGCACAGAGCGTTTGATTCAGTCTGCCCGCTGCAGGGCGATGAACTCTTCCAGGCTCAGGCCGCTGGCGCGGATGGCAAGGGCGTTTTCCACCCCCACATAGCGCCAGTGCCACGGCTCGAACACGATGCCGGTGGCGGCCTGCCGGTCCTGCGGGTAGCGCAGGATAAAGCCGTATTCCGCCGCGTAGGCCGTAAGCCACTCGTAGGTGCGGGTCTCGGCAAAGCTGGTATCCTGCTGCGGGTCGTCCACACTGAGGATATCTGCCGCGTAGCCGGTGCCGTGCTCGTTGGCGTTGGCGGCGGGCTGGATGGAAGCCGCCAGACGGGCGGCTTCTTCTTCGCTCTTGCGCTTATCGCGGTAGGTCTGCACCCGGGCTTCATAGGCGGCCTGCCGGGTGTCGGCGTCCTGATAACCGGCCACAAGGGTCAGGCTGATGCCGTCCGCCTGCGCGGCGGCGGCCATACTGCGGTACTGCATGGCGGCTTCCGCTTCCAGCTGCTGGCCGGTGGCCTCGTCGGCGGTATCCAGCAGCGGGGCAGGCTCGGCGGCATAGGGCAGGTTGGCGTTCACCAGCGTAAGCCGCGCGTCTGCGGCGTTGAATACATAATCTGTGCCGTCGTACACGCTGGCTGCAAACACCTTTGGCCCGGCCAGCAGGCCGTGCACCTTGGGCAGCAGCCACAGGATGCCGCCGGTCAGCAGCGCCACCACTGCCGCACAGCCGGCCAGAAACAGCACCCAGTTGCGGGCCAGCCGCAGCATTTTGCGGCGTTTCCATTGTTGATAGGTCAGGCGCTTATCAGCAGGCGCTCTGGAGGTACGGGTGGGTTCACTCATGCGGCGGGGCTCCTTTTCGGCATAGTTGCAGCGCCGGTGCGCCGCACAGATTCAAACTATATTATACACCCCTTTGCAATTTGTGTAAACGCCGCCGTGTGTAAAAAAATTATGACCCGCCCGCCCCCGGCAGGGAGCAGACAGGCCATAACCAAAAATTTTACGCAGATCAGTCAAACAGCATATCGTGGATGGCGCTGACAGCCTTGTCGGCGTCTGCACGGTCGATGATGCAGGAGATCTTGATCTCGCTGGTGGAGATCATCTTGATGTTGATATTGTTGTTGGACAGTGCCTCGAACATCTTGGAGGCAACGCCGCTGTGGCTCTGCATACCGGCACCCACGATGGAGACCTTGGCGCAGGTGGTGTCCACACTGACATCGCTGAAGTGTGCGCTGTCCTTCAGCACACGCATGGCCACCTCGGCTTCGCCCTCGGCACAGGTAAAGCTGATGTCCTTCTTACCGTCGCGGCCGGTGGACTGCAGGATGATGTCCACGTTGATGTTCTTCTGTGCCAGCAGACCAAAGATCTTAAAGCTCATGCCCGGCTCATCGGGAACGTTGAGAATCGTGATAACAGCAACATCGGTGTCCTTGGCAACACCCTTGATCAGCATACCTTCCATGTCCTTTGTAACCTCCTTAACCACCGTACCCGGGATGGGGTTCAGGCTGGAGAGCACCTCCAGCTCCACATTGTACTTTTTGGCCAGCTCCACGCTGCGGTTGTTCAGCACCTGTGCGCCCAGAGATGCCAGCTCCAGCATCTCGTCAAAGGTGATCTCCTCCAGTTTGCGGGTGTTGCGCACCTTGCGCGGGTCGGCGGTGTAAACGCCCTCCACATCCGTGTAGATCTGGCAGCGGTCAGCGTGCAGAGCAGCAGCAATCGCCACAGCACTGGTATCGGAGCCGCCGCGTCCCAGGGTGGTGATATCGTCCAGCTTGTTCAGGCCCTGGAAGCCTGCCACCACCACCACACGGTTGCGCTCCAGCTCGGAGGAGATCCGCTCGGTCTCCAGCCGGGTGATGCGCGCTTTGGTGTAGGCACGGTCGGTGCGGAAGCCCGCCTGCCAGCCGGTCAGGCTGATGGCATGGCAGCCCAGCTCGTTCAGCGCCATGGCCAGCAGTGCGATGCTGATCTGCTCGCCGGAGGCCAGCAGCATATCCATCTCACGCGCCGAGGGGTTATGGGTGATCTCCCCTGCCTTGGCGATCAGGTCATCGGTGGTGTCGCCCTGTGCGGAGACCACCACCACTACGTCATTGCCCGCGTTGTGGGTGTTGGCCACGATCCGCGCAACGTTGAAGATACGGTCACGGTCCTTTACGGAAGAACCGCCGAATTTCTGTACGATCAACGCCATATCTTGTCACTCTCCTCTTTAACGCCCCGCGTTTGCGGGGGCTTGCCGGGCGGAAGCGTTCTTGCACTTCCCTTACCCGTTTATCATTCCACAGTCGCGCCGGTGTTATCGGCATCCAGCTGCAACAGTGTAAATGCTTCACATCCGTCCAGACCTTCCAGCAGCTCCAGACCTTTTTCCAGCTTGGAATAGAACTTTTCGGCCTCGGCCTTTTCTGCCACTGCCATGACGGTGCTGCCTGCGCCAGAGACATACACGGCCTTTGCGCCGCAAAGCCGCGCCATATCGAATACCTCGCGGGAGCCGGGCATCAGGGGCATCCGGTACTGCTGGTGCAGCTTATCCTCGGTGGCAATGGCCAGCAGGTCGTGCCGCCCCTCACAGAAAGCTGCGGGCACCAGCGCCGCACGGGACAGGTTATACACCGCGTCCTTGTGGGATACCTCCTTGGGCAGGGCAGCGCGGGCCGCCTCGGTCAGCAGCTTGTAGTCCGGCACGATGGCGGCAAAGCAGAGGCTTTCGTCTACATTCCGCTTGACCGAATACACCTTGCCGTCCTCAAACACGCTGCTGGTCAGGCCGCCCAGCAGGGCCGGAGCCACGTTATCGGGGTGTCCCTCAATGGCAGTTGCCAGCGTGAGCAGCTCCTGCGTGTTGAGCACATCGCCCAGCATCCGGTTGGCGCCCAGCAGACCCGCGATGATGCAGGCCGAAGAAGAGCCCAGACCCCGCGCCATGGGGATGGGGTTCGTCTGGGTGATCTTGAGGGGCGGGATCTGCTTGCCAACTTTTTCGAACAGACCCTTGGCGGAGCGGTACACGAGATTCGACTCGCCCCGGGGGATACGGGTGCCATCCGATGCCGAGATCTCCAGCACCTCGCTGTCCTCAAAGGTGACTGTGTTGTACAGGGTAACTGCCAGACCCAGCGCATCGAAGCCGGAGCCTACGTTGGCGCTGGTAGCAGGGACCGAAACCTTGATCTTCATTGCCGCAGTTCCTTTCCGTTACACTTCCTCGGGCAGACGCTTGAGCACCAGCTTCACGCTGCCGCCCACGGCCTCCACCTTGCGCGCGGCCTCTGCCAGCGCACGCTCGTCGGCGCGCTCCACAAAGTAGGCGCAGCCCTCGTACCGCTCATCCACCACCTTGCCGTAGCCGTAGATGGCTTCCACCACAGCGGGTGCAATGCCCGCCACACGCACATAATATGCAGCGGGAGCCGGGTCGGTGAGCATGCCGTCCACCGGGTCCGCAGGCTGCCAGAACAGGCTGTCGTGCACCTGTGCGCCGTTTTTCAGGGCATCCACAACGTCTGCCACCACAGCGCTGGCGGTGGGCAGCTTGCCTGCGCCCTTGCCGTAGAACACCACATCGCCCAGCATATCGCCCTTGACCAGCACCGCGTTGAAAACATCGTCCACGCTGGCCAGCTGGTTTGCCTTGGGCACCAGACACGGCTCTACACCAGCGGCCACGCTGCCGTCCTTGCCAAGCTTCATCCATGCAATCAGCTTGATGACGCAGCCCAGCTTTTCGGCGCTGGCAACATCGGCGGCGGTAATGGCCCGGATGCCCCGGGTGGGAATGTTCTGGGGGTAGATCTGGTGGCCGCACACCATGGAGGACAGAATGGCGATCTTGCGGCAGGCGTCGCGGCCGTCCACGTCATCGCTGGGGTCCTTGGTCTCGGCGTAGCCCAGCTCCTGCGCAATGTGCAGCGCATCCTCAAAGTCAAGGCCCTCCCGCACCATCTTGGTGAGCATGAAGTTGGTGGTGCCGTTCACGATGCCCTCCACCTCGGTGATGACGTTAGCCGCCAGGCACTGGTGCATGGGGGTGATGATGGGCGTACCGCCGCCCACAGAGGCTTCGAACAGGAAAGCACAGTCGTGCTCCTTGGCCAGTGCCAGCAGCTCTGCGCCGTAGGTTGCCACCATCTCCTTGTTGGAGGTGCACACGCTGCGGCCGCTCTCCAGACACGCCTTGACGTAGGGGTAGGCAAAGCGGGTGCCGCCGATGGTCTCCACCACCACCCGGATTTCCGGGTCCTGCAGGATCACGTCAATGCTCTTGACCACCAAAGGCTCCACCAGGTTGCCGGTAAAGTCCTTCGGGTCCAGAATGTACTTTACCTCCACCGGTTCGCCAGCCCGGCGGGAGACACTTGCAGCATTGCGGCACAGCACCTCGTATACGCCGCTGCCCACCGTGCCAAAGCCCAGAATTGCAATTTTAGCCATACTCTCTTTCCCTCGTTTCCTGTTTTGTTACAGGTTATACCCACAGCGCACACCCACGACCATGCGCTGGCGCGAAAGCTTTTCGGTCAATTCCTCCGGGGACATCTGCATGGTATCGGTGCGGATGGTGACCGCCACCAGCGCAGCCCCGTTTTCCGGGGTGGACTGGTTGATGGTCACGATGCTGGCACCTGCGGCGCTGATACCAGCCAGAAGGCTTTGCAGCGCGCCGGTCTCGTCCCGCAGGGTGGCCATGACCGTGATGACCTCACGACCATTCTCGGAATCAAAAATACAATCCTTATACTTATAAAATGCGCTGCGCGAAAGCTCTACCGCACGGGTCGCAGCCGAAATGCTGCGGGCTTCCCCGCTGGCCAGCAGCTCCTTGGCGCGTACCACCTTGAGAAAGACTTCCGGCAGCACCTGCGCATCCACCAGATAAAAACGGCGTTCCAACTTGTTCACCTCTCAAACACAAGTGTTCTTGCAGAAAATATAATAGCATCCGAACCCCTGCAATGCAAGAGCCCGGATGCTATTTTGTCACTTTGTCCAGTTTTGTTTTGTAAAGTGCGCCCCGTCCTTGCCGGATTTTTCAGCAAAGGGGCGAAAAAGTACGATTTTTACCCTTATTCCGTATCCAGTGCACCGGTATCGGTGGGGATGGCCGGTTGGGTGGGCACTGCGTCGTCTGTGTTCTCGGTAGGAGCAGCAGCCTGCGGGGCTGCGTGGGAATAGGTGCAGGTATCGGGCAGGTCATCGGCGCGGTAGTAGCCCACAGCCGTGCTCGGGCAGCCCGCACCGGCCAGAAGGCCGCTCTGGGTGCAGTAACGGCGCTCCACCACGCCTGCGGAGGTGGGGAATGCCTTATAGGGCAGGTCTGCCTGTGCCTGCTCCATCAGTGCCTTCCACGCGGTCACACAGGTACGGGTCTTGGCCTGCTGCTTGGACAGAGTCTTGGTCATATCGTAAGGTGCATCGTAGCCCCACCACACAGCGGTGACATAGTAGGGCGTGCCGCCCACAAACCACAGATCCTTTTCGTCGCTGGCAGTACCAGTCTTACCAAAGGCTTCCATGCCGTTGGAGTTGGGGTAGCGTCCGCTGGCAGTACCCACACTGGAGAACAGAACATTCTTCAGCAGACGGTTCATGACATAAGCGGTATCGGGGGTCAGTGCCTGATAGCTGGTGGCGTTGTTTTCCAGATAGATGTTGCCGTCCCGGTCCAGCACACGGGTGTACAGGTGCGGGGTGGTGTACTCGCCATCATAGAAGATCTGGAAGGCTGCGGCCAGTGCCATGGGGGTAACGCCCTTGGTCTGGCTGCCCATGACCATCTGCGCCAGACCCACGTCGTTGGTGGGGTCCAGCGTATTCAGCTGCAAGGTGTTGTAGACGAAGTTGAAGATATTGCTTGCGCCCACAAGGTCGCCCACACGCACCGCGATGGTGTTCAGCGAGCGGGCAAGGCCGTTCCACAGCGGGAGATCACTGCCATCGCCGTAGTTGCCGCCGTAGTTGCGCGGCCAGCTGCGCCATGCGTTGGGATAAGCGCGGAGCTGCTTGTCGGAGAGACCCATCAGGCCGTTCTTGCGGCAATAATCCTCGTCCCGGATGATCATATCCTGCTTCTGGTACAGGGGGGAGTTGTTGAGCATGGTGGACCAGTTGACCAGACCGTACTCGATGCCCAGTGCATAGGCGCCGATGGGCTTGATGGTAGAACCGGTCTGCCGCTCCACGTTGTAGGCGCGGTTCAGGGAAAGGCTCTTGGTCTTTTCGCCCAAGCCGCCCGCAATAGCCAGCACATTGCCGTCATAGTCCAGCGTGACCATGGCAGCCTGCGTGCGCACGTTGCGGTAATAGTAGACGGTGCCGTCCTCGCCTGTGCGGGTCTTGGGGGTGCCGTCCTCGTTGAACACCTGCACATCATCGTCCGAGATGGAAGTGACCTCTTCCTCATGCCAGCCCGCCGGGAAGTAAGCATCATCGGTGTTCAGCATCAGGTTTTCCATCTGGGACTGCAGCTTGGTGTTGACTGTTGCTTCGATGGTAAAGCCGCCGGTGTAGAGCAGCTTCTGCGCCTCGGACTCCGTGATGCCCTCTTTGGCCATGATATCCTGCACGACCTCGTTGAACAGTGCATCGGTGAAGTAGGAAGTGACGGTGCTGGGCTTTTTGCCGCTGTCTTCTTCGGCCAGCACAAGGGGCTGTGCAGCGCCGTTGCGGTAGTCCTCCTCGCTGATCACGCCCTGCTGCCACATATTGTACATAATGAAGTTACGGCGGTTGATCAGGTTTTCGGGGTTCGTGTAGGGGTTATAGTTGGTGGGGTTTTTGGTAATAGAGGCAATGGTGGCGCACTCCCACAGGCTCAGCTGGCTGACGTCCTTGTTGAAGTACTCGTTGGCCGCCGTCTGCACACCCTGAATGGTGCCGGTAAAGCTGATGGTGTTCAGGTAAGCCTCCAAAATGGTCTCCTTGGAGTAGCTGCGGCTCAGGCAGAGGGCGCGGTAGATCTCGCGTACCTTGCGCAGTGCACCATTGATACCGCTGGCACTGTTGTCATCGGTCAGGTTCTTGATGAGCTGCTGCTCCAGCGTGGATGCGCCCTGCTTGGAGCTGTAGATGGGCAGCAGATACTCGTTGATCATTGCGCCGATGGTACGCTTGAAGTTGACGCCGGGCTCTGAGTAGAAGTCCTTATCCTCGGTGCAGATGAAAGCATACTGCAAGTTGGAAGGGATCTGCTCAAGGTCTGCCCACACGCGGTGGCTGTTGGAGGAGCGCAGGGTGGCATACTCCACCTGTGCGCCGGTATCCGGGTCGGTAGCCACCACCATACTGGACTGGCTCAGCTGGATGTTGTCCAAGTCCAGCAGGTCGCCGTCGTTGGCAGTAGCCTGCACCACATAGAACACCATGCCCACGGCCACCACGCTGCCCAGCATGATGCCAAGGCAGAGCACCGTAGCAAGGGTGCGGCCGATGAACCGCAGAAGGGGGTGTTTGCTCTTTTCCTTCGGCGGCTTGGGGTTTTTGGGTGCCTTGGGTGCGCGGGTACGGTTTTCCGCTGCGGAGCGTGCCTCGCGGCGGCTCTGGGAAACATTGACCTTACGTCCCACCGGGCGGGCAGGCTGTTCCTCGCCGCTCCGATGGATCTTTCTCATCTCATTGTTGGAGATAGGGATCGCCTCCTGACATTTCAAGACTGTTGCCGGGCATTGCTGCGCCGGGTTTTATCCACATCGTTTGTGACACGAAACTTCAAACTGCAATACCATATTATAGCACGCACGCCCCAGCCGGGCAAGAACCAATCTTTGTGCGCTGAGCAGATATAAATAGTATAACACACTCTCTTGTGGAAAGTACAGTATCTGCGTGTGAAAATTGTCTGTCTCCCGCCCAAACGGGGCATACTTGCAGAGAAAGGGAGTGTTTTTTATGCGCAAGCTGTCTGTCTGCCTGTTCTACGGGCTTTGCGTATTCACCATTGTATTCAGTCTGTTCTGGATGGCGCTGCCAAAGCTGCCGCTGTCCCAAACCCCTGCCGGGTCCGAGACCGACCCGGCCTCTCCCCTGAGCCTTGCCGCACAGGCAGTGCCCCAGACGGACGCCGCCCGCTACTGCCTGCGGGACAGCGGCGGACGAGTGGCGGTGTACACCTGCCGCGCCGACGGCACCCCGGGCACTTTGATCCGCATGACCGGTATCTACACCAATCTTCTGCCGGAAAATGATGCCCTGCGCATCAAGCGCGGGCTTGTGGTCAACAGCCCCCGGGAGCTGGACTTGCTGTTGGAGGATCTGGGGGAGTAAATACCCGGCAGGGCTAACGATTTTCAATGGCCTCCGCTTGCGCTCTGGCCATATTCAGCGGAAAATATATTTTTAATTTCGGGATAGCGGAGCGTCTGCGGACGCTCCGCTAT
>ERZ791865.2597-NODE-2597-length-12213-cov-3.781954_pt1 | contig 12213 bp, 10 predicted proteins | sample MGYA00509942_ERZ791865 | MGnify/ENA primary metagenome ERZ791865 (study PRJEB30046, sample SAMN00792098) | human gut metagenome | study: EMG produced TPA metagenomics assembly of the A metagenome-wide association study of gut microbiota in type 2...
CACGAACCCGTCCCTGATTTTCGGACAAAGCCATAAACAAAAGGCTCCTCATTCGGAGTGCCCTTAAAAAAACGGAGTGATGCAATAAAGTATAAACCGCACAGAAATAGCGCTTTATCCGTATTGCTTCGGAGGTAGGACAGCGGTTATACCGCATGAAAAGGCATAGTTCGGAAAGAGTTACGTTACCAAATCATTACCGTGACTTTTTTCGGACTTTGCTTTTAATGGCTTGGTTTTCTGTTTCTTGCGTCTTGTTTCTCAGCAACAAATAACTCTAATCGACGTATGTATTTTAAAAGGTTCGGAGTTATGACAAGAAGCACTTTCAAAGTCCTGTTCTATCTGAAACGACAGGCCGAGCGGAACGGTAAAGTTCCCGTCATGGGGCGTATCACCGTCAACGGAACGATCTCGCAGTTCAGTTGCAAACTATCGGTTTCCCTGAAGCTATGGGACACCAGAGCCAACAAAGCCACAGGCAAAAGCGTGGCGGCCCGATGCATCAACGAGAAACTGGAAAACATCAAGACTAACATCGGCAAACAGTACCAGCGCATTTGCGACCGGGATGCGTATGTGACCGCCGAAAAGGTTAAAAATGCGTGGATGGGGTTCGGGGACGGTTACCGACTTTTATTGCAGACTTTCGACGAGTATCTCGAAGAATTCGCCCGAAAACGGGTCGGCAAAGATCGCGCGGCCTCGACACTCGAAAACTATACGAGAGCCCGGAATTATCTCGCTGCATTCCTGCGATACGCCTACAAACTGGAAGATATACCGTTCATGGAGCTGAAACGGGAGTTTATCGAGAAGTACGTGGTTTACCTTTCGACGGTACGGGGTATGCTTCCGGGGAGCATCCTCACTCCTGTCAAGAAGTTGAAGCTAATGACCTATACGGCTTTCCGGAACGGCTGGATCGCTTCCGATCCGTTCGCCGGGTTCCATTTCAACGTCACTTACCGTGACCGCCGTTTTCTTTCGGAATCAGAACTGAAGGCAGTCATGAATGCGCAACTCCCCAACTACAAAACCTCCATCGTTCGGGACATATTCGTATTCTGCTGTTTTACGGGATTGGCCTATGCCGATGTGAAAAAACTGACCCACAAGGATATTCATACCGATGAACGGGGCGATATGTGGATTATCGACAAACGACAGAAAACGGGGACACAGTTTCGGATCAAATTATTGCCCGTGGCCAAAGAACTCGCAACACGCTACCGCCGCCTGAAGCTTCCCGACGACAAGGCGTTTCCGGTGAAGGACCGTGATTCGATGAATATGTCATTGCGGCAGGTCGCTCGTCATGCAGGACTGTCGTTCAGTCCTACCATCCATGAGGCGCGGCACACATTTTCGACGACGGTTACGCTTTCGCAGGGCGTACCGTTGGAGACGGTCAGCAAAATGTTAGGGCACAAGCATATCACCACTACCCAGATATACGCCAAAATCACGAACGATAAGATTGGCCGCGATATGGATGCGTTGAGCGAGAAGATAGCCGACAAATTCAGGATGGCGCAATAGTTCGATCGTCAGAATCATTCGAAAGAGAGAGGCTCAGACATGTATCTGAGCCTCTTTTTCGAATGTTTTATCTCGCAATTCTTATCCTTTGGGGGGATAATTCAAAGGTGCAAAGAACTCGCCGAGGGTGAGTTTATATAAGGTACAAAGTTTTAATATGGAGGATAAAGTGGGTGTAGAATCTCCCGTCTCATATCGTGAAACATCCAAATGTGTGAACTCGATAACATCCTCTTGGGAGTAGCCGTGTTCTTTGCGGAGTTGTTGCATTCGCTCGACCAGCAATTTTTGAAACGTGCTATCTTTATATTTGGTTATCTTCTTTCCCACAGTTGCAAAAGAAGACCCAACTAAGTATTTTTATACACGTGAATTAACGTGTGTTTGGATATTTTTATATATTTGCAAATAGTACCTCAAAACTAAATGTAGAAATTATGCTACCTTTGCGATTGAATAGTTCGGCATAGACCGACGGACATAACACATAAAGGGTAAACAACTCTTTATACCTTGTGTAAACTTGGAGACCTCCTCGGAGGATGTTTAGTCAGATGGTATAACGGTTGTCAGTCCATGTTATGTCCTGCTCGTTTCCACGAGCGGGACTGACTTGGGCGCAGGACAGCTTCCATCTGAAGGTACTCCAAGACCGACACAAGGGGCTGACACCGCGCCCCCTTTTTATTTTCTGACGGGCGCAAGTTTCAACTGCTCATCCCTGCGAGTATGAAGTCCGGCGCGTCCCTCATCTCCAAAAACATACGTCTGTTTCTCGTCGTCCGTTGGGGCGACGGCAGGGACGTACGCGCCGTGACGGAACGAGGAACGGCCCTCTCTCCAAGGCCGGATCATTTACGACTGAATCGGGAAGGTTCTGGAACGATGCCTTGCTGCAAGCGAGTGAGTGAACGTTTGCGGAGGGCATCCGCCCACTACGCAATCCGGACGGCTTTTCTTTCACAGGAAAAGCACGTCCGGGTCCGACGGCCGTGCGTCTCTCCCGACCGTGGTCCGGAAAACATTGGAGCCTCTGCGATTCCCGAAATATGGGAAGGCAAACACCGGGAAATGCGGCTCCGAAACCCGCGAGAGGGTCGTTCCTTCTTTTATCCGAATCCCGACAATCCATTTATCCGGAGTGCGGCGGCGATGCCGGCCGGTTATGAAACTCATTTCTGCCGCACTCCTTTCTTTGCCGCCTGCTGAACTATGAATTTTATGTCCATGACTCGGCTCCGTTCCACCTTGCCGTTCCCGGCCGATCCGCAGCGGACGGTCTGTTTCAGCGGCTACCGCATCGGCAAGATGCCGGGTGTGACCGAGGGGTGCGATCCCGACGAGGTGCAACGGGTCGTGCGGAAGCGGTGCATGTGGATCGTCGAACGCCTGTGCGAACGGGGCTACGACACGTTCGTCAGCGGCATGGCCACCGGGTTCGACCTCTGGGCGGCCGAGGCGGTGCTTTCCGTGCGGCGGGACCGCCCCGGCATCCGGCTGCTCGCTTTCGTTCCCTACCGCGAACAGGCGAAATATTACGATCCCGTCTCCCTGAAGTCGTACACCGAAATATTATCGCAGGCCGACTACGTGCATTGCCTGAGCGAGCGTTACACCCGGAACTGTTGTCTCGACCGGAACGTGGCGATGCTCGACCATAGCTCGGTACTCGTCTGCTACTACGACGGACGTCCCGGCGGGACCCGCTACACGGTCTCGCTCGCCCTCGACCGCGGCATGACGGTTATCGACCTGTGCTGCAACCGGAGTGCACGGCCCTACAACCTCCATGCGGCCCCGGAATGGATCGAGGGGGTGAGGGCCATCCGGTGAGAGCGGAGGTCGTCCGAAAAGCAAGTACGATTCGAGTGTACGGATTATCGGAAATTTTTATATCGAGTATATTGCGACGTATGATAAAAAAGCCTCGATACGGCTTTTTACCTTCCGGGAGGTTTATCCCGGCAACACGAATCAATCACTTAAAAACAATGATGTATGCGGACAATGACTTTGGGCGCTCTTACGCGGAGCGTTGTGACGGTGGGAATGGTCATGTTATTTACAGCGTGCGACAAAGACAAGGAAATGGACGACGACAATGAAGCATTGCCGTTTTGCGAGTCTTTAATCGGTAGTTATACGGACACGCCGACCTCGGAGGATATGGTTCGGATCGCAGCCCTATGTCCTTCGGAGACCGATTGGCAGGACGTTTCTTTTTTCATGGTGCAAAAAGATGCCTATCGAGCTGCGGCTATTCATTCTTTATGGGGGACTTCTTTCGACGACGAGGCATTGGCACGGCAGAATGCAGCCAAGTACGATTCGCTGTCTAAAGCCCACAACGATCTCGATTACAACCGCAGAACGCTGACGATGGTAATGGCATGTTTATACCGCCGAACGACAGGCATTCATGTGGTGTCGGACACCGACTACGACGAGGAACATCCGGCAGGGACCTATTTAGACGACATCATACGGATTCATTTTAAATCGGCCGAGGATTACCTTGCGACCGGTTACACATCTTTGAAGCACTATCTGGGCAAAACGACGAGACCGAGTTCTTATTACGGTTCTTTGCCGATCATCGACTTGGAGTTGAGCGAGTATTTGGATGAATTCAATCGCATACAACGCAAATTGATTCAGTTTAGTTTCAATTTCCGTCTGACCAAAGCTCCGGACCGGACGGGTACGCACCGTTTCACGATCGTCTACACGAACGAGGACGGTGTGGAGCTGACCGGCACGACCGAGCCGGTTACGGTGCGTCGATAAATGCGGTAAAGGAGCGACCGTCGGTCGATACAGACGACAAGGCGGGGACGGCATCGGCCGTCCCCGCCTTACTGTTTTTTCTACCGTTTTCCGGCAGGTCGGAGGTTGCGTTCGAGAATTTCCCGGATTCCCTTTTCGGGATAGAGGAATACGCGGCCGCTGACGGCTGTGTAGGCGATTTGCTGTGTATCGCGCAACGTCTGAAGCGTCCGGGGCGAGAGGTGCAGATACTCGCACACTTCATATCCGTTCAGGTAGCGTTCGTTTCCGATCGCGGGTACGTGGTGCGCCTCGGCTTTGCGCAGGGCCCGTTCGATTCGGTCCAGCGACGCGCGTGCATTCCGCACTTCGTCGCTCTCGGCAGTCAAATAGTCCAATGGCATGATTTAGGCTTTAGTGGAACGAGAGATGGGATGTGCCGCAGGACGCCGTGCGGTCTTCGCTTCGAGAAAGGCTTCGACGTCGCTTAGGCGGTAGAAATACTTTCCCCCGATACGGGAAAACGGCAAAAGGCCTTTTTCCCGGTAAGACTGCAACGTGCGTTTGGTGATGTCGAGCGCCTGGCAGACATCCTGCGAGTCGATTCAGCCGTCCTGTGCGTCCGGATCGTACATTTTCTCCACCCGAAGGGCCGTCGCCGCGAGGGATTCCAGTTTTGCGACGAGCGAAGTCCATACCCGCTCGTCGATGCAGATGACATTCATAATGACGAAATTTTGAAAAGTGAGTCGTTAGGGCTTGCGCCCGAAATTTTGTCGGATCGGTCCGTTTCCGCCGGGGCGGGCCGCTTGCCGGCGGAGTTTCTGCCCGGTCGGCAAGATAAGCGAAAAAATCGTCCCGTTTTCCGGTTCTCGGCGGCAGGCCGCTCCGGGCCGCCGTGGACCGTCCATGAGGCAAGGTACGGCCCGAATCCCGAAATCCTTCGCTCTGTCCGGCGTTGTCCGCTATTGTCCGGTTTTCCTCTGACGACAAGAATCTACCCGCGAAAGAAAAACGATTTCCCCGCATGGCCGTCGAAAGAGGCTCCTGTCGGTCTTCGGTCGTCCCGAACGACGTTTTACGAACGGTCCGCCCCTCACCCGCTGCGGAACACCTTTCCGGGACGTCGGTTCGGCAACGGACGGCAAAAAGGCCCTTGCAGCTTTCGGGACACAACAATCCGTCCCGTGCGAACGTATCTTTGTCGATACTCGAAATTCATACGCATGACAACGACTTATCGCCTTTCCGTCGGGGCGTTCCGCCTTCCGGCATGAACGGACTTTCGGTGCCTGCACCTCGGTCCCCTCCTTCTCGTTTTTTCCTTTGCAGTTCCTCGCCTCCTTCGTTCTCTCCGGGGCGGGAGCACCGACGCCCGGCATCCCGCTCTCGTCGTCCCGTCCTTCCGCCGACTCTGCGCGGCGGGGCATCCGGGGCCGCTTCGGCGTGCCGCCATCGGGGCTGTCGCCCCGGCCTCGGAGGCTCCCGAAAACGGATGAAGCAAGGTTGTACCCGGAGGCCCTCGAAACCTCCTGCCGTCGGCTTCGAGGACACTTCCGGGCAACCTTGCCCTGCGGGGCTGTCCCGTCCGTCGCGCTCCCTACGGTCGCACGACGAACCATCCCCCGCTCCCGTCGGTCGCAGGGGATTCGGGACTCTCGGCGTCTGCGACGCCGGCGGACGGCTCCCGTCGGTCGCCTGCCCGCAAAAGCGGGTATGAACACTGCCGCTTTGTTTCACTGCCAAACTTCGGAAGTTATGGAAACAGGTAAGAACAAAGGCGGCAGACCGCCCAAATTATCTGCCGAGAAACGCTCCGAGGAAGTCAAATTCCACGTCACGCCGGACGTAAAACGCCGACTGCAAGACGAGGCAAAAACATCGGGGATCGATCTGGCGACCTACTGCCGCGAAAAGGTGCTCACCGGACAGCCGCCCCGGCGTATCCCGCCCGAAGTGCTGGCCGCCGTAGCCGAACTCGCCCGGCAGGGAAACAACCTGAACCAATTGGCCCGGATCGCCAATACGAAGAAAAGCACCCTGCCGGTCGCAGCCCGGTTGGATAAGCTGTTGAAGTTTTACGAAGAATTGGCTGGACGAATCCGGAGATATTTTCAAAACGACAGGACGAATGATCGGTAAAATCGTAACGGGTAAGAGTTTCAAAGGCGCGGTCGAATACGCGATGAACAAACCGGGCGCTCGGTTGCTCGCCTGCGACGGCGTTGACGCGACCGATGCGCGGAGCATGACGCGCAGCTTTAATTTTCAACGCAAGGCCCGGCCCGAAAAGGAATATGTGGTAGGGCACGTTTCGTTGTCGTTCCACAAGGACGACACACCGAAGTTGACCGATGAGCCGATGATCCGGCTGGCGGAGGAGTATATGCACCGGATGGGAATCACCGACACGCAGTATATCGTGGTACGCCATACCGACACCGAACACTCCCATTTGCATATCGTTTACAACCGGGTCAGGTACGACGCCAAGCTGGTGCGGAGCCACAACGAACGAATCCGCAACGTTGCGGTCTGCAAGGCCGTCAAGCAGCAGTACGGCCTGACGTTCTCCGAAGGCAAGAAAAATGTAAAGACCGAACGGCTGCATGGTCCCGATAAAGTGAAGTACGTCGTTTACGAGGCGGTAAGGGCGATATTGCCGGAGTGCCTGTCCTTGCCGGAACTCGCGGAACGGTTGCGGGATAAGGGAATCGCAACGACATTCGTACACCGGGGCGGCGATTCCGAAAAAGAGGTGCAGGGATTGACATTTACAATGAACGGGATTACGTTCAAAGCCTCGCAGGTAGACCGGAAATTCGGTTATGGAAACCTGTGCAAAAGCATCGAAGCGAACCGGATGGAGGCCGAGGCCGCAGTACGGCAAGCGGAGAAACAGAGGCGGCGGGAACAGTCCGACGAACGGAAACGACAACGAAGGAGGGAAGCCGCCCGGCTGCGCAGAGAGGAAAGGGACCGGCAAAAAGAGATAGCGTTTCAGAAGATGTGGCGGGAGTTCATCGGCGAAGAAATCGGTCGGGGGCCGGATGCCGTCGCTCGGCAGGACGGACGAATCCGCCGGGCGGGAGAAGAACGGGCCGGAAGAAACGCGGCAAACGAATGCCCGGAAGGAACCGTCTCCCGATCCCCGGCAGTCCCGCAAAAGACAAGTAACGGGATCCGCCCGGCCATGCCCTCAAACGGGTCGGCAATCGAACGATCCCGCGAACGCATCGACGAAATCCGGGGTCGGAGACTTTCGCCGCAGGAGCAAACGCAGCTATATTCCCCGCAAGGCCTTAGGCTCACCTATCGCAAGGGGAATATCGAATACACCCGACTGTACCGTCCGATCAGGCCGGAGGGCGGTCCCGACATCCTGACCGAACACACCGTCTCGGAGCGTCGCATCGACACGAATCCGGTCCTATACGGCATACGCCTAAGCGACGAACAGCTACGCAAGATCGGCGAGGGCGAGTACATCCGTCTGGAAAATATGAAGAGAGAGGACGGGACGCTGTTTTCGGGATACGTCGTCATGGACGATCGTTTTAAAGCGAGTTGGATATTCCGACAGCCGCCCGACAGGATAGTGAAAGAGGATAAGTTCTATATCCGCGAAATGGATAAGCTGTTGGCCGATCACGGTTATGTGGTGCGGGCGAAGGTCAGGTTCTGGGGCCCGACGCAACCCGAATCGCGGCAATACTTCTGGAAGGATAAATACGGTCAGTACGACTGTTCCTATGACGATCCGCGTCTGCCCAAACCGCCGCGGCAGGAGATTCGGGTACCCTCCGTGCCTCCCCTAAAGAAGTCGAAGGGGCCCAAGCTCTAACGGCAAAAGAAAAACGACGGAGCGAAATGTTCCGGCGGTACGTCAGTCCTTTTCCACCCGACCGCAAAGGTATCGATTCGGAGAACGCGATGCAAGGCTATACGGAGCGCCCTGTCGGGCGGCCTTGCATCCCGTCCCCCGAATCATAGGCTGGTCGCTATCGGGTGGTAAGGAAGGGGGGTAGGAAAAAAGTACTGATTCTTTCGTTTTTATTCTATTCGACACTTAATTGTCATAATTGTTCTTAATCTCATCTAAGAGAATAGGCAATCTGATGTTTCTTTTTGCAACGGTATTTATTTCGCATTGCCATATTACGATAACATGCCATCCGCATTTTTTAAGTTCTGCTATCTTACGTGCATCACGCTCCTGATTAGCTTCGATTTTTGGAACCCAATACTCTATGTTGCTTTGAGGCCGGTGTCCTGCTCGGCAAGAATGGCCGTGCCAGAAACAACCGTGAACAAATATGACTGTTCGATATTTAGACAAAACGATATCGGGAGAACCTGGCAATTTTTTTACATTGGTTCTATATCTTAGTCCTTGAGAAAACAAATGCTTTCGAACTATAATCTCCGGTTTAGTATCTTTTTGTCCGACTTTAGACATTATTTCGGAACGTTTTTGTTTACTGCAATGATCCATAACCGTATATAAAAATTATTCCATAATTCAAAGTCTTTAGCTACCTTTGTACAAAGGTAGGAATAAAAGTATTGAAATAAGTTACCGATAATATATGCCATTACCGAATAACATAGGTGTAATAGATCTTTTTTGCGGAGTCGGCGGGTTAAGTTATGGACTTAAACAAGAAGGTCTGAATATTATCGCAGGATTCGATATTGATAAAACATGTCGATTCGCATACGAATATAATAATGAGGCAAAATTTTTCGATACGGATATAAAGAAAGTTACCGGTGAACAAATCCGAGCTATTTTCAGAAAATCGAAAATTAAGGTGTTAGCCGGTTGTGCGCCATGCCAACCTTTTTCATCATATGCGTTTAGTAATAAAAATAAAGATCCGAATAAATACGATTTACTATATCAATTCGGTCGCTTGATCAATGAAGTGCGACCGGATATAGTTACCATGGAGAACGTGACGCAAATCACACAATTCAAACTAAAATCTGTTTTAGCCGATTTCATAAAATTGCTGGAAAACCTCAACTATCATGTGAGCGTTAATAAGGTTTATTGTCCGGATTACGGTATTCCACAGACACGTAAACGATTGGTTTTAATTGCGTCCAGACTCGGCAATATAAATCTTATTCCTCCTACGCATACTTCGGATAATTACGTTACGGTTAAAGATACGATTGGGGATTTGCCTGAGATAAAAGCCGGCGAACAAAGTGTTGACGATCCCCTGCATAAAGCAAAAGCTTTGTCAGAGTTGAATCTCCGTCGTATCCGAAATACACCTTACGGCGGTAGTTGGAAAGATTGGCCCGAAGAGCTTAAATTAAAATGTCATAAATCTGAGGCGGGGAAATCCTTTGGCAGCGTATACGGTAGAATGGTTTGGGAGCAACCTTCTCCGACGATGACGACACAGTGCACGGGGTTGGGAAACGGTCGGTTTGGTCATCCGATACAGGATAGAGCTATTAGTGTAAGAGAAGCAGCTTTGATACAAACGTTTCCTAAATCCTATAAGTTTTTTGCAGATGAGAAAACGGTAGCTATCACAAAAGCATCGCGTTATATAGGAAATGCAGTACCTCCGAAATTAGGAGAAATAATAGGCAAGAGTATCATTCAACATTTAGAAAAGTATGGAAAATAAAGAATATATAATGTCGATAAGTCTGAATGTGCTTAACCATTTAGGCATTAACTTATATAGTAATTTACCTTCTGTCCTTTCCGAAATCGTTGCTAATGCTTGGGATGCAGATGCTTCTGAAGTTAAAGTAAATATAGACAAAGAGGCTAAAACCATTACTATTATTGACAATGGTTGTGGAATGAGCCTGAGAGATATCAATGATAAATATTTGTATGTCGGCTATCAAAAGAGAAATGATCCATCTTATAAAGAAAATCCATTGACTCCGAAATATAAAAGATTGCCTATGGGACGTAAGGGCATCGGTAAACTCTCTGTTTTTTCAATAGCCAACACTGTTGAAGTATATAGTGTTAAGGGGAATGATAAAAATGGATTTATAATGAGTGCTGACGATATCCGCAATATTTTTGATGGAGATAAAGAGAAACAATTATCGTATTTACCCACACCTATTGCGTTTGAAAAAATAGATCTCGCTCAAGGGACCAAGATCGTATTGAAAGACTTAAAACGTAATGTAAGAAGCTTAGCTTTTTCACGAAAAAGACTTGCACGAAGATTTAGTGTTATTGGTCGAGAATATAATTTTTCTGTAATCCTTAACGATGTGCCAATTTCTGCTCAAGATAGAGATTATTATGACAAAATAGAATTTGTCTGGTATTTAGGCGACGATAGTGCGTCGTATGCCGATAGATGTAAAAATGCAACGAAAAAGATAAAGCTTGATAATCAATTTTATTATGATGATAAAACAACTTATTCGGTAAAAGGTTGGATAGGTACGTTTAAGGAACATGGAGCTGGTGATGAAGAAGATGATACGAATAAGATCATTTTATTTGCTCGCGGGAAACTCATAAAAGAGGATTTGTTGCCAGAATTTAAAGAGGGCCGTATGTTTTCAAAATATCTTATCGGTGAAATCGAAGCAGATTTTATGGATATTGATGAGAAAGATGATATTGTAACCAGTGACAGACAAAGAATTTTAGAAACAGATGACAGATGGGAAATTTTTCAAGATTATTTTAAAACAAAAGTTTTAAATAAAATAGGGAACGAATGGACAGAATACAGAAAAGAAGCAGCAGTCTCACAAGCTGTCAGTAATATAGCGATAAAAACTTGGTTTGATTCGTTAAAGGGAGATAATAGGAAATATGCAAAAACATTATTTCAAAAGATTGAATCCTTAAAAACTGCAGACGAAGCAACGAAAAAGGAATTATATAAATCGTCCATATTAGCTTTTGAGCGTCTTGCGTTGACTCAGAATTTGTCAAAAATCAATAGCATCGCAGAAAGTCAGATTTCTACCTTACTTGATTTATTTAGCGATATTGATGATTTAGAAGGAGCTAATTACTATGAAATAACCAAAGGGCGTCTTCAAGTATTAGAGAAATTTCAATCTCTAACTAAACCCGAAACAAAAGAAAAAGTTTTACAGGAGTATTTATTTGAACATTTGTGGTTATTACATCCATCTTGGGATCGAGCAACGCATGATTCTCATATGGAGGTTTCCGTTAATCGTATATTTAAACAGGAATATATCGAAAAAGCTAATTTAAGTCCAGAAGAAAAAAGTGGAAGGCTTGATATTAAATATAGGACAACATCAGGAAAACATATAATTATCGAACTTAAAAAATACGATCGTAAAGTACCTATCGATGAGTTATTAACCCAAGTTCGTAAGTATAAAAACACTCTTCTGAAATGTTTGAACCAAGAGTTTCCCGGACATTCGCATAGTTATGAAATTATATGTTTACTCGGTACCCCACCAACTGGAGACGAAATCTCGGTTATGAATAGACAACTTCTGGAGCTTAATGCCAGATTTATTACTTATGATGAACTCATCGAAGAATCTTTGGGTAGTTATAAAGATTATTTAGCGAGACAAAAAGAAATATCCAAAGTGACTACTATCATCAATCAGATATAAGATCAAGAAACGCAAATTTCAATTAGACAATTCTGCTTAAGCATATTTATTGTCATAACATATTAGTTGTATACTTTAAATTCGCTATCTTTGTTTTAGTTATTTGAGGCATTTGAACACAAATGCAAGCAGCGGAAAACAGAACCGTTGCCTTTTCGTTACTTTGTCCTATCATAAAAAATGCAACAGCCCGATTTCTCAGACTGTTGCGATTCTTTAAAGGCTCTCCGCACAGGGAGGAGCCTTTTTTCGTGCCTGTATGAGAGGGGACCGGGTGCAGGGGATATACGG
>ERZ791865.2608-NODE-2608-length-12143-cov-17.012409_pt1 | contig 12143 bp, 13 predicted proteins | sample MGYA00509942_ERZ791865 | MGnify/ENA primary metagenome ERZ791865 (study PRJEB30046, sample SAMN00792098) | human gut metagenome | study: EMG produced TPA metagenomics assembly of the A metagenome-wide association study of gut microbiota in type 2...
GACCGCTCTACAAGCCGAAATTCGATGTGTTCAAATTTTTGTCATGTACTTAACAGGAAGGAAACAAACCCATTGGATGTGGTTCATCTTTCCTCAAATAACGGGTCTCGGCCTATCTATGACATCTATTTTCTTCTCAATAAAAAATGTTGAGGAAGCTAAAGAGTTTTTGAAACACCCGTTGCTCGGTCAGAGGCTACGAGAAATCAGTCATGCACTACTTGAATTAAAGACCGACAACGCCACTGAGGTATTTGGTTCTACCGATGCAATGAAACTCCGTTCCTGCATGACTCTCTTTGATGTTGTGGAACCTGAGACGGTTTTCGATAAAGTGCTCATGAAATTTTTTGATGGCATTAGAGATAAAAAGACTTTGAAGATACTTGCAGAACAAAAAAGTCCAATAAATGATCTTATCCTCGAAAGTCTTACATCAACAGAAGAAGTACCATTTAATAGGCGTTCATCAGTGCTGATTGGAGCTATCTGCGGAGATATTATTGGCTCATGGTATGAGTTTTGCTCAACTAAAAGGATAGATTTTGAACTATTCACAGACCAGAGTCGATTCACAGATGACACGGTTTGTTCAATAGCTATTGCTGATGCGCTGATGAACGGTAATGACTTTGTCGGCAAACTAAAATATTGGTGCCGTAAATATCCGAAAGCCGGCTACGGTGGCAATTTTAATTGGTGGTTCCGACAGGATGCGCCACAGCCCTATAACAGTTGGGGTAACGGGTCTGCCATGCGTGTGAGCGCGGTCGGTGCTTTTGCAAAATCAACCGATGAAACTCTGGTGTTGGCAGAGCAATCTGCGGCAGTCAGTCATAATCATCCGGAGGGTGTAAAGGGAGCACAGGCAACAGCCTTAGCAATAAATCTCGCATTGAAGGGTTGCTCTAAAGAAGAAATAAAATCAAAGATTGAAACTCTTTTTGACTATGATTTGAATAGAAAATATGCTGATATACAACCTCGATATACTTTCGATGTGAGTTGTCAGGGTTCTGTCCCTGAAGCAATCATAGCATTTCTTGAATGCTCGGATTATGAATCGGCAATACGAATGGCAGTGGCCTATGGAGGCGATGCCGACACTCAAGCTGCCATAGCAGGTGGAATTGCGGCGGCTTACTATGGGGTGATTCCAGATTATATATTAAAGGAATGCCTTAGTCGCCTTCCTCTTGATATAAAGGAGATTATTTCAAAGTTTAATCAAGTATGCAATTATGAATAAAATCCAATATATCAAGGAAAAGATGTTTGGCTGTCTTTATGGACAGGCAATCGGAGATGCGCTTGGACTTGGCTCGGAATTTATGAGCAAAGACGAGGTCTTGAAGAATTATCCCGACGGATTAAAGAACTATGACCAGATAATTCAGGATGCGCATAGACGCAGGTGGGCGAAAGGCGCGTGGACTGATGACACAGACATGATGTTGTGCATTCTTGAAGGATTCGAGAATGGCCGATTCAATTCTAATCAGGTTGCCTCCAACTTCAAGGATTGGTTCAACGGTGAGCCAATGGGGATTGGTAGCCACACTTACAAGGTGTTGTGTATGGGAGACTATGTTGAACATCCTGAGATGTGCTCAAAACTATGGTGGGACCTGTCCCGCCAACAGAGTGCGGCAAACGGAGCCTTGATGAGAACCTCAGTGGTCGGACTTGCCAAAAGCGAAATAGAAGAACAGGCAGAGGCTATATGTAAGCTGACGCATTACGATTCCCGCTGCGTAGGCTCATGCGTAATTGCAGTATCTATTATCCACAATCTTGTATGGCATGACAGACAGCTTTCTTATGATGAAATAAAAGATATAGCTCAAAGATATGACTCCAGAATACTCGAATGGGTGGATGCGGCCTATAACAGTCCTGATATATCAATTCTCGATCTTGATGAAACCTATTCCATAGGCTACACCCTCCGGACCTTGTCGGCCGCATTATGGTGTTATTGGCATTCTCCATCGTTTGAAGAAGGACTACTGTCAGTGGTAAACGAAGGTGGTGATGCTGATACAAATGGTACAATAGCCGGTGCTATACTTGGCGCAAAATTTGGATTTTCATCAATTCCGGAATACTATATTGATGACCTCTACAAAGGAGAAGCATATCATAACAAAATCACAAACTTAATAAAGCAGATTCTGAATGAAAAAGCATAAGAAGACTATCAAGTTGTTCGCGATTGGGACAGCCTGTCTCATACTTGTTATTATAGCCTGCCACTCTATTGTTGTTTGGAATGCCTCCGGCAAAACTTATGATAATGTAGAGGAAATTCCTTATAATAAGGTTGGGTTGTTGCTTGCTACATCTCCGATTACTCCCGGAGGCGCGCACAACTACTATTTTGAAAATCGTATCAAGGCGGCTGATGAGTTATATAAAGCGGGTAAAATTGACTTTATAATAGCCAGTGGCGGAGACTATACTCAATCACAGAAGAATGGATGTGATGAGCCTGGGGCTATACGTGATTCACTGGTTGCACGAGGTGTTCCAATAGAACGAATAATTCTTGATTATGAGGGTACAACGACCAGAAATTCTATTTATAAAGCCCGGCAAATATTTGAACTTGATTCAGTTACACTAATTTCACAGAAGTATCACAATGAAAGAGCAATATTTCTTGCTGAAAGATGTGACATCAATGCTGTGGGATATAATGCTGAACCGTCACCAATACGCAGAAACAGAATTAAGAATTCACTTAGGGAGTATCTTGCTCGTGTGAAAATGTTCGGTTCCATTCTTTTTGCGGGAACACCATCCTTTTCTGAACAATGTGCAAGTTATGACCTAATATATCCAACCATACCACCAGTAGAGATTGTTGACACATGTGGACTCCGCATTTACTATCCTAACTATTCTAAAATAGATTTGGTGTGCGGCGATATGCCATCAAAAGACGATAAATCTGTGATAATGTTCGCAGAAGCAGCATTTACGGGAGAATTACTTGATGAGTTTAATCATAAGAATATCAGTAGCAGTCATGTGTCAAGTGGGGAATACTATTCTGGTTACTTATGCAAAAGGAATCGAGGAGTGTTTACTTACTATAATGGAGAGCCGAATTTTGTTTATCAAGGAGGTTTCCTAAAAGTTCCTTGGCCAAAATATATGGAAGTCGCATTAAGAGAGGCAGCACATTACGGAGGTTGCGGTTTCGCCCAAGAAATGATGATTCATGAGGGTAAGGAAATACCTCATACTCGACCGGCTTCAAATACCAACGAGTTTCGTGCTCTTTGTCTTATTGGTGGAAAACTTGCCATTGCTGACTCAAAGGGCATTGTGAAATTTGGGAATTTTATAAAAAATCTGCAACTGGTCGGAGCAACAGAGGCTCTTTATCTCGACATGGGTCCGGGTTGGAACTATTCATGGTATCGTGATGCCAACGACAATCCGATAGAAATCCATGCAAACCCGACAAAATATGCCACTAATTGGATTACATTCTATCGTTGAAGTCGTTTTTCTTACAGATAAAATACATTAATGATTTGGCATGAATATTGTGTTTCTTGATTTCGATGGTGTTTTGGATACAGCATCGTACGACATGTATCTTGTACGTAATGGATTACCTGAATGTGATGAGAATGGTCGCCCTGTTTTTGACCCAAAGTGCATTGAAAATCTGAAACAGATAATAGATACGACTAATGCTGACATTGTCGTTACTTCCGACTGGAAATATATAGACTCTTATGAAGAGTTATTGGATATGTGGCGACTCAGGGGTATGCCGGGATTCATGACGGATTTAACACCCAACGAAAGTAAACATAGAGGTGATGAAATTGCTCATTGGTTGGATGAATGTGATGTTGAGTGTAATTATGTGATTATTGATGACCTCAGTTCAGAGAATTTCAATAAGGGTCAGCTTGAAAGACTGGTTACCGTCAATCCTTATTATGGACTTGATAAAGAGGCAACCTTAAAAGCCATCTCTATTATAAAGAATCATAATAGGAAAAAAGAGAATGAGTAAGTTCCTACTGCGACATAAAATGTTTCTCATTACTGTTTTATCGATTCTGCTCATCAAGATAGTATGGGTAGCATGGTCATGTCAGGGCAATGGTTCATTTGAGGGTGAAAAGAATGATTTGCTCCAACGTAGAAACTATCTTATAGACAAGATAGTGGTTGAACCTCGGCAGCTGCTTAACGAGATGCCGAGTAGTATTGGTTTGCAGTTTCAAGGAGAGTGGGCATTATATTCCTGCTCTATGTTGACTGAGGCTTTGACAAATATTGCAAGACTATACCCTGAAACAAAAGAAGAATCAATTGCAATCATCGACTCTATGATTCAGATTGTCAAGTCTCCGGAACTTCGACTGTATGATAAAATACGTTGGGGTGAAGACCCACTCGAATCATTGGATGGTGATGATAGTCATATCTCATATCTGAGCCATCTCTCGTGGATGATTGGAAATTACAGAAAGATTGGTGGGGATTGCAGATACAATCACCTGCACGACTCAATCTGCGAAACGATGAATAGGCGTATTTTGAAGTCTCCGCTTCTGAATCCGCCTACTTATCCCGATGAACCCGTTTATGTACCTGATATGATGGTTGCCATAGTCGCACTATCAGATTATGCGCAACTCAACAACGGAAAATACGCAGCCACAATCAGCCAGTGGATAAATAGAGCTAAATCCGAATGGATTGATGATAAGACAGGACTCCTTGTATCGTTCCTTGACGACAACGGGCAAATGGAGGCACCAATAAAAGGGTCATATTCAGCTCTAAACTGCTATTTCCTCACTAAGACAGACACTGATTTTGCCAGAGAGCAATATGATAAATTAAAGGCATATTTCCGTCAATCCTTTCCAGCTTTTGGTATAAAAGAATATCATGACCGTTCATGTTGGCTCGGCATGGACATAGATGCCGGACCAATACTACTGAATCTTAGCCCAAGCGGTACAGCATTTGCAATTGGTTCAGCTACTTACTTCAATGATATGAAATTCCGCATTTCACTTTTGAAAACAGCTGAGATTGCAGGGCATACGGTAAAATGGAACAAAAAAAGACATTACTTACTCGGCGACATTGCTTTGGTCGGAGAAGCAATCACACTGGCTATGCGAACAAATTACAGAATAGAAAACATTTTATACCATAGATAATGGACTGGGTGACAACAATTAAATTATATTTATAATTCTTGCCTTCATTATTGCCGTATCTATTTTCATCGGGATTATTATCTTTATGATGTATGCAGTTGCGGCGGGTATCGGTCATAAAAATGAGATTGAGGCAAGTGCATGGGATTACTGGGAAACAACGAAGTGTAAACGATGGCGCGAGCTTTCTGATGAAGAAAAAGAAAAAATGATTATCGCGAATATGATTATTGCTGACGATGTGGGAGTAATAGTAACCAAAGAACAGCTTATTAAAATGCTTGATGAACAATTACCGATCACAGAGCCTCATATTGGATTATGTTATACGCATCACTAATAATGCGCGTATCGCCGCCTGTGGCGGCCGAAATTTTTGGCAAAATGAGGGCGATGGAGCATCACACTTCACCGCCCTAATCACAGATATGGCTATGGTTTCTTGTTTCGTTTGGAGAGCCACTCGTCACGTTTCTGACGACACTCTTTGAGGGTTGTAGCGACTACAGAAAAGAGGTCGCCCTCCTGGGTGCGGAAGTCGTACATAACTCTGCTTATCTTCTTACCACGATGGGAGGAGTAGAATGTTTCATACTGCTCTTGTCCGGATTGTGTGGTCGATATTCCTTGTTGGGTCATTCGTGTCATAATCTTGGGGGATTGTGACCACCACCCGGAGGCGGTGGTCGGTTAAACTTATGCTCTCTTGCGCATTGCAATCATCTTCTTGTTGGCGTTGATGATGTCGGCTATCTGCTCGGCATACTCGCATATTCCGTTGGCGAAGGCTCGGCATTGGATAATGGAGTAGTCTTTGAGGGAAATTTCAACGGTGGCGATTGTCTTACCATCCATTGTGGCGGTGAACACCAGAGTCTCGGGTTTGAGATAGTAGCCGGATGAACCTACGCAAATGTGTTGCTTTGTGCCTTCATCGTAGTATTCGGCTACGCTGTCAAGCGTGTGGAGTCTGATTGTGCCGTCTGTCATTGTCAGACCGATGAAACGACCTTTGAGTTTCTCGAATTCGGCTTGGTCGGCTTCCGCTTTCTTGCGGTTGGCTTCTCTCTGCTCCTTCACTCTTTGTCGGTTGACCTTCTCCACATATTCATCGTGGGCGTGTTTGAGGTCTTTTGGTGCAATCAACGTGGGTGAATTGAGGTCTCTGCCCATACGCTCCAACATCTTGATGTAGTCGAACCACATCTTGGCGTCTGTGACCTTGTATCCGTTGCGCTTGGCTATCTTGATTGTGTTCCAATATTTGTCAACATCTTCGGAGTTGTGGCAGAGATAGCGGAGCAACTCAATGTCGTTAGACTTCATCAGCGTCTCAGCCTTTGGATTGGAGAGCAACTGCTGAAAGAGTGTTACGGGGTGGATATGGTGGCAACTGCCTTTGAACCCGTTGCGCTTGATTGTGTCAGTGACCTTGATGCGTGGATAGACCCATTGTTCGGCTATGTGATTGAACGCATCGTTGTCGCTTCTTATCTCCAACGGAGAACCGAAAGCGAAGGAGTCTATGTAATAGCCGAGTGTCCTCTGCAAACCGACAACGGTCTTGACACCTTTGGGGTCAATCCAATAACTGCCGATTTCAAGATAGGCGGGTTTCGCTTTCATTCCCTTGCGCATTTCCACTATCATCAGGAACATACGGATTACCTGATAGCCTTCCATAGTGGTGATTACGTTGAAATATGACTTGTCTCGGATTACCCGCTCTTTGGTGTCCTTGATTTCAATCTGAGTGCCACACTCGGGGCATAGGCACATTCCGTTACGGGTCTCCAGCCACTCGTGTCCGCATATCATACAGGTACACATTCCGGATTTCAGTCGGTATCCATAGTGATTGATTGTAGAGTTGAGTGCCCACTGCTTTTGGAGAGTGGTGAGCGGGCGAAGTCGCCCACTCAGTTCCACTATATGCTGTTGTTTCTTATTTCTCGGTTTCATCATCTTGGAGTTTTAGAAGTCAAAAAGATTGGGTTGAACATTGATTTCTGCTCCGGCTTTGGGAGCGCTGGCGGTCGTCTTGGGTTGAGCCTTTGGCTTTGACTGACTGCGGAGTTCCCGAAGTTGCTCCTCCTTGTATTGCTCCATAGCCTGCTCCTTGAGTTCAGCCTTGTCCTCATCGGAGAGTTCCGGCTTTGATACCACGATATTGCAGTTGACTTTTCCGCCTTCCTCAATCTCGTTCTCGTCGAAGTAATGGACTAAGATGTTCATCACGGTGGAGTCGTCAACGCAACACAGACCGCTCTTTTGGATTTGTGAGCACAGATAGTTTATAGCCCCTTCCATACTCTTATTCGGGTTCGCCATTTTGATAGCGAATGTGGGTTCTGCGATGCAACGCTCTTGGAGCATCTGCTGCATAGCTGCGATTGCAGCGTTGTTTGATTTCATAGTAGCCATATCAGTATTTTATTAAAATGTAAGTAACCAATAGATTATCATTAGGGCAGATACAAGGCGGATGCCCCAGCCTACGCCTCGGAATATCGGTCGGAGAAACACCCACAACACCAATCCGAGTATTGCCCCGATTATCCCCACCACCCAGAGGAGAACCTTTTTTATGCGGTTGAGACTGGAGATGGATGCTCTGCCTCGTCTAATTGATATGTTGTTGTTCGTTTTCATCGTGCGACATTTTTTTATGCGTCTATCGACTATCGAAGTTTTGCTTGCTCGTTGACACGGCTGCGTGCGGAGGCAAAGAAGGGCTGTTCGCCCTTTGGCTTAAAAATACGAGCTGACCAACGGGAGGTCTGGAGATTTTTCAGCCAAAAGGCAAAAGAATAGCCCTGCTCCGCACGTTTATAAATCCGAGCAAGCAAGGCTTCCTATGTTGATATGACTGCATAATAACTGGAGCTAAGTTTCCGCACCGGTGAAAACGGGCATCAACATAACCGATATGCCTAAATGCCTAAATGAATGAAAATGATATACGTAACCTGCATGAATCCCGTGAATAATAGCTAATTTTGTGCTATGGAAATAGTAAAATGCAACGAAGCCGATTATGAAAGGCTCGCCGGAATATTGGAGCGTTCTGTTCTGGCTACTCACAGTTTTCTGAGAGTAGAAGATTTTAATGAGATAAAGACGGTGCTGATTCCTGACTATTTTCCGAATGTAAATCTTTACGCTATTGCTGACAATGGCATGTATGCCGGCTTTATCGGCATGAGTCATGACTCAATCGAAATGCTCTTTATAGATAGTGACCGTCGCGGACAGGGCTATGGATCTGCTCTCATTGAATTTGCGAAACGGAGAGGAGCGACAAAGGTCGATGTTAACGAACAGAACCTTTCGGCTTTGAATTTCTACAAATTAAAAGGATTCCGTATAATATCAAGAGATGAATCTGACGATGCCGGTCGCCCGTATCCAATACTACATCTTTCTCTGTAAAATGGCACTGCTCAGTCCCGGCAGGGCGAGTCTGTTATGAGCCGACAACGTAAAGAAGTCGGATTATCACTGTCTCGACCCGTGGACTGCTATCACAAGTGAAGAGTGGCATAGCCTTTGAAATAATTATATTGGTGTCCGGTAAACGTTTTTAATACCTTGTTCTTATTGATTTTGTTAGTGGACAAGCCCCTTTCTGCCTGATAATAACAGTTGTCTGGTGAAAATAGTCCTCTATTTAATAATAGAATAAACATATCTGTACGTTAAATCCAATTTAAACACGATATAATGACCATATAAGCCTTTTTCATGTGATTTTAGTGTTCTTGTACGTTTGCTACATCGGCTGTCCTGTAAACTTATAGATATAAACTCATCCAAAAGTTTTACCGGACACCAATAAAATAATTACAGGAAGTCGGCGTACTGCACACGGATGAGAGGCACTGGAACGGAACGGTGAAAGCAGCGTCTCCGATGCTCACCTCCGCTTCAGTGACAATCATCGGTGTGAGCCGGCTTAAATTGGATGAAAGCGGTGTGAGGCAGAGCGGCCATCGGCAAACGCCTCACACGGCTTTCAGCCGAAAGAAGACAGTCAGGTCTGGCTATGCCTCTCGCAACGGGAAAATAAGTAGAGACGCCCGGACTTGAACCCTGTTAAAACCATCCGGAAACTTCGATAAATTACAACAGTCAGATATTTATGTGAGCCTGTGTGCCAGTTGAAATATCATCTCAATAATAAACTGCAAGTATATTGATTAGGTGATTTTTTAACTCAATATTTTGAGGAGTCAAACATTTTGACTAACTTCGCGGTTGATATTTTATAAAAATAATCAACTATGGGTGTAGCAACGGCCTCAAAACTTAACAATCTACTTTCCGAGAGTCTTCCCGGCGGACTACTGTTTGCGGGGTGGCTGAGGAATGAGGGCTATTCTTCACAGCTATTGAAGAAATATCGGGATTCGGGTTGGCTTGAGGGATTGGCTCGCGGAGTGATGTATCGCCGCAACGACAATCTTTCTGCCCTGACAGCGATTTACTGCTATAATCATCAGACCGGCAACAATGCCCGCGTCGCCGCTCATTCCGCACTTGAACTTTTGGGCTTCAGTCACTATGTTCCCATGGGCAAGCCTCGACTGACGGTTGCATTTGAATCCGGCAGTGTTGGAGACTGGGTCAAAAGTGAAAAGTTTGATATGATGATTGTGCCTTTTCATACGGAAATCTTCAAAAAGCCATTGACACAAGCCCTCCGGAATAATAACTATACTCTTAAAATATCCTCTCCTGAACAAGCTTTTCTGGAGTGCCTGCTGCTTGTGCCGGATTATTATAACTACATGGATTTGTATTATATAATGGAGCAACTGACATCTCTGAATCCTGAAAATGTCCAGATCGCTCTTGAAGGCACTTCGAGCCAAAGAGTTAAGCGAATGTTCCTGTATATGGCGGAGAAAGCGGGGCACTATTGGTTTGATATGCTTGATGTGGATAAATTAGGTCTGACCTCATCCAAAATGAAGCTCGTCGATAACGGCGTATATATATCAAAATACCGCATCACCGTTCCCAAAGAATTAAATGATTATGAATGACATATACCGCCGACAAGTGGCCCTGCTGATAAGGGTCATGCCACTTGTATTCAAGATAAAGGATTTTGCTGTCCACGGAGGCACCGCAATAAATCTGTTCCACAGGAATCTTCCGAGATATTCGGTCGATATAGATGTGACCTATATACCATTGGAAGATCGTGATACGAGTCTGAAAAACATAAACACACATCTTGCGAGTTTGAAAACGGCTATTGAGAAAGCCGTTCCTGGCATTCGCGTTATCCATAAGCCGGATGTGTGGAAGCTGCAATGTGTCAAGGAAGGAACCACAATCAAAATTGAAGTCAACGGCACGAAAAGAGGGATTATAGGCAGTGTCGAAAAGCTTCAGCTTTGCGAGAAAGCAAAAGACGAGTTTGGCATGACTTGTTATGCCAATATAGTTTAATGGAGTCAGTTGTATGGTGGCAAAATTGCGGCGGCTCTTAGTCGTCAGCATCCGCGAGACCTTTTCGACTGTCGAGGCATAACCTCTGACGATTTCAATGTAGTAAAGAATGGTTTTATGCTTTGTCTTTTGGGAAGTGACAAGCCAATTATAGAATCCTTGAATCCCAATCCGATTGATCAACGGGAAGCATTGGATAATCAATTTGAAGGGATGACCGATGAGCCGTTCAGCTATGAGGATTATCAAAACGCAAGATTGAATCTTATTGAAATTGTAAATCATGGGTTGACTGAAGAAGATAAGGATTTCCTGATTTCTTTTGAGGACGGCAATCCGGACTGGAGTAAGTGTTGTGCCGGAGATCTGAGCGAATACCCTTCGGTGAGATGGAAGCTTATGAACATATCAAAACTGAAATCCAAAAATCCGTCAAAGCATAAGGAAGGGATTGACAAGCTTATTGACTATCTTAAATTTTACCCGCGATGAAAAGAAGTAACATTATCGAGGCTCATCGGGCTAAAGTTTCGCCCGAAGTCAGAAGGCGTGTTGACCTGTCATTCCTGATCGTTGACAGGATTCACAGTATATTGGAAGAGAAAGGTCTTAAACAAAAAGATCTCGCCAATATGCTTGACAAGAAAGAATCTGAAATAAGCAAATGGATGATAGGCACCCATAACTTCACAATAGAGACAATCTCGTCTATCGAAAACGTTTTAAGACTGCCGATTCTTCAGGTTGCAGGAATCTGAAACTTCAAAAGTATAATTTTAACACTCTGCATAACAATGCTTAAAACGAACCCTCGGACTTGCAGACGTGTCTGAAATATATTATATTTGCATTCGCAAAACCAACCATACAGCCACGGCGAGAGAGCCGTTATGGAAAGATTAAGAAGATTCGTTACATACTCGTTACACAAGGGAAATGGGCGAATGTAACTGATTGATATAACTGCATTTGGAGCGTTAGGAACAAGTCCCTCCATCTCCACTTGTAACCTCGGACTAAAATCAGTCCAAACAAGACTTATCGGCCTCTGGCCGCTTTGTTTACAAAGAGACCTCAGACTATCAAATAGTTCTGAGATTTTTTCGTGTCTAATCCTTTCGATTCAGGACCTAAATCAGTCCAAGAAAAGACCGTTTCAGACATACTTTCGTTACTAACTCGTTACTAAGATTTCGAGAATCAAAATAGTAACGATTTAGTAGCGAATACCGCCCCAAAATCCTAAAATCCAATATATTACAAAGACATAACTCGGAGATGTCCTGAAAAATAGACAACTTTTTAAGCACTCGTTTGGGTGAGGTTAAAAAGGTGTCCGTCACAATTCCGATTATCCCAAAGCTATCGAGAAAGACTTCTGCCTCACTGCCTATAATGCATCTACATTGCCGGATTGTATATCCGGAATTATTACTGTCCGCTAAACCATAAAAAGGCGAGTCCAACTTCTTGAATGGC
>ERZ791865.2615-NODE-2615-length-12088-cov-3.402310_pt1 | contig 12088 bp, 6 predicted proteins | sample MGYA00509942_ERZ791865 | MGnify/ENA primary metagenome ERZ791865 (study PRJEB30046, sample SAMN00792098) | human gut metagenome | study: EMG produced TPA metagenomics assembly of the A metagenome-wide association study of gut microbiota in type 2...
CGCTTAAAAGCCCCACTGGGGCTTTCATTGCTGCACTGCGCTCCGCAAACGCGAATTTTGCTCTGCAAAATACTTGTTGGGAACACCCAAACCCGTGAACTGCATCCTGTGGATGCAGGCTGTGCGATTGCATCGCTGATTCGTTCAAACTCATCGCAGCCCTATATTATCGCTCACACTCCCGATCAGGATGTCAAATGCAGAAGCGGCCATCTGCATCTACGCAAACAGCCGCTTCATGATTCATTTTGTACTGGTCACTGCAGCACCTTATTCATCAGCTCCTGATAGCTGTCCACATGGTCGTATGTCACAAGTCCATCTGACAATTTTGCAAAGAGCTTCTTGGCGCAGTCGATCTTGGATTTCTCGATCGGGCGCAGGTTCAAGCTCTCCATCGTGCCTTTGGTTTCTGCTACAAAATAGATGTGCTTCACCTTGCCCTCATGGAACACGATTGCCCAGTCCGGGGAGTAGTGTCCAACCGGGGTCGGAATATAGAAGCCTTTCGGCAGTTTTGCATAGATAAAGACTTCCTCTGCTCCGTCCAGATTTTCCGCAAACTTCCGTTCTACGCTCTTTTCTGCTGTTCCATCGGTGAAAACGTAATCCTGAATCGCCTTCTGTGCCTTGTAAGCCTTATCCATCGTCAGAGCGTGTTTCTCTGCCGTAAAGATGCTGCTGTCGTAGCTGCCCTCGATGGTATCATAGGTGATATGCTCCACGATCATGGTAGCTTTCTGCTCCTTGATCAGCCGGATCACCTTTGTGATAAATTCTTCCGGGTTGTTCTGGTACATCGCAAAGGTCGTCGGCTTGATGCCCTGCAAAATCCGTGCGACAGTGCGCCGGGTCAGCGTTGTGTTCTCTGCAATTTTGCCGATCAGGTCATACGCAACCTGACCTGCGTAGTCATGTTCTAATTTTTTTGTTCTGCTCTTGGCATCTCTGAAGCTGCTGCCTTCCCGCACCATATCGGCACTCAGAACATCTTTCTGACCAGCATAGGTGACGGTATATTTCAACCGACTGACGTACAACTCGCTGTCGATGTGTACGATTGCTTTCTGAATCAATTCCTCAGAATCAAAATCCACCGTATAGGCGTATTTGTGGTTGATCGTCTGCCAGAGCTTCTGGAACTCTGCCTTTTCAAACCGGTCGTTCAGCGGATTTTCCAGCACTTTCGGCTTGTTGCCATCCTCAAACATAGACTTGAGCATACTGTCATCATAAATTGCCTGCACAAGCGTGTGCACGCCCTCTTCAATGGGCTTCAGCGTTTCCGGCACCGGTGCAAGTGTTCCGGTCTGCACATCGTCCCGGTAGTCCTGCGTGATGTTATCCTGCTCATCCACATAGTTATTGCGGACAAGATACTGATAAATTGCCCGTGCCTGACGGTCATCCACCTTGACGGTTTTGCCATCCAGCCTGATGGTCTTGCCGGTGAAATATGCAATGTCTGCCTTGCGGGGGCGATCACACAGCACTGCTTCGGTCTGCTTTTGCAGTCCGACTACAAATTCTGCATAGCTCTCGCTGGCAATAACGGTCAGGACGTTGATATCCTGCACCTTATCTCCCAGCACTTCCGCATCCATGCGATTTCCGTCCTTATTCACGCACAGACGCAGACCACGGCCTACTTCCTGCCGCTTCTGCGTGGTGCTGTCACTATGCTTCAGGGTGCAGATCTGGAACACATTCGGGTTATCCCAGCCTTCCCGCAGGGCAGAGTGGGAGAAGATGAACCGGGTCGGTTCTTCAAAGGACAGCAGACGTTCCTTATTTTTCAGGATCAGATCATAGGCTGAAATGTCATCCGACATATCTGAGCCACGCTTGACCGAACTGTTGACGCTGTGACCTTTCTTGTCGATGCTGAAATAGCCCTTGTGGACATTATGCACATCGGTTGAATCCAGATAGGCTGTATAAGCAGGGTCGAACAGGGTACGATGCTCATTCAGAACCGAAAGATACTCCTGCTCAAAAATCTTGCCGTACTCGCCCAGCAGCTCGTTTCCGTCTTCATCGTACTGGCGGTATTTTGCCACTTCGTCGATGAAGAGCAGCGAAAGTGTCTTGATGCCCAGTTTGAAAAGTTCCTGCTCTTTTTCAAAGTGCGAAAGGATCGTTTCATGGATCTGCACCCGGCGCATATCATTTTCGGAAACGTCACCGGTAACATCGCCTTTGCGGATGGTATCGCCGTTCGTAAAGGTCACAATGCCCGTGATCGGGTCGATTTCCGACACTACGAAGCCCTTGTACTGCTCCATTTCCCCGGATTTATAATAGAGATTATCGCCCACATCCAGCGTATGGAACTCTCGCTTCGTGCCGTTCTGGTGGCTGACCTCCAGCTCCACTTTTGCCCGTGGCGGATTCTTCGGGGAGATGATGATGCTTTCCAGATACAGATACTTGTCCGTACCACGCAGATTTTTGACCTCAAAGCCTTTGACTTCGATTTTCTTGACCAGCCGCTTATTATAAGCGTCCAGCGCATCCAGAACGTAGATCAGATTGTGCTGCTTGGCGTGGGTAGCAGAGTAATTCAGTGTGAAAAGCGGATTGAACTTTTTCAGGGCTTTCTGAGTGGCAGAGTCCTCTTTGCCCATCTTCTGCGGTTCGTCCAGAATCAGGATCGGGCGGTTGGCGGCAATCACATCAATCGGGCGGCGGGAGCCGAACTCATCCCGCTTGGTGTAAATAATTCTCGCAGCGGCATCACCCTTGCGGCCTTCCACGTTCTTGTCCTCGTTCATGGATGCCGCAAACGCCTGCGTGTTGATGATCATGACATTGATGCCGGAATTGCTGGAAAAGGAATCCAACTGATTCAGGTTGCTGCTGTTGTAGATAAAGAACCGTGCCTTTTTGCCGTAGCACTCCATAAAGTGATCGGCAGTGATCTCAAAGGACTTCTTTACGCCTTCACGGATGGCGATACTCGGCACAACAACGATAAATTTGCTCCAACCATACCGCTTGTTCAGCTCGAACATGGTCTTGATGTAAACATAGGTTTTGCCTGTGCCGGTTTCCATCTCGATATCCAGCGAGCATCTTCCCAGCGGTGCTACCAGCTTGTCCGACTGATGGATGTTTGCTTCTGCCTGCAATGTGCGGATGTTCTGAAGCAACTCCTGATCGGTCAATTGGAGTGCTTCGTTCTTAAAGCCGGAATCGTTGATCAAATCCAGCAACTCCACCTGTGTTGCATCGTCCCCATTGGAAACAAGGCTCAGCTGCTGCGGCTGTGCAGACAAGCTTCCCATATCCCGCAGGTACGACACGCCTGCATTGTAGGACTGACCCTGAAAGACCCGTGCCACCGCATCCACAGCGTCCGTCTGGTACTGCTGAATCTTAAAACTAAACTTCATCTTTGTGGTTTACCTCCTGCTCCAGCATCAGGAACCGGTCAAAATCGCTTTCATACAGGCGATCCTGAATGACACGATACTTTTCGTATTCGGTTTCCGCATGAAGTTTTGCCTGCTCTGCGCTGATTTTACCGGGACCTGTCAGCAGTTCATTGCCGTTGAACTCCAGAAAACCGTCCAGCCGCTTTGCCCAGTCCTCCATGCTCATGGGGATCTTGCGCTCCGCCTGCAGCTCGGCATAATCCAGATAGAGCGACACGATTCGCTCCAGATAGTTCATTTCCCCTTTGCTCAGGTAGTTCTTGGCCACCGTCACATCCACTTTCAGGATTTTCCCATCCGGCGCATTTTCCCATGTTGTCAGACCCATGTGCTCTTTGGTGGCATCTGCTCGCTCATAAATCAGCTCTGCTGCGGTATGGCGATGCACCGCAAAATGCATCTTGTTCTGTACGGTCTGGAAGAAAAGCCGCGTCGTTTTTGCGTTTTTATCATAATCAAACGCTGTTGCGTACAAATCTGTGACTTTCTGGTAAAACTTGCGCTCCGACAGACGAATTTCCCGAATCTGCTGTAACTGCCGCTCGAAATATTCATCTGTAAACATGTGGCCCTTTTTCAGACGGTCAACATCCATTGTCCAGCCCTGAATGGTGTGGTCCTTGACGATCTGCCCCGCCCACTTGCGGAACTGCACCGCCCGCTGGTTGTTCACCTTGAAGCCGACTGCAATAATGAGCTGCAAATTATAATGCGTCAGTTCACGATTGACCTGCCGAGTGCCCTCGGTCTGAACTATCCGGAATTTCCGGATAGTTGCCTGCTCGGTCAGTTCGCCGTCCGCATAGATTTTTTTGATATGCTCGTTGACCGTGCGCACATCCACATCATACAGTGCCGCCATCATCTTTTGCGTCAGCCAAATGTTTTCATCCTCATAGCGCATTTCATAGCTGGTATCACTATCTCCGGTAGAAGCCACGAAGGTCAAATATTCTGCCGCAGAGCTGTGGATGATTTCATTCTCTTTTTTCTCATTCATACCATAATACCTTTTTAATACGAAGACATACCAATCAGCCGTCTGGAATCGTCCAACAGATTATCATAGTGTAGCAGTTTTATGTCGCTTTCTTTTTTCAGCTGTCGTTGCAAAACACGAATTGCAGGATCATCAAAATCTTGCCTGCGGCCTGCAACTACCGCATAGTGCATCCGTGTAGGGTCATAGCGAAAGAATTCTTCGGTCAGAATCTTCGGTGTGTATTTTTTGAATTCTTCATACAGCACCGCATAATTTGCCGCAATAAAGGCTTGCCAGTCTCGAATCTGCTTCAGTCCCTTTCTGACAGTCATACCCCAATCGCCATCCTTTACCACGATATTATTGTATGGATTTTCAAATTCAACAAAGATAAACTGCCAGCCACCAGATGCCCGACCTGCCAAAAGATAATCTACTACATACTGTGTTCCCAGCGGAAACTCCTTAAACAAAACAGCTTCGTGATGACCAAAGGTATAGTTGCTGAAAATAGATGCAGGGATGTGATAGTATTTATTGTTTTGAATGTACCTCTTGATGTCAAGTTCTGAGATAGACCTATCTCTAAGCAATGCTTCAAAGCCATCACACTGAGCATTGAGTACTTTCTCATCCCTTAGCAACATGAAATCCATAAAGTTATTCGGAAAAAGGCTGGCGTAATAACGCCGGACAGCTTCCGGATAGTAGTGAAACATATTTTTCCGGCCAAACTGAGTTTTTCTAGCGGCATTTTCTTCGGCATCAATTCGCTCTTTTTCTTGTTCTTCTTCAGGGGCTAAAACCGTAAAGTCTCGATCATACAAGCCTTTCATTCTTAAAGAACCTTTCTTACTGTATCCGGGCTATAGGTTTCAAAAATCTGGTCAAAGTTCGTTGCAACACTGTCGTTTGCCATGGAGCTGTCACGGAACACGGCATAGTAGGGCTTCATCTGTGCAATGGCCTTGACGGTTTCCTCGGTCACATCATGGTCAAAGCAGGCCAGCAGGAACCCATCTGCCACATTGAACACCTTTTTACCGGCAATCTCCTTTACCTCAATGGGGCTGGAAAGCAACACGCCCAGATCCAGCATCACCTGGAACAACAAGTCCTCCGGGGTACGGTCTTCCTTCACGTTGTCCACCAACGAGAACAGATCCTGCTGACCGACTTCATCCGGCGTGTAGTATACAGGCTTCATATTGCTTTCATCCAGACGCAGGCAGCGGAAGCCGATGTCCAAATCAGCCGGAGCCGTCAAACCGGCATCCTCTTTGATTTTCCGGCCCGCACGGCGGATGCGTTCCTTTCCGATTTCGCAGATGTTCTTGTAGCCAGCCTTGTACGCTTCGCTCTTCTCGTCCGTCTTTTCCGGCAACTGCACCATGATAAACTTGCGGTGCCCGCCATCTTCGGCGTTCAGTTTCATTACAGCATGGGCAGTTGTGGCGGAACCTGAGAAGAAGTCGAGAATGATAGCATCTTTTTCAACTCCAGAAATGGTAATCAAATAGCTAACCAATTTTGACGGCTTAGGTGTATCAAACAAATTTTCTGGAAAAATATCTTTTAGCTCATATCTTGCAATTTTATTATCACCACCTCTTTCACGTGGCAACCATGTTTCTGGCGTTATCCCTCCCTTGACTTCCGTAATAAATTTTTTTTGCATAGGTCTTCCCGTTCCATCAGACCCAAATGTAATTCGGTTGTCAGCTAATAGATTTTGATAGCTCTCCTTATTTACAATCCACGATCTACTCGGCGGAGGTGAAAATTTCAACCCTGTTGGACCTGTAATTATATAATCACAGGATGCGCTATAAGTTCGTGCCGACAAGTCACTTGCACGCCATACACCACGTGGATCATTGTCCGGATTCTTATAAGCTTTTAGCTGTTCATCACTTCGCGGCAACAGACCTGGCATCCACGCGTCAGAGTTTTTTCCATATAAAAGAATATATTCATGTGTTGCAGATACACCTTTGGCATCGTTAGCCGGTCCATACTTCTTCTGCCAAACAAATGTAGCAAGAAAATTCGATGTTCCAAAGACCTCATCGCACATGGCCATTAAGTTTTTCACTTCATTGTCATCAATAGAAATAAAAACAGCGCCGTCATCTGCAAGCAAATCCTTTGCAATTTTCAGGCGTGGATAAATCATATTGAGCCAGTCTGTATGGAAACGACCATTGCTCTCGGTATTCGTCACAAGGCGATTGCCTTCTTCATCGTACTGGCCGCTGTTGCCCATGTAATCCTCTGTACTCTGTGCAAAGTCGTCCTCATAGACAAAATCGTTGCCTGTATTATAGGGAGGATCAATGTAGATCATCTTGACCTTGCCCAGATAGGTTTCCTGCAAGAGCTTCAGCACTTCCAGATTATCGCCCTCGATGTAGAGGTTTTCACTGTCAAAACCGCCGGGTGTGCCATCTTTGCCCACACTGTCAGCTACCACCGGACGCAGCGTTGCCGTAATGGGCGCATTTGCCGCCAGCATCGCCTTTTTCTTGTCCGGCCATGTAAACTGGTAACGCTCTTCCCGACCCTCCACGATGGAATCGGAAAGCTCCTGCCGCAGAACGTCAAAATCAATGGCGTGTTCTACCTTGCCGTTGCGTTTCACCTCGGTAATTGCATTGGGGAACAGCTTGCCGATCAGCTCAATGTTGCGCTGTACACCGTCAAGGCTGTGCATTTTAAGGTTGTCCATGATTATCCTCCAATTTTACTTTTCAGCTCTGCTACTGATTTCTGGCGTGAAACATTGTCCAATAGCAAAAATGCAAGCAACATCATTTGGTAAAGTTCATCATACCATTTTTCCAAACGGTCATACTTCATCTTGGCAACATAGTCCTTATATTTAGCTGGTTCTCTTTTACTCCGATTGTTATGTCGGATATTCATATTGTTTAGCATAAAAAATATGTCAGAGGTCAATTGCTTATTTAAGTCTTGAAGTTCTTTTCTTCGAGGTTCAAGTTCAGCGCCTAATGCTACTAGAATTGATTTTTTTGCGTTCAAATCACCTTGTAAAGAGCGGTGATTGTATTTAATAACGCTGAGCGATAAGTTTTCTGGAACTATTTCAGCGACAGAGCTTACTTCCGATTTGTCTTCAATAACAAGAACGCAGTCATTGTCCTCATCAATATAAGCTTTATGGTTATACTGATCTAATAGATCATCCATTACATCTTTCAGATGATAATAATTTCCAACCCATTTCACCGGCAAAGAGGTGTCATCAAGTTTTTGATATGATAGTTCCCAAAAATTATAGATCAATTCGATCAGAGTTAAAAGAGAATCAACATTATTTAGAGCGTCATGATATAACAAGTTGAAATTTAATGCAGTCAAAAAATCGTCAACATTTAAAAAATGCTGTCTAGCGGACCATTCTTTAAAACAATATTGGTCCACAAAGTCAAACAAATTGTAATTTATAGTGTATTCTGCAACAAGTACTGTTTCTTTTTGAGACATAACAAGCAGTCGCTTTACCTCACTTGCCATGTCAACAGTGGAGGACACGATATCAAAAATACTTTTTCTCATAGCTACTCCAATTTCAATTTCTGAAGTTTCTGTGCCAATTCAAACTTCTTCTTCGGTTGCTTTTCCTTACGGATTTTAGCTTCCAGTGCTGCGATCTGCTTTTCCAGCTGCTCTCGTTGCTTCTGCTGCTCCACGCTGTCTTTCAGGGACGCACTTTCTCCTGTGCCAAGCACATCACCTGCGATCTGACGGACAAAATTCTCGTACACGGCATCCAGCGAAAGCCCATCCAGATGCACCGGCAGATCGTCTTCGTCCAGCCAGTCCGTAGAATAATAGCGGTCAACCTTAAAGGCCGTCTTGCCCACCGCAGCCTCCTTGTAGCCGATGACAGCACGATACTTGCCCTCGTATTCCAGCAAAAAGAGGATGTGATACGGAATTTCCCGGTCGATTTGGCGCAGGACACTCTCATCCAGCTTCGGGGCAGACAGCCGTACCTCGAACACCTCGATCTCCGTCACCTGCTCCCCAGCCGCCAGATTCAGGGTGGTGGCCGCAATCTTATTGCGCCAGTAGATGATCCTTATCTGCTCCACGAACGCTTTTTTCATGGCCGATGTCACAGCAATGTTTTCATAAAACTTCTGCTTGGGGATACGTTTATTGAACTCGGTAGCCATAGGCAAGCCAAGCACATTTTTCACCTCTGTTCGTTCATTTTACAACAAGGAAGCAAATCAGCTCAAAATCATCCAGTCCGGACACCTGACTGAGCAATGCCGTTGTTCCGCCCGCAGAGAACAGGCTGTCGATATCGCTTTCTTCCTTAACATCAATGATCGAATCAATGGCTTCACTCAGCAATTCGGACATTTCTGCCATGTCCTTTCCATCGTCTGTTTCCCGGTTGAAGCGTTCATACACCTCTTTGATTGGCTCAGTCTTTCCACGGCACAGCAGCCGGATATCGTCCAGCATCTTTTTGGGGTTCAGATAGTCGCAGACGATCTGCCCATCCATTCCGATGTAAACCATGTAAAACGGATGGATACGGTTGCGGTTATCCGCATTGACGCTGTTATTGATGTTTTTCAGAACAAAAATCACGCCCTCCGGCAATTCATCCGTAGCTGGAACCACCGCATGAAGTCCACGGGGTTTCTTGTCCAGATCGCCGTTGTGCTTGATATAATCCAGCAGGTCGAGCCGGAACTCATTCAGTCCCAGATCCATAATGGAGATTCCGTCCGACATATCCTCAATGTCCACGACCTCTTCCTGCAAGCGTTTCAGCTGTGCCTTGCGATACTCCAAATCGCCCTTTTCTTCGGGGTTGATAAGGTCATCATCGCCGGTAGAGGTCATAACGGTGATTTTCATGCGGGTCTCCACACGGGATTTCAGGTTGATGTAATCGTCCAGTGTCAGATCGGGCCAGAAATTCACAAGCTGGATGTACTGGTTTCTGCTGCCGATACGGTCGATTCGTCCAAAACGCTGGATGATGCGCACCGGGTTCCAGTGAATGTCATAGTTAATCAGATAGTCACAGTCCTGCAAGTTCTGGCCTTCGGAAATGCAGTCTGTCGCAATCAGCACATCAATTTCCGTGGTACTACCTGGCATCAGAACATCCCGGTCTTTGGAAACGGGAGAAAAGCAGGTCAGCACGTTGTTGAGCGTTGCCTTGAAGCCTTTGATCGTAGTACGCCCGTCAATCGATCCGGTAATGACAGCGGTATCTAGCCCATACTTCTGCTTTACGAATGTACTCACATTGTCAAAGAGGTACTCTGCAGTATCCGAAAATGCAGAGAAAATCAGCACTTTTCTGTTGCCGGCATTGATCGGGTGCTCAATTTTTTCAGACAGCAGCTGGAACAGTTCTTGCAGCTTTGTGTCATGCTGCGGCGTGATATCTGCCACCATAAAGGTCAACAGCTCCAGAATTTCTGCATCTTTCCGAAGCTCCGTACGCCAGCTCTTCCAGTCCATATCCGCAAGGTCGATTTTGACTTTTTTGCCGACGGTGAAAAAGCCGGTGTTTTCATCGTCCATGTCAAAATCGTCTCCAGCCATGTCGTACATATCCAGATCGGCGTGGCCGGAGCGTTCAAACTGGTCAATAGACTGAATCGTACCATCAATCAGCTTCTTGATGCGCGTCAGGGTCAGCTGGAACGAGTGTACAGAGCTTTCCAGCCGTTTCAGCAGGTTAATACTCATCAACCTGCAAATGCCCTGCTCACGGCCTCTCTGGGTCAGATTCTCGCCCTTATTGTGCGTTAGCTCTTGATACTTCTGGATTTTACTTGCAAAGATATAGTTGGAGGGCATATAGACGCACAAGCTCAACTGTATCAGCTGCTCGTAAATCTCGTTGTAGTTGATGGCATTATTCAGATCTGTCAGGCATGGACGGACAGAGATCGGCTTCAATCGCTCCGGGAACTTTCCAATAGCGTTTGTGTTGTAGTACTTCTCGATGTGCTTACGGGAACGTGCGATGGTCACACTGTCCAGCAGCTCGAAGAAGTCGAAGTCCAGTGTCCGCAGCAGCGCATCCGTGGTTCTCTCTTCTGGTTTCAGCTTGCTCCATGCGTTAAAGGCTTTCTGCGCCTGCTTGAAGATGTCCTCAATGCTCTTTGAGGTGTTCAGCCTTTCATCCAGATACTCGGAGCTTCCCTCATAGGCAAGGGCGAGCTGATTTTTCAAATCCACAAAGCGGTTGTTGACAGGCGTTGCCGAAAGCATCAGCACCTTGGTCTTGACTCCGGCACGGATCACCTTATCCATCAGCCGCTGGTAACGATTGTCCTGCGTCTTGCTATGAGTTCCGATTCCATTACGGAAATTGTGCGATTCATCAATGACGACCAGATCATAGTTGCCCCAGTTCAGGCGATCCAGGTCGAGGCCATTCGACTTTCCGCCGCTTCTGGACAGGTCTGTGTGGAACAGGACATCATAGTTCAGCCGGTCCGATGCAATCGGGTTGTTCACATAGTTGTCCTTGTAGGTATTCCAGTTCTCCGCCAGCTTTTTGGGGCACAGCACAAGAACCGACTTGTTTCGATTCTCATAATACTTTACGACAGCCAGTGCGGTAAAGGTCTTGCCAAGGCCAACACTGTCCGCAAGGATACAGCCGTTGTACTTTTCCAGTTTATTGATGATGGCAAGCACCGCATCCTTCTGGAAGTCGTACAGCAGACTCCAGATTTTGCTCTGCTTGAAGCCGGTTGCCTCATTCGGCAGTTCGTCTTCTGAGATGTCGTCCAAAAACTCGCTGAATACATGATACAGCGTCATAAAATAGATGAACTCCGGGGAATTTTCCGCATAAGCCGTGCTGATATTTTCCAGAACCACATCGGTGACATCCTGCATTTTGTCCCGATCGTTCCAAAGAGAATCGAACAGCTTCATGTACTGCTGTGCGAACGGTGCCTCCATGCAGTTGACCATGTTGTAGCTGTTATTTCCTCGCTCACAGCCAATATCGACTGTCGTAAAGCCGCCAATCGGCATATAAGCGGTCTGTGCTGCACCGGAATCCACCGTCATGAAGCCAGCCATATTTTCGCCGGTGGTGTTCGATTTGAACGCAGCCTTTCTTCTGATCCAGTCTGCGCATTCCTTTGCGATGGCTCTCTGGGTCATCTCATTGCGCAGTTTGATTTCAAACTCTGTACCATAAAGGCTCGTTTCACGAGAAATGCGGGGAATATAGAACTCCCGCTTCTGCTTTTCAGCCTTTTCCTTCACAAACGTGGGGGATGTAAAGATAAATTCAAACTCGTCTACGGTTTCCAGCTGTTTCTTCAGCTCTTTATAGGCATACATCGAAAAGCAGGCTGCCGCAATAGACACTTTACTGCCCTTTTTGATCTCTACCCGTAAATCATCTCGAACGGTCTTGGTGATGTTATCCAGAATTTTCATATCATCCACCGGCTTTATGCTTATCCGTATTTTTTATAGCCTTGACTATGAAAGCACTCTTACAAAAATCTATTTCTATTATACCACCCACTTTTTCCCCTGTAAACGAAAAAGCTGACGGTGTGTAGCGTGCAGCATCCATCAGCTTTTCGTGATACAAAAATCGGCACCCGCTTTTCAGCGGGTGCCGATTTTGTTACCC
>ERZ791865.2619-NODE-2619-length-12052-cov-4.930566_pt1 | contig 12052 bp, 9 predicted proteins | sample MGYA00509942_ERZ791865 | MGnify/ENA primary metagenome ERZ791865 (study PRJEB30046, sample SAMN00792098) | human gut metagenome | study: EMG produced TPA metagenomics assembly of the A metagenome-wide association study of gut microbiota in type 2...
GCGCTCCGGGCCGGAGTAGTCCGCGAGATTTTTGCCATCCAGCAGGACAGCGCCCCCCTGGGGGGCCAGCTGCGCTGCCAGCGTCTTGAGCAGGGTGGATTTTCCCGCGCCGTTGGGGCCGATGAGGGTGAGGATGGTCCCCTTCCCGACGCCGAGTCCGATGTGCTCCATCAGGGGCGTTTTGCCGTAGCCGATGGCAAGGTCCTCGGCGCGGCAGTAGAATTTCAGATCGCTCATTCCCGGCCCTCCTGTGTCTGGCGGCGCACCAGCAGCCAGATGACCACCGGCGCACCGAAAACCGCCGTCACCGAGCTGATGGACAGCTCAGTGGGCGCGAACAGGCTGCGGGCGATGAGGTCGCAGAGCAGGCAGAACGCTGCCCCGCCCAGACAGCAGCCCGGCAGGACATAAAGGGGCTTTGCGCTGCCCAGCAGGTTCTTGACCAGATGCGGCACCGCGATGCCCACAAAGGAGATGGGGCCTGCAAAGGCCGTCACGCAGGCGGAAAGCAGGCTGGAAAGCAGCACGAGGGCCGTCGAGAAGGCCCGCACCGGTACGCCGACGCTCCTGGCGTAGCTCTCGCCCATCTGGTAGGCCGCCATGGGCTTCGAGAGCAGGAACGCCGCCGCCAGCGCGGGCAGCACCACGCAGGCCGCTGCACCCACATTGGCCCAGGTCATGCCGGAAAAGCTGCCCATCGACCAGTTGTGGAGATTGACGATGTTGGAGTCCTGAGCGAAAGTCACCACGATGTCGGTGACAGCCGAGCAGATATAACCGATCATGATGCCGCAGATGACGAGGATGCTCATCCGCGGCACCCGCCGGGCCACCACCAGCACAAAGGCCATAGCCGCCATCGAGCCTGCAAAGGCGGCGATGATGAGGGTGGCCGAGCCGGTGAGGAGCCCCTGCTGTAAAAACACCACCATCGTCAGGGCCACCGCCAGCTTTGCGCCGCTGGACACGCCCATGACGAAGGGGCCGGCGATGGGGTTGGCGAAGAAGGTCTGCAGGAGGTAGCCTGCAGCCGAGAGGGCCGCACCCAGCAGCACGACCATGACCGCCCGGGGCAGACGAAGCTGGAGCACGATGCCCACGGCCAGCGCATCTTCGCCCCGGCCCAGTAGAGCCGCCGCCACCGCGCCGGGCGTCAGGGACACACTGCCCCAGAACAGGTTGAGTGCAAACAGCACCGCGACCCCCGCTGTGAGGGCGAGGTACGCGAGGCTGAGGCGGCGGGTGGTGGTCATGACAAAGCTCCTTTTATACGATGCGCTGTAAGAAACGGAGGGACGCCGGGTCGGGCGAGCCCTCGGTGAAAACGAGGTTCATATCCGAGATAAGGTCGGCCAGCTCCATGCTCTGCTGAAAGAGGCTCTGGGCCGTACACCAGCAGTCGCCGGACTGGACGGCCTTGAAATCCGCCAGCATCGGGCATTTTTCGATGAGCTGGTCACGGGTCTCCATCACGCCCTCGATGGTACTGTTGTAGATGAGGACGTCGGCGTCTTTGGCCCGGGCATAGAAGGTCTCCAGCGGCAGTTTGATGGTGGACTGGGCCGACGTCTCCCCCTCGAGGTCGTCGAAGATGTAGACGCCGCCGGCCATCCCCACCATCTGGGCCACATAGTCGCTGGTGCGGCGGACGGTGATGAGGTTATTTGTGGTGATGGAGAAGAAGGCCACGGTCTTGCCCGTGTTCTCCTGCTCGAGGATAGGGGCCACCTGCTCCACCTTCTGGCGAAAGACCTCTTCCGCCATCTCAGTCTTATTCAGCAGGATGCCGTAGAGCTTGAGCCACTCCATCCGGGCCAGCGGGCCGCTCTCGTAGCTCGAGCGCTCCACGAGGACCGGCACGCCGAACTTTTCCAGCTGCTCCTTGACCTCGGGGTCGTGGAGCACCATGGTGTTCTCGATGGCGAGGGTGCAGCCGGCGGCAAGGATGCGCTCATAGTCCGGGGCGCTGTACTTGCCCGCGTAGGCGATGCGGCCCTCCTGCATGGCCTGTCTGGCCTCTTCCACATACCAGCCCTCGGCCTTCGTGCCGGAGAGGGCGATGCTGTCCAATGCGTCCAGATGGACGAAGAGGTCCATCACCGAGGTGGAGACGAGATAAATATGATCCAGCGGCTGGCGCAGCAGAACGACATCTTCGGGCAGGTCGTCCACCTCGGCGGCCCCCTCGGGGACGACGAGGAACCGCCCGGTGTCCGGGATGTCGATCATCACATAGCCGCCCTCATAGCAGTCGGCGGAAAACTGGGTGGCATAGTCCAGTGGATAGCTGTGGTCGAACACGAGGGATGCTGTATTGGCCGGGGCGGTCTTGTGCTGCCCGCAGCCCGCAAGGGTGAGGGCGGCGGCAGGCAGGGCTTTTAGAAAATTGCGGCGTTTCATGGGGTCAAACCTCTCAGTCTGCTTCGCAGACAGCTCCCCTACCGAGGGGAGCCTCTGGCGAAGAGGGTAACTTTTCAATTTTGCCAAGGCCTCTCCTCGATAGGAGAGGTGGCATCGCGGAGCGATGACGGAGAGGTTTAATTCAGCGTAAAGGTCAGCGTATACTCGATCTCATGCGGGGTGCTCATGGCGACGGTATCGCCCACCACATCCAGCGGGGTGTCGAGAGCCGCGACGGGGATCTCGAAGGTAGAGTTGCCCTCGGTGTTGGTGGGCAGATACTTCTCGCCGTCCACCAGCATATAGTCGTAGTTGGGGCTGGACCAGACGATGGTGGCGGTCATCCTGCCGTCGGCCACGGTCAGGGCAGCAGGGCTTTCCACGGTGGCGCGGCCGGAGCCGCCCTCGAGGGTCACGTCACAGGTGTAGGTGCCGTCGGCAGGTGCTTCCGCCGCAGCAGGCTGGGCGTTGGCGACACGGACGGTATGGTCGTACCACTTGCCCTTGGTGCCGAGGATGGCCAGCTGGAAGTCCTCATCCAGAGCCTCCACCGGGATGTCGAAGCCGTAGACCTCATCGGACAGGCCGTCGGAGTAGGTGACGGTGTCGGTGGTGGGCTGGAGCCAGTCCCCCTCGTGGGCCTCGGCGTCAGCGGCCATGCCGACGTAGAGGTTGACGATCTTCTTGGAGGCGAGGCTGACGTGGAAGGTCATCTGACCGTCCTTCACGGTCAGGGTCCCCTTGCCGTCGTTGGCCTCGTTGGCATGGAACATGGAGCTGTCGGTGTCAAAGTCGGCGGTGTAGACGCCGTCGGGCAGAGCCGACTCAGCGGAGGCAGAAGCTGCCTCGCTCACGGCAGAGGAGGCCGCAGCCTCGGAGGAAACGGCAGAGCCGGCCGGGGCGCCGGATGCGCCGCAGCCGACGAGTGCACCGGCCAGCACAGCGCCGGCCAGCAGAAGAGCAAATTTATGGTTCAGTTTCATGATGATATACCTCGAAGTATCTATTTTACAGAAAAGATTATAACACGCAATGGCCCGAATTCAAAGCAGGCCGAAAAAGAAATTGCCCGAAAAGGCACTCCTTTCCGGGCAATCATAAACTTATGCTCAGCCGTTCAGGGAATCGACAGCGGCCTTGGTGTGTGCGACGTAGAGCTGCTGGATGTCAGCGACCTCGCCCAGACCGGCGATCTGGCAATCGACAGAATCGAATTCGCCGGAGGCCTCGAACTGGCTCTTCCAGGAATCCTCGTCGTCGCCAGCCATATCGTTGTTGGCGTGGTCGCCTGCAACGACCATCAGGGGACGCAGGACGACCTTGGTGTAACCGGCGGCCTTGACAGCCTCGATGACGTTCTCGCAGGCAGTCTCCTCAGGCTCGCCCTCGACGGTGCCGATGAAGACGTTCTTGTAGCCCAGAGCGTTCATCTGAGCCTGCATCTGGGTGTAGCTCACCTTTGCGGTGTGAGAGGTGCCGTGGCCCATAAAGACGAAAGCGGTGCCGTCCTTAGCAGCGGCGTCCAGACTGTCGAAACCTGCGGTCTTGACGGCCTCGGCGGTGATGGCCTTGGCGACAGCTTCCTTGTCGGCGTTGATGACGGTGGCATCGCTGCCCACCTCGCCCAGCAGAGGCTCGGCGATGGCGACGGACTCGAACTTATCGCGGTAGCTGTCCACCATCTCCATCATCTCGTCGTACTCCGCGCCGTGCATCAGGTGGGTGGGCTGGACGACCAGATTCTTCACGCCGTTGGCAACAGCGCGCTCCATGGCCTGCTCCATGTTGTCGATCTTTTCGCCGTCACGAGCCTGAACATGGTTGATGATGATCTGTGCGGTGAAGGCGCGGCGGACAGACCAGTCGGGGTATGCGGCCTGGATGGCGTCCTCGATGCCCTTGATGTCCGCTGCGCGGCTGTCGTTGAACGAGGTGCCGAAGCTGACGACCAGGATCTCGTTGTCGCCGATGTTGTCCTCATTGCGGGCGTCGTCCTTGGAGGCATCGCCGGTGTCGCGGCCAAAGTAATCGGGGTCAGCCTCCTCGCCCTCGACCATCTCCTTCTGAGCGTCGGTCAGGGCGTCCCATGCGGCCTTTGCAGCCTCACACTGAGCGTCGGTGTTCTCGTTGCGCTCCTGCACATAGATGGCGTCGATGAGGTCTGCCACATTCTTTGCTGCCATTTCATCAGCCTCCTCGCTGCTCACTTCGCTGGCGGCAGCAGAGCTTGCTGCGGCGCTGCTGGCAGCAGTAGAAGAAGATGCACCGCAGCCGGTGAGCACACCGGCACACAGGGCCAGTGCGGCGGCAGCGGCGGTGACGCGCTGCCAGTTCTTGTTGGTTGCCTTACGCATTGTTTGAGTCCTTTCTGTTGTGTGGAATGTACTTTTCCGATAGAAAGGGTACGAAACGGGGGGTCAGCTCAAACGAAAAAAGAGCCTTTTCACCGCGCGGAAGGCACAGCAAAAAGACCCTTTGAACTTTCGGGCTTTTTGGTACGACCAATTCCTCGTGATCCGGAGCCGGACGCTCCTGTACCAACAGCGGGCAGGTTTCCTGACTGAAAGCTCACCGCCCGCTGCCGCCTTCCCAGAGGCAAAGCCTCCAGTGACCGGCGCTGAGCGCCAAGGCAGCGGACTCCCTTATCACAGTGACGAGATCGCGCGGGACTCGCACCCGCTTCCCTTTTACCCTCCCGGCCGGGAACGAAGCCCCGACGGCAGGCACCTGCTGTTTTCTATTCAGACGAGGTGAAGTATACCACACTCCGCCCTAAAATGCAATATCTCAGCCCTCCTGCGGCACGGTCCAGACCATGCCCAGCGCTTCGAGCTTTGCGATGCGCTCCGCCGTCAGCTTTTTCTCGGCACAGGCGTAGTTTTCGCGCATCCGGCGGACCCAATCGCCGAGGCAGAAGCCGTCTTCGGTCTTATAGTTCACCGGCACCAGCAGATTGCCGTGGGCGGCGCAGTACTCTTCGGCACGGCGGAACGCCCCGGCCCACTTGGCCTCCCGGGCGTCCCACTGCATCCCGATGGCATCCAGCAGAGCGATATGCTCCGGCGTCACCTGGAACGAGCCGGGCCGGGCCTTGCGGGCAGCCCGGAGGTTCGAGATCCAGACGCCCAGACGGAAGCCGTTCTCGTCTACGTATCCGGCAGGCACGAGGAGACTGCCCTTCTTCTCGGCGTAGAGCCTGGCGCTCTGGTAGTTATCCAGCCAGTTCTGCTCCCGCACGCTGCACGCGGGCGGCACCGGGGCGCTGAGGCGTCGGCCTTTTTCGCCCTTGAACAGCTCTTTCAGGGCCGCGCGGCGCTCGGCGGAGAGCTTTTTGCCCTCCCGCAGCATCTGCTTCTGACGGGACAGCCAGCTGCCCAGCCAGATGCCGTCCTCCGTCCGGTACTGGGCCGGAACGGCCAGACTGCCGTGCTCCTTTTTGTATTCCACGGCTAGCTCGTAGCGGTGCTGCCACGAATCGGTCTTTTCCCAGTTCATGCCCAGCTCGTCCAGCAGAGCTTTCCGCTCCAGCGTCACCCGGGCGCTGCTGCGCTCGGGGTTCTGCCATGCGTACCGCTGGCGGGACACCCACTTGCCCAGCAGGATGCCGTCTTCGTCGATGTACTCGGTGGGAACGTCGAGGTTCCCGTGGACGGCGTGGTACTTCACGGCGGCCTCGTAGGCGGTCTGCCACTTGCGGTCGTTCCGGTTCGTCCAGTCCACTCCCAGCGCTTCCAGCTTTTCGATTTGGGCGTCGGTCAGCACACCTTCTTTATAAGCGGCACGCTGACTGCCCAGCCAGACGCCCAGCGCCATGCCGTCCGGCGTGACATACTTGACGGGAATTTCCAGCGTGTGATTTTCCAGATAATACTGGACGGCGGCGGCATAGCTCTTCTCCCAGAGGATGCTGCCGGTGTCCCACACCATGCCCAGTGCCTCGAGGCGCTCGACGCGGTCTGACGGCAGGTTCCCGCCCAGATAGCGCTGGCGGTTATAGACGATCCACTCGCCCAGCGCAAAGCCGTCCTTATCCTTATAATGGACCGGCACCAGCAGGTCGCTGTGGCTGTCGCGGTACCGCCGGGCCGAAGCACAGCCGTTCTCCCACGCCAGCTCGAGCCGCTTTTGCCAGTTCATGCCGATTTTGTCCAGCCGGGCGGCCTGCGCGGCGGTGAGGCGTCCCTTTTTCTTTCCGGCCCGGACAAGGCGCTGGTTTTCCAGCCAGCGGCCCACGGCCACGCCCCCGAAGCTGTAGGAGCGAGGCACGTCCAGCGTCTTTCCCTCTGCCGTCATCTGCTTTGCGGCGGCATAATAGCGCTCCCAGTCGGAGTCCAGCGCGCGGCGGAGCTGCCGGTAAGCCCGGCGGCAGGCAGAAAGGGGCTCTTCCAGCGGGAAGGCTTCTGTCCCCGCCGCGCTGCACTCCTTCCGCAGCTGCTGCACACAGGTCAGCGCCTCAAAGGCCGCGCTCAGCTCTGCCACCGGCACACTGCCGCAGGCTGCAAGGGCGCGGGCCAGCATCTGCCGGTATGCGGTCGGTTCAGCGCTGCGGCGCACCAGCACCACGCCCGAGATCCCGGCCAGAGGAGCCTGCACCGCCGGGCCGTTGGCACAGATCAGCAGCCGGAGGGTGGCCGCTTCATCGGCCGCAAAGCCTTCTGCATCCTTATAAATATGTGTTCCTGCACCAAACAGCTTCTCGGCCTGCTCTGCGGTCTGCGCCGCCGCTGCATCATCCTCGCAGAGGACGAGGCAGCGCCCGGCAGCATCCGGGAGCCACTGCGCCAGCAGCTGTTCCACCGGCGGAAGCTTCTCTACGGCGAGGCTCAGAGCCTGATATTTCTCGGCGTTTGGGTCAGGGCAGCCCGGCAGATGGAGGTTCTTCACCTCAGCACGGAGGCGGGCCATCGCATCTTCCAGCGGCCAGAGCAGGGCCGTATAGGAGGCCGGCATGGGCAGCAGGCCCTCGGTCATCGCCCCGCCCAGCGCCAGCGGCTCCACGATGGCGTCGGCCAGCATCTCCTCGGCGGCGCGGCAGCTGTCGCCCGGGGCGTCCGGCTCCCCCAGAGCCAGCAGCTTTGCCCCCGGGCAGAGGCGAAACAGAGGCTGGACACAGTCGGTCCAGTCCTTTGCGCTCATCTCCCTCCAGCCGTCCAGTACCAGCAGGCCGGGCCGGAACTCAGCCAGCGCCACCCAGCCCAGCGCATTCTGCACGGCCAGCTGCTCGCAGCTCATCAGCCGCACCCGGCCGCCCAGCGTCCGGCCCAGCCGCTTTGTCAGGGCGCGGCGCAGTTCCAGACGGGCAGCGCAGGACACCACCCAGAGCACGCGCATCTCGGGGTGGGCGTCCAGCAGCTCCCACATGATGCAGCCTTTGCCCGTACCCGCCGGACGCACCAGCGCAGCACAGTTTTTCTGCTGCAGTCCAGCCTCCACTGCACGGCAGGCTGTTTTATTTGAATCATCTACCAAAATCGACATATCTTATCCTTTCTGCCCCTTCCGAGGGTTCAGAAATTCGCTTTTTCTGCAAAAAAGAAACGCGCCTGCGCAAAGCTGGCTTTCCTGCCTGCGCTGCGCCTGCGTTTTTCTGCAAAAATGTTACTTTCATGCTCTATTTTTATCATAAAAGTTTATTTCTTGTCAAGATGATTTGCGCAGATTTTTCCAAATAATTTTACATTCCCTTTTTCCGGGAATTCCGGGACCGTTCCCTGCTGCCCGTTGACGGCGGGGACAGTTGGTGGTAGACTTTTTTCATCGGCTCCCCTTTTGGCGGGAGACTCCCCTATTTATGATATGTGAGGTAATCGATATGAACATCATCAGCACCGAAAAAGCTCCCGGCGCCATCGGCCCCTACTCTCAGGGCTACACCGTGGGCGGTCTCGTCTTCACCTCCGGCCAGATCCCGGTAGACCCCGCCACCGGCGCAGTCGCCGAGGGCATCGCCGCACAGGCTGACCAGAGCTGCCGCAATGTGGGCGCTATCCTCGAAGCTGCCGGCGTGGGCTTTGACAAGGTGGTCAAGACCACCTGCTTCCTGGCCGACATCGCCGACTTTGCCGCTTTCAACGAGGTGTACGCCAGGTATTTCACCTCCAAGCCCGCCCGCAGCTGCGTGGCCGTGAAAGACCTGCCCAAGGGCGTGCTCTGTGAGATCGAAGCCATCGCTGAGGCCTAAGCCGCCTTTTCAGCACAAAGAGGGGCCGTCTGCACTCCATTCCGGGTGCGGACGGCCCCTTTTGTCTGCCTTCGATTCCAGTTTTTCATGCTGGCTAACTTTCCCAGCCGGAGAAATTGACTTCGTTTTTCGCTTTTGTTACAATAGAATCGAACTATTGTAAAAGATTTCCGGTCAAATTTGAAAGAGAGGTCCCTGCCCATGTCCAATTCCCGTGTTGAAAGCCACCGCCGCGCCGAATTGCGCAACAAGATCATCAGCACAGCCACCCTGCTCGAGATCCTGTTGTCCGGCCTCGTCCTCATCGGCCTGCTGCTGTCGATGGTGCCGCTGCTGCAGTGGATGCCCGGCCTGCTGTTCGACGGCAACGACGTCGAGGTGAGCATCTTCTTACAGCGGGCGCTGGACATCGTCATCGGCATCGAGTTCATCAAGATGCTGGCCAAGCACAGCCCCGGTTCCAGCCTCGAAGTGCTGCTCTACGCCATCGCCCGCCACATGGTGGTGGGACACGAATCCGCCATGGAGAACCTGCTGAGCGTGAGCGCCATCGCCCTCATCTTCATCGTGCGGAGGTTCTTCTTCGTGCCGGCCTTCGGCGCTCATCTGCCCGACGGCCACCCCGCACCCGACCTTTCCCCCAGCCAGAGCGGCATCCCGTCAGAGGAATTCGCCGCCCGGCTGCGCAAGCACCTGCATCATGACGACACCGACACGGAGCTTGAAGTCGCCATCGAAGACCCCAAGTACGAGGACAACACCGACACGCTGCTGGAAGCAGACCCGAAATGAGCCTGACAACGTAAAATGCCCCGCAGGACGCTCGTCGAGAGCTGCCTGCGGGGCATTTTTATGCTTAGTTGCTCTTGTGCTTCTGGCCGAAACGGTACTCCTTGCCGTCCCGGATGCGCTGGATGTTGGAACGGTGCATCCAGATGACCATGCCGCCCATGATGGCAGCGCCGACGGTGCAGACCACCACGTCCTGAGTCGGCAGGCCGCGCATGAGGCTGTACACCAGCGTCAGAATCGGGTAGGCCGCGGCCATGGTGATGCTGCCCAGCGACACCATGCCGGTGGGGACCAGGCAGACGAGGAAGATGAGTGCCAGCACCGGCAGCAGCACCGGCTGGACTGCCAGAATGGCACCGGCAGCCACCAGCACGCCCTTGCCGCCCTTGAAGCCGAAGTAGATGGGCTTGGAGTGGCCCACCACGGCGAGGATGGCGGCGAGGTAGACGCCCAGATAGGGCGAGACGGCAGCGTCGGCGGGCAGATGGCCGAACAGCCACCGGCCAAGGCAGACGGCCACGACGCCCTTGAGCACATCGCCCACCGCCGTGAGGGCAGCGGCCTTCTTGCCGAAGGTGCGCAGCATGTTGGTCATACCGGCAGCGCCCGAGCCGTGGGTTCGGACGTCGTCATGGTACAGATACTTGCTGACGAGGATGCCGGTGTCCACGCTGCCCAGCAGATAGGCTCCGGCAGCGACCGCCAGCACAATGAGAAATGCGGTCATAGAACCAGTCTCCCTTCCTTATACGTCCTTCGCGCCCACTTCGCCGGAGCCGCGCTCACGCACGACAAGGCGGATGGGAGTGTGCTCCAGACCGAAGTTCTCGCGGATCTGGTTGATGATATACCGCTGATAGCTGAAGTGGAACAGGTGCTTTGCGTTGACGAAAGCCACGAACGTCGGCGGACGGGTGGAAGCCTGGGTCAGGTAGAAGATCTTCAGGCGGCGGCCCTTGTCGCTGGGCGGCTGCATCCGAGCGGTGGCACGGGCCAGCATCTCATTCAGCACACCGGTGGGTACGCGGGCACCGTTCTGGCTGTCCACGTCGCGGATGAGCTGCATCAGCTTGTTGACGTTGTAGCCGGTCTGGGCCGAGATGAAGATGATAGGAGCGTAGCCCATGAAGCTGAAGCACTCGGCATAGCCCCGGCGCTGCAGTTCCATGGTGTTGGTCTCCTTGCCCTCCACGGCGTCCCACTTGTTGACGACGATGATGCAGGCCTTGCCCTGGTCGTGGGCGTAGCCGGCCACCTTGCTGTCCTGCTCGGTGAAGCCGACGGTGGCGTCCACGAGGATGAGGGCCACGCGGCTGCGCTCGACAGCGGCCAGTGCGCGGACGACCATGTAGCGCTCAAGGCCGTCGGTGATGTTGCTGCGCTTGCGCAGACCGGCGGTATCGGTGAAGATGAACTTGCCGTAAGCGTTGTCCACGGGGGTGTCGATGGCGTCGCGGGTGGTGCCGGCCTCGTTGGCCACGATCATGCGGTTCTCACCGAGGATGCGGTTGGTCAGGCTGGACTTGCCCACGTTGGGGCGGCCGATGATGGCGACGGGGATGCGGTCTTCCTCCACGACGGTCTCGCTGAAATCGAGGTGGGCGCAGACGGCGTCCAGCAGGTCGCCGGTGCCGTGGCCGTGGACGGACGAGATGGGCATGACTTCGTCGAAGCCGAGGTTATAGAACTCGTAGAGCTCCATGGGGGTCTCGCCCACGTTGTCGCATTTGTTGACGGCGAGGATGATGGGCTTGTGGCTGCGGCGCAGCATATGGGCCACGTCCTCGTCGGCGGCGGTCAGGCCGTTGCGCACATCCACCACCATGATGATGCAGTCGGCGGTGTCGATGGCGATCTGGGCCTGCTCACGCATGTGGGCCAGAATGCCCTCGGTGGCCTTGGGCTCAATGCCGCCGGTATCCACCAGCAGGAACTCGTGGCCGCTCCACTCGCAGTTGGCGAAGATGCGGTCGCGGGTGATGCCCGGGGTATCCTCCACGATGGCCAGACGCTGGCCGCAGAGCTTATTGAACAGGGTGGACTTGCCCACGTTGGGGCGGCCCACCACAGCAACGATCGGTTTTCTCATAGGGGGTTCCTCCTTTCACAAAAGGGGTAAAATTACGGTCTTCTCCGGCGGGCGATATGCAGGCCGCTGCGCAGCAGGGCCTTGGCCTCGTCGCCGCCGCTGGTGGGCAGGACTTCCACCTTCACGCCGAGCCGCTGACCCAGCTGCTCGATGGTCATATCATCGAGGAAGGTGTCCTTCTCCTCCCGCAGCATCACGGCAGGCACGCCCAGGGTACCGCTGGACAGCCGGCCCTCGCACTGGGCGATGATGTCGGTCGCCGTGACGAGGCCCGCCACGCCGACGTTGCCGCCGAAGAAGTTGTTTTTGATGGGATGCACTTTTACTTCTATCATGGGGTACTGGCGGTGCAGCTCGTCCATCATCTCGGTGATAAGGGGCGCGGCCATGGTGCCGGTGACAACATCCATCTTTTTGGTGCCATAGATGCGGTGGGGCTTTTCCAGCTCGGCCAGAAATTCCTCCCGGAAGAGGCTCATCATGCCCACGCCGTTTTCCAGCTGGTCATAGTCCTCATAGAACTCCGGCTCCGGGATGGGGCGGCCGGCCTTGAGGTACCACTCATCGCTGGGGTAGATGATGCGCTTGCC
>ERZ791865.2627-NODE-2627-length-11991-cov-3.080680_pt1 | contig 11991 bp, 10 predicted proteins | sample MGYA00509942_ERZ791865 | MGnify/ENA primary metagenome ERZ791865 (study PRJEB30046, sample SAMN00792098) | human gut metagenome | study: EMG produced TPA metagenomics assembly of the A metagenome-wide association study of gut microbiota in type 2...
TGAGCTCTTACCTCACCTTTTCACCCTTACCACGCCGAAGCATGGCGGTTATTTTCTGTTACGCTACTCAAACCTCGCGGCCTGCTTCCCGTTAAGAAGTATAGTGCTCTGTGTTGCCCGGACTTTCCTCACATCAGCTAAAGCTGACGAGCGACAGACTGGCAAACTGCATGGTTGCAAAGATACGTTAGTTTTGGGAATAAATCTATCATTTGGAATGAAAAAGTCTTTTCCTCTTGCTTTTATTGTCTTTTTTATTGTTTTAGAATTGAAAACTACAGTATTTTATATTTTTGACATTTGTCGAAAAGCTTTACTATATATGTCAAAAAACTTTAGCACATATATGAAAAAGCTTTTCTACATCTGTCAAAAATATAATTCTTGCTTAGACAGAATTTCTGACATGATAATAAACTTTTCCTGCCATTTTGGGTCTGTTTTTATGATGATACAGAAAGAATGTCAGAAAATAGATTGTTAAAAAGGTACTTTGCATCACAAAGTACTGTTAACCCCGGTTAAGCCTGAGATATTGCTCGTTAAAAGTGATAAAAAATGGGGTGGAAAAGAAATACTTGTACATTTTTTGCTCTTTCTTTGTCGTAACGAAAGTGTTAAAATTGAATGTTGAACCTAATTAGATAAAAGGATTATGAATACAATTTGGAAAGGAGTCTTAGGAGTTGCCTTAGTTGCAGCAGTAGGTTCGGGTGCCGCTATTGGTACAAGTACTTATATGATGAAACATCAGCAATATGCTGTATCAGGAGATAGTATATCCAATGTGTTTAGCCAACCGGTACGGATGGTTAATTATGCTTCCGTTGCTGCCGAGAATACAGATTTTACGGTGGCTGCAGAAAGTGCAGTACATGGAGTAGTACATATTATGGCAACGCAGAATGCCAGTGAATCTTCGTCCCGTGGTCAGTATATTGATCCATTTGAATATTTCTTCGGTTTTGGTGGCGGTGGTAGTTTCCAGCGTCCGAAAGCACAGCCTCGTGTAGGATCGGGTTCTGGTGTGATTATTTCAACAGATGGATATATTATAACCAATAATCATGTGATTGACGGTGCGGATGAGTTGGAAGTAACGTTGAATGATAACCGTAAGTTTGAAGCTAAACTGATAGGAACAGATCCTGCTACCGATATTGCTTTGATCAAGATTGAAGCAAAAGATCTGCCTACCATTCCTTTCGGGGATTCAGAAAAGCTAAAAGTAGGAGAATGGGTTTTGGCTGTAGGTAATCCATTTAATTTGACATCAACGGTAACAGCCGGTATTGTCAGTGCAAAAGGTCGTAGTATACCTTCACTTGGTTCGGGAGATAAAAGTAAAATTGAATCATTTATCCAAACAGATGCGGCCGTAAATCCGGGTAATAGTGGTGGTGCCTTGGTGAATACAAAAGGAGAGTTGATAGGAATCAATACCGCTATTTATTCAGAAACGGGAAGTTATGCCGGATACTCATTTGCTGTACCTATCAGTATTGCCGGAAAAGTAGCCAGTGATTTGAAACAATACGGTACTGTTCAGCGGGCTGTTCTGGGTGTACAGATTATAGGCGTTGGAGATATTATGGATCAATTAAGCATGCCGAATGTACCTGATGAATACAAGAACGAGTTGAAGAGTATGAAAGAAAATATCAAAGTTTCGGAAGGTGCCTATGTGGCTGAGTTTGCTGATCGTAGTGTAGCTAAAGAAGCTGGTATTGAAGTGGGTGATGTGATCATTTCGGTAAATGGTGTGAAAGTAAAATCTGGAAATGCTTTGCAGGAACAGATTGGTAAATATCGTCCGGGAGATAAAGTTACGGTGAAAGTTAATCGTAAAGGTACGGAAAAGAGTTTCGAAGTTCAATTGAAGAATGCGCAAGGAAGTACGAAAGTGATTACACCTGATGATGGAACAGAAATGTTAGGTGGTGCATTCAAGGCTTTGACGGATAAGGAAAAACGTGAGTATGGCGTTAGTTATGGTATTGAAGTGACCGGATTGACAAACGGTAAGTTGAAAGATGCCGGTATCAAGAAAGGCTTCATTATCATGATCGTTAATAATCAGCGTGTGAAGACTCCGGAAGATCTGGAAAAGATCGTAGATGATATTTTACATGGTCGTACAGAAGATCAAGGTTTGTTCATCAAAGGATTCTATCCGAATGGAAGAACTAAATATTATGCAATCGATTTGGCTGAATAAGCATATATTGTATAGAGTACTTTTTCAAAGTGTATGATATCTTCAGAATGAGAAGATATATATTAAAATGTTAAAGGTATATAATAGGCTGAACATGATAGGTGTTCAGCCTGTTCTTTTGGTAGATTTTATTTATCTTTGTACCCTGTATTTTTCAATTAGATTCGTTGGATGAGACAATTAAAAATTACAAAGTCCATTACCAATCGCGAGAGTGCTTCTTTGGATAAGTATCTTCAGGAAATAGGTCGTGAAGATCTTATTACAGTAGAAGAGGAAGTTGAGTTGGCACAGGCTATTAAAAGAGGTGACCGTAGGGCATTAGAAAAGTTGACAAGAGCAAATTTGCGTTTCGTTGTTTCTGTAGCTAAGCAATATCAGAATCAAGGTTTGAGTTTGCCTGATCTGATTAATGAGGGAAACTTAGGATTGATTAAAGCTGCTGAAAAGTTTGATGAAACACGAGGCTTCAAGTTTATTTCGTATGCTGTATGGTGGATTCGTCAATCTATTTTGCAAGCGTTGGCAGAGCAGTCTCGTATTGTTCGTCTTCCGTTAAACCAGGTTGGTTCACTGAACAAAATCAGTAAAGCTTTCTCTAAGTTTGAGCAGGAAAATGAACGTCGTCCTTCTCCTGAAGAACTTGCAGAAGAATTGGATATTCCTGTAGATAAGATTTCTGATACATTGAAAGTGTCAGGACGTCATATTTCAGTGGATGCTCCGTTCGTTGAAGGCGAAGACAACAGCCTTTTGGATGTGCTTGTGAACGATGATGCTCCTATCGCTGACCGATCGTTAATGAACGAGTCTTTATCGAAGGAAATTGATAGAGCTCTTGCTACATTGACCGAAAGAGAAAGTGAGATTATCAAAATGTTTTTCGGTATTGGGTGTCAGGAGATGACATTAGAAGAGATTGGCGATAAATTCGGTCTTACACGTGAACGAGTACGCCAAATCAAGGAAAAGGCTATTAGAAGATTGAGACAAGGAACGCGTAGCAAGCTCTTAAAGTCGTATTTAGGTTAATCTCCGAGTTGAGGTTCGATACGCAAAGAATTATAGGCTTCTTATCAGGATTGATAGGAAGCTTTTCTTTTTTTTGTACTTTTGCAAGTGAAACTGACAATCAGTATACAAAATACCATTAAAAGTAAAATAAGATTATGACGACAAGACGTAATTTTCTAAAAACAGGTTCTCTTTCTTTGGCTGGATTAATGATGGGCGATAAATTGTTCGCTCAAACAGAAAAATGTACAGTCGCTTCTGTCGAACAATCGGGTTCTTTTACAGAGCAGGCAGCCAAGGTTTGGAATGATTTCACAACGAAACGTCCGGCAGAGAATGCTCGTAAGTTTACTTCTGATGCTGTGGAAGCTAAATTGGCAGAAGTAAAAGCTCATATCAAAGATCCCAAATTAGCATGGATGTTTGAGAATTGTTTCCCTAATACATTGGATACAACCTGTGAATTTAAGATGAAGAACGGAAAGCCTGATACCTTTATCTTGACGGGTGATATCCATGCGATGTGGTTGCGTGACTCATCGGCACAAGTATATCCTTATGTCGTATTAGCGAAAGAGGATAAGAAGTTGCAGGAGATGTTACAAGGAGTTATCCATCGCCAGGCTAATTGTATTTTGATCGATCCTTATGCTAATGGTTTTAATGAAGGCCCAACTGGCAGTGAATGGGAATCTGATCATACAGAAATGAAAAAAGAATTGCACGAACGTAAATGGGAAATCGATTCTTTATGTTATCCGATCCGCTTGGCTTATCATTATTGGAAAGAAACAGGTGATGCATCTGTATTTGACAATGAATGGATGAAGGCCATGGAGTTGGTATACAAGACCTTTATTGAGCAACAGCGTAAGGAGAACAATGGCCCGTATCGGTTTGGTCGTACAACTGCCAAGCAAAGTGATACTTTGTTGAATGGTTTTGGTAGTCCTGTAAAACCGGTTGGTCTGATTGTCTCTTCTTTCCGGCCTTCGGATGATGCGACGATATTTGGTTTCTTGATACCTTCCAACTTGTTTGCTATTACTTCTTTGCGTCAGTTGGCTGAAATAGTCCGTGTAGTGAAGAATAATACTGAATTTGCAACCCGCTGCGAAGCTTTGGCTTCAGAAGTAGAAGCTGCCGTTAAAAAATATGGTATTATTGAGCATCCGGAGTTTGGACAGATTTATGCCTTTGAAGTAGATGGCTTTGGTGGCCGCAATTTAATGGATGATGCCAATGTTCCTAGTTTGTTGGCTTTGCCATTTTTAGGATGTGTGGATGTCAATGATCCGATTTATCAAAATACGCGCCGTTTCGTATGGAGTCAGTCAAATCCTTATTTCTTTAAAGGTTCTGCGGCTGAAGGAATTGGAGGACCGCACGTGGGTATTGATTACATTTGGCCGATGAGCTTGATTATGCTTGCGAATACGTCAAATGATGAAAAGGAAATTCGTTATTGTATTGAGACGATTCGGGATACGGAAGCTGGAACCGGATTTATCCATGAGTCTTTCCATAAGGATAATCCCAAAGATTATACCCGTCCTTGGTTTGCATGGGCCAATACGCTGTTTGGAGAATTAATTATCAAACTGCAATCAGAAGGTCGCCTGAAAGATCTTCTTTAATGGGGTTGTAATTAATGGGTATTCCTTTTTCTCCTTTTTGCAGGAAATGATGTAATAAGAGATTATTTACTGTCCGGGTGAAAGGACGTAAAAAGGATAGACATTCGTTATCAATAAGAATCACAATAAAATAAACGAGAATCGAAAACAAATCCATTGAGGATTGTCGACGATTCTCGTTTATTTCATTTAGAAAGGCAGGGTATTTATCGGGAAATACACCATCTTTTATGTGTTTGTTTATGATCTATTTAATCTTGTTCCGTCAATCGGATCCCATCTTTTTCAAGGACAATGAGATGCTGTTTATATAAAGCCCCAACAGCTTGTTTGAAAGCCTTCTTGCTGCATCTGAATAATGAATAGATCACATCCGGATCGCTCTTGTCGTGGACAGGCAGAAATCCTCCTTTTACTTGCAGGGCATCCAATATCACTTTAGCTATTCCATCAACTTTCTGATAGCCAAGAGGAGTCAGACTAATATCTAATTTGTCGTCGTCGCGGACTTCTTTTACATATCCTTTCAGATGTTCTCCTTTCTCTAACCGCTGAAAAACCTGATTGTGATATATCATGCCCCAATGCAGGTTGTTGACAATCACTTTATAACCGATTTCCCCATCTTCAACAACCAAGAGATCTACTTCCTGATTATACTTGTATTGAGGTGGTATGTTATTGAGAAACTTTTCAACTTTTTCAGAAGCCATGATTCTTCCTGTTATCGGATCGAGACGCACATACACAAGATACCATTTACCTTCTCTCATGGTCATTTTCTGTTCTTTGTAAGGAACAAGTAAATCTTTCATAAGTCCCCAATCCAGAAAAGCCCCTGTAGTGTTGACCGATTTAACCCTCAGGAAAGCAAATTCTCCGACAACAGCTTTCGGATGTAAGGTTGTTGCAATCAGTCGTCCTTCATTATCATGATAGATAAAGACCTCTACTTCATCGTCTACTTTAGCATTATTAGGTACATAACGGGTTGGAAGCAAGATCTCTTTCCCATCACCTCCATCCAAATAGGCACCGAAACTAAGTATTTTAACGATTTTCAGCTTATTGTAATTACCAATAGTAAACATACTCAAATTTAATTTTAGACAAACATACAGAATTATTCCTGAATGTGAAAAAAACTGTGATTAAATGTATCCCTATGCAGCAATATTCTGTCAAATGCATCGTTAGAAGAGTAGAGATTTAATGAATTACTTGTTAAGTCTTGTGGAATTGTTGTACCTTTGCAATTACATTAATAATTATCATAGATTGTATGAAGCTAAAGTATTTTTTGTTTATCTTTTTAATGGGAATAGCATGTTCTTGCTCAGTTCCAAAGAATGTTACGTATTTTCAAGGAATAGATTCTTTAACTGAACAGCAGTTAGATTCTATGAGTCAAAATTATACTTCAAAGATTTGTCCGGACGATAGATTAAGTATAACAGTTACGGCTTGGGATCCTACTGTAGTAACACCATTTAATCCACCAGTGTATGCTTATGCAGCAGAAGGCGAAGAAAAAGTACAGGTTTCACAACAGCTTCAGACATATTTGGTTGACAAAGATGGGAGTATTATATTCCCCGTATTAGGAAAAGTTTATGTAGCAGGCCTTTCTAAACAAGAACTTTCAGAGAATTTACGAAAAGCTATTTCCAAGTATGTAGCTGATGTAAATGTGAATGTGCAGATAGTTAATTATAAAGTAACTATGATGGGCGAAGTTGCTCGACCGGGAACTGTTGCTGTTTCAAATGATCGGATAACTATTTTAGATGCATTAGGAAGAGTTGGTGATATGACTATTAATGCTAATAGAACAAATATTTTAGTTATAAGAGACAATGATGGTCAGAAAGAAATTGGACGCTTGGATATAACTGATCCTGCAATTTTTTCTTCACCTTATTTTTATCTGCGTCAAAACGATGTGGTTTACGTAGAACCTAATGATGCGAAAAAAAGAAATGCTCGTTATAGTCAGGCTCAACAGTATAGCATAACGGTATTCTCTTCTATATTGAGTGCAATATCTGTGGTAACAACTGTCATTTTAGCAATTACAAAATAACATGGACATGGAGGTAAAAGATAACGAAACATTAGATTTACGTACACTGTTTATCCAGTATCTATTACATTGGAAACTAATTATTGGTGCGGGATTTTTTTCTGTAATAGTGGCTATACTATATCTTGTTTTATATCCGAAAACTTATGAGGCAACAGCACAGATCTTGCTTCAGGATGATAGAGATAATCTATCTTCAGGAAACTTTGGCTTGGGTGAAGCCGCTGGGTTAATGAAATCTTTTGGAATAAGTTCTGCTTCTGGTTCTTCTGTTGTACTTGATGATGAGTTGGTGATACTAACCTCTAATCAGTTGGTTCGCGAGATGGTTACTAAATTAGGTATCTATGTGGATTATTCGGAACCTTATTCTCTAGGATATAGATTATATGGAACAGAACCTTTAAAAGTTTCAGTAGACTCAGCCGATTTAGTTAATTTTACTCGGACAGTGAAGATGGATATAAGTCATCGAAAAGATGGAAGTGTCCATGTCGATGCAAAATGTAAATATTCGATGTTTCGAACTGTCAAAAAATCGTTTGATTTACCTAGTTTGCCCAATAGTTTTGAATTTGAAGGCTCTAAATTTAATATAGATTATGCTTCTTATTATACAGAACGGAACACGGCATTTGAATTATTGGTTGATGTGAATTCTCCAATAGGTGTTGCGGAGGGTTTGGTTGAAGACTTTCTTATAGAAGACTATTCTAAAACTTCTAATATACTACAGATGACATGTCAGGATTATGAGGCACAACGTGCTAAGGATATGTTTACAACATTGATCGAATGTTATAATGCTCAGGCTGAAAATTATAAGAAGTCTTTATCAGAGAAGTCATTATCATTTATTAATGATCGAATAAACAATACATTAATAGAATTAGAAAAAATAGAGGCATCCATTGAATCATATAAAACAAAGAATCAAATGACTATTGTTGAATATGATGTTCAAATGTACGCAGCGGCAATGCAAGAGCTTCAGACAAAGCTTATTGAATTAGAGGCGCAGAAGCATTTAATTGATTTGATGGAAAAGTTCGTACGTGATCCCGAAAATAAGTATAAGTTAGTTCCTACTTTATATACTCCGTCTACTGATGGTTCAGAAGGAGCTTCAGGGGGTTCTTTAGCTTCTTATAATCAGATTTTGGTGGAGAGAGAACGTGTTATTAAAAATTCAAGTATTGAAAACCCAATGGTGGCTTCTTTGACGGTGCAAGCAGATAGGATGCGTGAAAGTGTTTTTAAGATGATAGAGAATGCCAGACAAAGTTTTGATTTGACACGTGCTGATTTAAAGGATAAAGAGAATCTTCTTTTGTCCAAGATGAAAAATATTCCACGGCAGGAACGTGTATATGTTGATTTGACACGCCAGCGGGAAATTTATCAAGGAGTTTATTTAGTTTTGCTACAGAAAAGAGAAGAAATAGTAATGAATGTAGCTCAAGGAAAAGAGCGGGCACGAATTGTTGATGCTCCTTATATAAAATCAGGATCGGTTACTCCTCGGAAATTGTATGCGGCTATAGGGGTAATTCTGTTTACATTTGTAATTTCAGTAGGTTGGCTTTCTTTAAAATATATTGTAACATCAATTATTTTAGATTTGAAGGCAGAGTTAAGAAATAAAAAATAGAGAAATTTTAGTAAGTGTATGGGGAGTTTAATTAAGAAAAACTCCTCATTTTAAATTGGTATATGAAATGAATAAATTGAGAAAAATCGCATTTTTAAGTTTTTTAATTTGTCTTGTTATTCAGTTATTTGTGATTATTTTTTACTGGGATGTTAGCCAAATCTCTGATTGGGGAAGTTATATGGCGATAGCTAAAAATTGTCTTTTATTTAAGAGTTGGTATCCTAGTGCTGATAATTTATATGATTCTTATATATGGGCTCCGGGCTTTATTAATTGGCTGATATTGCAATTGAAGTTTCTAGGTAGTTTTAACTACAATATGATTTTTAATTTATTGATGAATATAGGAATTACTTATGAGATTTATTATTTATCTAAGAAATTCTTTAATCTTCGGACTTCTTATATATCAGTAATATTGTATTCCTTGATTTATTCTAATTGGATAATAATTGCTCCTGCTGGTACAGAAATTCCTTTTTTGTTTTTTGCATTGACTGCTTTCTGTTTAAGCCTTTCGCGTCATTTATGGAAAGTATTTTTTGCTGGATTTTTTTTGATTATAGCAAATTGGATCCGTCCTTTAATTTTTATTTTCATCCCTTCTATATTTATTTGGATGTATATTCAAAAAAGGCCTGCTAAGTTTTATGTAACCTTTGTATTGTCTATGTTTTGTTTGGTTTTTATTCTAGGTATTACAAATAGAATTAGAGTTGGTGAATTCATTTATCAATCAACAACTGGAGGTGTAAATTTGATAATGGCAGCAAATGATGATGCGAAGATCGGTATAAATCATGCTATTTTTACAGATTCTACTAATATTGCTTTTATAGAGAATAAAGAAGCTCTTACATTTAAACAGAAGGATTTGATTTATAAACAGCGAGCAATTGAGTGGATATTAGATAATTCTGTAAAGTATGCTACGATGTATGTGCAAAAGTTATTCCGTCTTTATATAAGTGATTCATGGCCTGATTATCCCTTAAATGGGGCAGATTCTTTAAGTGGGGGGTTTATCTCTGATATTGTAAAAAATGGTTTTACCAGTGTTTTATTTTGGCGATTAGTTAAAAGTTTGATTTATTATATATGCTTGTTGTTTTTTGTATATGCACTTTGGGTTAAACGTAATGATATTTTGTCTGTTAAAGGAATATTTTTGGTTATGATTTTTGTGGGAACTGTAACTACTTGTATATTCCCTGCAGCAACAAGGTATCATTATCCTTTTTTGTTTTCCATAGTTATATGGGCTGCATATGGGGTTGATCATTTGTTCCTAAAATTGAAATTATGATTAAAAATTTGATTTTGGTATTGAGACCTTACCAATGGGTTAAAAATCTATTTGTTTTTCTTCCTTTGTTTTTTGGCGGAAAATTAATGTCATTTGGTTGTCTTTTTGAAGAATGTATAGTTTTTGCTTCTTTTTGTTTAATGGCAAGTGCTGTCTACTGTTTTAATGATATATGTGATATTAAATCTGATCGGTTGCATCCAAGAAAAAAAAATAGACCGATAGCTTCAGGAATAATCTCTGTATCAAAGGCTTATATTTTGATGATTATATGCGTTTTTCTTTCATACATGCTTATATTCTCTTTTAGGCAATATAAGGTAGGGACAATAATTTCATTCTATTTGTTAATGAATATATTGTATTGTTTGTATCTAAAACGAATAGCTATAATAGACGTGTTTATAATATCATTAGGTTTTGTCTTTCGAGTACTTGTTGGAGGATTAGCTATTGACGTTGCTTTATCTCATTGGATTATTATGATGACATTTCTTCTTTCATTGTTTTTAGCACTAGCTAAAAGACGTGATGATGTTTTGATTTTTGAAAAGAAAGGGGAAGTTACTAGGAAAAATGTGGATAAATATAATTTGATATTTTTAAATCAATCTATTTCTATTATAGCGTCTGTTACAATAGTTTGTTATGTAATGTATACGTTATCAGAAGAGGTAATAGATCGTGTGGGTAATAAATATTTATATGCAACTTCTATTTTTGTCTTGTTAGGCCTAATTCGATATCTTCAACTGACGCTTGTTGACGATAAAAGTGGAAGTCCAACGGATATATTATTGTATGATCGTTTTATTCAAGCGTGTGTGTTTGGTTGGTTTGTGTCGTTTTTTATTATTTTGTATCTATGAAGAAAAAGATTGTTGTTGCATTTGATTTTGATGGAACTATAACAAATAATGATACATTTATTGACTTTATAATATATTCAAAAGGTATTTGGTCTTTTTGTTGGGGATTTTTCTTATATTCCCCATTATTAATTGCTTTTAAATTGGGCTTGTATAGTAATTGGAAATTAAAGCAGAAAATTTTTTCCTATTATTTCAGAGGAATGAGTATTAACTATTTTGATGAAATTTGTAGATCTTACTTTTCATATAAGCGAGAAACTATTTTAAGAAAAAGAGCTTGTGAAGCTATTCAAAAATATAAAGAAGAAGGCTGCTTGTTAATAATAGTAAGTGCTAGTATAGAGAATTGGATTCTCCCTTTTTCTAGTTATTTGGGGATTGATAAAGTTTTAGCAACTCAAATAGAAGTGAATGAAAAAGGCATATTAACTGGAAAATTCAAATCAAATAATTGTTATGGAAAAGAAAAAGTATTACGACTCCAAATGCTATTAAGAGATAGATCAAGTTATAAATTAATAGCATTTGGTGATAGTAGAGGCTCATGGCCGTCGCGCCGGACCGCGTGCACGTCGCCGGCGATCGGATCCACCCGCCCGGCTTCGGGATGTTCGATCATCCAGCAGCAGACGGAGCGGGGAACGCCCGGCATCCTGCACTGCGCCGATACCGGACAGCGGGAGGCGTTGGCCCGTATCACTGCTACCTTCGCGCGAATACCGGCGCCGCCTGTTCTGAAACGTCCACCTCCATCTCCAACTGTCCGTTGCGCTTGCGCAGCTCGACCGGCTCGTTCCGCTCAGGGGTGCGGTTGTCGGCGGCTTTCGCGGAGCCGCTGTCGCGGATGCCCTGGACCCAACGGTGCAGCGTGGAACGCGAGATGTCGTACTCGTCCCTGATCTCGCGCGCCGGCTTGCCGTTCTCGTAAAGCCGCACGATCCGCCGCTTGAACGACTCCTCGCAGTGGCGGGGATGCCTCGGGCCGGCCATCGTCGGCCTCCAACCTCATGTCAATCGACCCCCATCGAACTGTCTAACACAATGTAGCCCACCTCGCAGATCAGCAGAAACTCAGGCAAACGCACAGGAGCCTTAAGGCCATTGCGAATGTCTCGGATGCGTCCGTATGTGATCGTTCCATCGCAGAGACGGTCGATTTCTCTGTTTCCGTATCCGCTGCGTCGGATTAGGGCATCGATGACCTTTA
>ERZ791865.2630-NODE-2630-length-11970-cov-3.281914_pt1 | contig 11970 bp, 12 predicted proteins | sample MGYA00509942_ERZ791865 | MGnify/ENA primary metagenome ERZ791865 (study PRJEB30046, sample SAMN00792098) | human gut metagenome | study: EMG produced TPA metagenomics assembly of the A metagenome-wide association study of gut microbiota in type 2...
GCTGCTGCTCGCGCAGAGCGTCGAGTTCTTCGGGAGTGGCGTAGCAATAGTAGGCGCGGCCGTCCGCGAGCATTTCGTCGACGACTTCCTGATATCGAGCAAGGCGGTCCATCTGATAGACAGGACCTTCGTCATAATCGAGATTGAGCCACTTCATGCCGTCGAGAATGACCTGCACCGCTTCCTTTGTGGAACGTACTTGATCGGTATCCTCAATGCGCAGCAGGAATTTGCCGCCGAAATGGCGGGCGACTGCCCAGCAGTAGATCGCCGTTCGGGCGGTTCCAAGGTGCATCATGCCGGTAGGGCTCGGCGCAATGCGGGTGCGAATTTCCTTCATGGTTGTCCTTCTTGAAGAGGATGGGTTGTATTGTCGGTCGGCTCATGAAGCAGCAGACTATGACACACAGGCGGCTTCTGGCGGCTCGATGGGTGAAACTAGTTATTTTAGGCTTTCACAAGACTACAGGGCGCAGCTTTCACCGGACTGAATCTAATCGAAGATTCAGCAGGCTGTTTTTAAGTCTCTTGCGCCGAAGAAAGGAGTACGGAGCGCACCCACTGCATGGCGAGGTCCTGATCTGTGCGATGGTGCCAGATGAGATGCGGCGTCTGAACGACGCTTTTGGCTTGGGTTTCAACAATCGCTACTAGACCGGCATTGGCGAGCGTATCAGCGGTTTTCTTCGGCAGCACCATGATGAGACGGCTCGAGCTTAAAGTCGTCACCGCGGAAAGAAAATTCGTGGTGCGCAGTGATGACCGCGCCTCACGCCAATCGGGAAAAGCGATTTCTCGAAGCGTCGTATAAGGGGCTCCCGGCTGAGTTCGAAAGCAGACATCAGCAAAAGATTCCTGCAGCACTCGCTCGGTCGAGAGCGGCGAAGTGCGGCTTTCAGCGGCCAGCGGACTGTCAAATCCTGCTGCAAGCACATATTCATTGCGTCCAATCACGATGCTGCGCAAACCCGGCGGAACCGCCATCACTGGCGAAACCACGAAGTCCAGTTCGCCGCTTGAAAGCTGAAGAAATCGATCTTCGGCTAGCGGCAGAAATGAAATCGTGATGTTGGGTGCCTGCTGAAGAAGGCAGTCGGCGAATTTTGGGAAAAGCGAAAAAGGAGCATTGTCGGCGCAGCCGATGCGCACTTCCCGCGTCAATTCCGCAGGATTAAAGCGCGCGGGACGCATGAGCGCGGCATAGCCGTCCAGAATCGGCTCGGACTGCGCCGCAATTTCCAGTGCTCGGCGGGTAGGCACTAAGCCGCCGGGGAATCGTGTGAAAAGCTTGTCGTCAAAAAGCTCCCGCATTTCGCTCAGGTGGCGGCTCGCTGACGAAGCCGACAGACCAAGTACTTCGGCTGCCGCTGCGAGATTGCGCTTCTCACACAGTGTTTTCAATAAAAGCAGCGAAGAATAAGGCGGTGTTCGGTCGAGTTGCATTTTGCAAAAGTCCAAGATGCTAAAGGCGCAATTTCAGCGATGAGAAGCGTGAATATTCATAAAAATGAATGATCTATAAGATCTTTTTGACGCTTAAGAAAGTTTTTAGAAGTGTTCAGAATCTCGGAATTCTGATTGGAAACACTTCAACGCTCAATTATTTTCGACCAAAGGAGATATTAATGCGCATCAGTAAAACCGCGATTGCCGTTTCCGTCCTTTCTCTCTTCGCTGCGGCCATGGTGCCCGCGACTTCTATGGCGGCTGGCGGCGCTTCCGGCGCGGCAGTGAAATATGCCAAACAGGGTCAAATCGGCGAAGTCATCACGAATCCCTACAAGATTGCGCCGCTCACCGCGATTATTCGTTCAGGCGGCTATGCACTCTCAGATGTCTCAGTACGCATTGTTCCTAAGCCTAATGGCTCGGAGATTAAGTACGACGTTGATCGCAGCGAAGTCCTGACCCACGGCGGCATTCCGGTTTTCGGTCTTTATCCCGACTATGTGAATACGGTTGAGGTCTCCTACACCCGCACCGATCTCAAGGGCGAACAGAAAAAGATCAGCGAAAGCTATCAGATCTATGCGCCTCCTGTTTATACAGAAGGCAACGGTACGGTCTCACAGAAATCCACCATGTTTGACACGAAGGTCGTCAAGATGGACGGTGAATTTAAGGACCGCCTCTACCTCGTCAACAATCTGCTCGTTTCTCCGCCCAAAGGTTCGCGCGTTGTTTGGAACAACCCTTCGGGCGGTGCGCTCGAATGGTGCTTCTACCCGCAGAACGCCATTATTGACGCGACCGGCGCCGTACGCTGGTACATGAACGTGGATTCCATCTATGACATGGAAAATGTTTATCACGGCGGTGTGATGATGGGCTTCCAGCAGGGTGCCGACGGCGCACTCACATGGGGCTACGGGCAGCGTTATGTCAAGTACGACATTATGGGACGCGAGATTTTCAATCGCCGCCTGCCTGCAGGTTACGCCGACTTCTCACATTCGTTTGATCAGGCCCAGAACGGCAACTATTTGCTGCGTGTAGCGGCCAACGATGTGAAACGTCCTGACGGCCGAAATGTCCGCACGGTGCGTGACGTTATCGTGGAAGTTACGCCTGCCGGCCGAGTGGTTGACGATTGGCGCTTGTGGGAAATTCTGGATCCGTACCGCGATGTCGTTATCAAATCGCTCGACCAGGGGGCTGTCTGCTTGAATCTTGATGCCGACAGCGCCGGCAAGACACTCTCGAGTGCAGATCTTGCGGCAATGGATAAGGAAGAGCACTTCGGCGACATTACGGGCGTTGGCATCGGCCGCAACTGGGCACATGTCAACTCTGTCGACTATGACCCGACGGACGACTCCATCATCATTTCCTCGCGTCATCAGTCCGCGATTATCAAAATCGGCCGCGATAAGCAGGTCAAGTGGATTTTGGGCGCTCCGGACGGCTGGCAGGCCAAGTGGTCCGATAAGGTTCTGACGCCGGTCGATAAGGACGGCAAGCCCCTCAAGTGCCAGCAGGGCAAGTGTGAAGGGACAAACTTTGACTGGACCTGGACGCAGCACACCGCATTCCGCATTGATTCGAAGTCTGATAAGCGTTTCGTTTATGTGACTGCATTTGACAACGGCGATGGACGCGGGCTCGAACAGCCGGCGCTGCCTGAAATGAAATATTCGCGCGCCGTCGTTTTCAAGGTTGATCAGGAAAAGCGCACCGTCGAACAGCTTTGGGAATACGGCAAAGAGCGCGGTCACAGCTGGTACAGCCCGGTGACATCGCTCACGCAGTATGAGGACGACAAGGACTCGATCATGGTTTATTCCGCCACGCCGGAAATGGTGCTTGTGAAGGGTAAGGCGGTCGGAGCGCCATCTCCCTATCTGCAGGAATTCAAGTGGGGTTCAACTGAGCCTGCAGTTGAAATCCGCATTAATGGGTCGATGGGCTATCAGGCTATGCCGTTCCGCGTACAGAAAGCCTTCAATCATGCCAAATAAGATTGGGTAATACAGAAGCATTTATTTAGATTGCTTCTGAATAAAAAAGGGTCTTAAGCCGTTTTTGGCCGATGACGCTTATGAACGACGCTCTGGCTTCTCTCCTTCCAGAGCGTCGTTTTTTTAAATGTTCGGATGGTTGGGCGGAACAATCGGCGACTGTACGGGCGAGGCTGGCAGAGTCTCATCTTTGTTTTTTGCGCTGCCGAGTTGTTTCACGAAATCCCGTACATATGAAGGAAGTTCTTCCGGGGCCCGCATGGTGAGGTGTCCCATGGAAAATTCGCACCCGCACCAGAGTTGGTTGTAGAAGCCTTCCTGAGCCAGCAGTTCGCCTCGGCGCTGCTGAAGACCGCCCTTTCGCCAATTCATATCCCAATAGCGAGTGCCGGGAGTAAGACGCGCCGCCTCTTCGGCAGCTTCTCGGATTTGATCAAGCCGCTTCCAGCGGCTGCCCGCCAGGGTTGTTGTAAATGATTCGATGCCCAGCCGCTGAGCGCATTTTGCGGTTGCAAGCATGCGCACGCCAAAGCACGCGCGGCAGCGAAGACCTCTTTCGGGTTCATGCTCAAGCCCTTTGACCGCTTCGCGCCACAACGCGTGATCGTAGTCGCCGTCCACAAAAGGAATGCCGAGTTTGCGGCAGTACTGCTGGCATTCGTTTTTGCGAGTCAGATACTCTTGTGCCGGGAAAATGTTTGGGTTGAAGTAAAAAACCGTAGGTGCGTATCCGTTCTGCGTCAGCCATTCAAGAATGGCGCTTGAGCATGGGGCGCAGCAGCTGTGCAGCAAGACCGGGTGAATAGCTTCCGTCATGAGTTTGAATACTGTTGAAAATAAATCAATCGTCTGTAGGCTGCTGCAAAAACGTGTCGGAAGAAAAGGGCTCTTGATATTGCGCCTGTTTCAGAGGCACTGGCACATTCGCCGCCGTGAACGAAGGGCATTTGCTTTTTTGTCAGCACTCAAGATTTCGGCACATCCTCTTTGTTTGTGCCGTCTTAACCGTGTGACACAGCAGCTGCAGAAAAATCTGCCAAATCTACCATTATTCATAGGCGAGAGCGGTGTAATCGTCGTTAGGCAAATCGACCTTGCAGGAACCAGCGGCAGTTTTGAAGATCTTGAAAAATCCACAGCAGCTCTCCAGTTGCACTGCGGGCTCGATAATACCTGCGAGGATCTTTTGCTGCCGATGATAGTCGTTTAGGACCATCGAGCAATTCAAGCGGACCATTGAATATTGGAAGCCCTCCTGAGGTCGGCAATGACTGAATTTCAGGAAAAATTTCAATGGGCGGAAGGTCAGCTGCCGAAGCTTGAAGGATATGGGCATATGCGGGCAGCGGTTCGCGCTGATGTGCCGAGCCGGACAAATTAAGGGCGGGTACGCGCTGCTGCGCAGCTTCTGGCCGCAGGTCTCCAGTCAGCGCTAATTGATAGACGCGCGAATGGCCAACGATTTGGGTGAGTGAGCGAACCAGCGGGGAGGTTGCGGTTTCTCCGCCTGCTGTCTGACGAAAGGGGACGACTTCCAGCTCCAGATTGGCGGCTTGTTCTTCAAGGACCGCTTTGTGATGCGACCCGCTGCCGCAGACTTGCCTATTGGGATCAAAAGATTGCCGCCCAGTACAGACGAGGTGTGCAGGATGCGGCCGACCGGATCGTAGGCGCGGATTGTGCAGGAAACAGCATTGGTTTTGACGTTCTTTGTCCACGCAGCAAACGCTGCTTCAAGACGCTCGAGCTGGAGTTTGAAGTTAAAAGAAGGAACGCCGATACGCAGGCGGAAGGTTTCCGGAGCATGCTTCGCAATGAGGTTCTCTTTAAGAACGGTATGCATTAAAAGCGCTTGGGCATCGTAATCTGCATGAACGGATTTGGCTTCCTCGACGGCAGCATTCAACGCATTCAAGGGGGAGCTGCCGCTGCCGCCAAAAGCTTCAAATTTCAAACGGAGAACAGTGTCAAGTAAGAGCTGTGCAGCACTCTGATCGGTATTCACAATGATGGCGGCAGCGCCGGAATTAGGAGCCTGCAAGAGCAGCGCCGCACCAAATGACTGGGCGATAGAAAGCAGGATGCTCGAAAGCTCCTGACCAATGAGCTGTTCGGAGCGTTCGAGCTGCAGGGCGGGCGTTTGTAAGAGGGCTTCTTTGGCGTTCATAAATCGACGCACACCCAACCGAACCGCTTCGCGGTTTCGCGCAGCAATACGATCTTCAATAAGAAGAGCTGTCGGGGTAGGTCCTCTCGAGTGCAGGCGTTCCGGATCGGCCGCAAAGAGCAGTTGAGGGAGAAAGAGTGCAGTCCATTGTTCTGAAGCAGGAATAGCCATAGTGAATTTGGGATCAGTTGGTGCGGACGACAGTCGATGAAGTGGATGCAGATGAACTAAGCAGGGATAAGTTCAGGGAAAAGGCTGTGCTGCAGAGGAGTTGATTGGCGGACACAAGGCTTTGCAGGTTCAGCAGCTTGCGCAAAAAGCGGTATTTCGGCTGATGCGGACGCGTTGATAAAGGTGCGGCGCCGCAGTGTCCGAATGCGAGACAGGATTTCTGGTCCCTTATGCACGGGGGAAAACTGAACACGGAGATCGGCCGTCAGCGGTAAGCACGCAAGCGAAGCTGGGCGAATGCCGAATAAGACAACATTTCGAGAAGTACAAGCAAGTGCAAGGCGCGACACCGCGCGCCGGTCTTCGTCTCGAGCGAGCGGCGCAAGCCATGCAACAACCGCATCGGCTTCACCAGAAGTGACTGCAGCTTCGGCGCAGCGAAATGCTTCTTCGGGTGATGCCGGCACTACGAAAAGCTGGCGGGAAAGATCAATGCCAGCCGCCTCGAAAGCGGGGGCATATGGCGTGAAGCCCTGCGGCGGGAGGATCCATACCACGCGCTTCACATGAGTGAGCGCATGAATTAGCAGAGAGATTTCGCCGCGCCGTTCGCCGGTTGTGAGCAGCTCAACAAATCCCTTGCAAGGGAATCCGCCGCCGAGCAGTTTGTCGACTTGGGGATTATGGGTTGAGAGGAGAACTTCCAAAGGCTCCATTGAAGCTGCGCGCGTATTGGGTGCGTTGGTTCGGGCTGCAAAGGGAAACGTCATGTCAACCTCCTTTGGAGGTTCTCGGACTGCTCGAGAACAAAGTGAAGCAGAAAATGGATTACGGGAAAAATGCGGGGCTCGGCCTTGGCCCCTCTTCTTGAAAGGAATGGCCTCCTCCTCAGATTGAAGAGAAGTCTCTCATCAAGATAAAGTCATCTTTCTTCACTACAAGTTTATGGAAAATACATCTAAGAAGATCAAATATTGATCTTATGAAAATGATCCACTGTGACTTAAATATTAATATTTATTAAAAATCAATATATTAACTATGTATTCACAATATTGTGAGGGGCGTATGCCGGTTTTTTTTAGCTGAATGTGATCTTATTTGAATTTGTTATTTTACCTCTTAGACAGCCAATTCAAATGTATTTGCATCATAAAATGATCCATTGCTAGGGTATATTGTTCAGACATGAGGATCAAAAGGATGTTCAGAACGGTTTCTGAAAACAAATAAGATGAGATTTGTTTGATATTGCTCAAAGATTGGGATAAGCGGCCCGACTGGCGGTACACTTTCTCGACTTATCGCGCCGTATTGGAGAACTGCGGTGCTGTTTATGAAAAGGAAAAACAATGAGCGAACTTCAGCCAGGCTTGGAAAAGCGGCTTGCACACGTAAAGCAGATGCTGTCTGAAGCCGAAGAGAAGGCGGGACGGCCGCAGGGATGCGTCAAGCTTTTGGCCGTTGGGAAAACTTTTAACCAAGAGGCTCTTCTGGAATGCGCACGTGCCGGCGCGCTTGCCTTTGGCGAAAATTATGCTCAGGAAGGCTGTACAAAAATTGATTGGTTTCGTACAAACCATCCTGAACTTCATTTGGAGTGGCATTTCATCGGACCGCTGCAGGCCAATAAGAGCCGCATGGTTGCCGAGCGCTTCGATTGGGTGCAGACGGTGGATCGTTTGCGCATTGCTGAACGTCTGTCCGCACAGCGCCCGGATAATCTGCCGCCCCTCAACGTTTTGATTGAGGTGAATGTTGACGCGGAGGCGAGCAAGTCTGGCATTTCCCCGGAAGAGCTGCCCGCGCTTGCGGCGGCTGTTTCAGAGCTTCCTCGGCTCCGGCTGCGCGGCTTAATGTCCATTCCAGCTCCTGCTGAAACGTACGAAGGGAAGATGAAGCCGCTATTGGCAATGGCATCCCTTTTCAAGGCTTTTCAGGAAAAGTATCCGCAAGCCGACACCCTGTCTATGGGAATGAGCGCCGATCTGACGGAGGCCGTTGAAGCGGGTTCCACCATGGTGCGCATCGGCAGTGCCATCTTTGGTCCGCGCAGCTATTCCGTCTGATCAAAAAGGGAATGAAAAGAGAAGCTGATCACTTGTTGTGATCAGCTTCTCCAAAAAAACGTTATTTCACCGCAACGTCACGGCCGAGAAACTGCTTGGAAAGTTTCGAAAGCGTGCCGTCAGCGCGAAGTGACTCGATGGCTTCATCGATAGCCGCTTTCAGCGCCTGACTGCCCTTGGGCATTAATACGCACATCTCCTCGGCTTCGGCCGAAGTGGCAACCACCTTGACGGGGACGTCAGGCATCTTACGCAGGAAGTCCGCGATGGACAGTTCGGAATTAAGTGCGGTATCCGCACGTTTGCTTACGACAAGTTCGACGGCCTGAGAGAAGTCTTGGACCCCCACAATAACGGCGCCGTGTGCTTCCGCAATGCGGCTGGAATTGGCTGTCGCAGATTCTGCGGCGCGTTTGCCCCGAAGATCATCGAATCCCTTGATGTCATTGTTGTCGCTGCGTACCAGAATTGCGGTATGGTCGTACGTATAGGGGACAGAAAAGTCGTATTTGGCTCGCCGTGCTGCACTGGCTTCAACTTGATTGACGACGATGTCGAATCGGCCGGCGTCAACGCCTGCGAGCAGCGAGTCCCATGACGATTCAATGAACTGAGCTTGGACGCCGATTTTTGCGGCAACGGCTCTGGCCAGCTCCACGTCATAACCTGTCAGGCGACCTTGTTCATCGTGATAGCTGTAAGGCACAAATACGCCTTCCGTGCCGATGCGGATGACGCCGGCTTTTTTGATACGGTCAAGCTGTTGGGCAGGGTCAGATTCCGCAGCGGCGAAGACGGTAAGCGGCGTACCGATGGCGGAAAAGGCTGCAGCACCCAAAGCGGCAGAAAGCAGTGTGCGGCGCTGAAAGAAAAATTGGTTGCGACTGTTCATGATGCAATTATGAATAATGGAAGGTGCGGGATAACACCTATAAAAGATTGCAGGCACGATACGGCAAGTCGCGCACGGAAACTGCCAGAACCTTAGTTCGAAGTCGAAACGAATTGCTAATGAGATTTTTTGAAGAAAAGAGAGAGTTGATAAACAATGTTTATTTTTCTTCAGCTCATGTGCGATGAGTCAGCGTTATCCGAAAACCGCATCGTCCGTGACGAATGCTGGAGGGACTTGCGATTGGCTTTGCTTCGGAGCTTTCTTCTGCGGAGCTCTTTTGGAACGGCGGTTGCTGGGAATCATTAGTTCAGTCTTTGATTGTGCGAACATTGACCGTTGACATTCCATCCTCTGTTGAGGGTCTGGATTTTTCATAAATACCCATACGCTTTAGGACAAGGAGCATCAAGATGCTTACGATCGGCTTTCTCGGCGGCGGCAATATGGCCGGTGCTTTGATTGGGGGACTCCTTGCGGGCGGACCTCGTTCCGACCTCAAGGTTCATGTGACGGACCTCCACGAAGACAAACTCGCGCGGTTGGCGGCATTGGGTGCGCAGACGCATTCGGGCGTCGGCGAATGGGCAGCATCCTGTGACTTAATGGTTTTCGCCGTGAAGCCTCAGGGGATGAAGACTGCGCTGGCATCTTTGATGCCGTTCCTTAATCCTGATGGCGCTGCACTGACAATTGCAGCCGGTATTGAGGCCGCCGCATATGCGGATTGGCTTAACGGCTATCCTCTGATGCGGGCGATGCCCAATACGCCTGCAATGGTGGGTATGGGAGTGTCCGGTCTGTGGATCCCCGCAGGGATCTCCGATACGGCAGCGAATGCAGCGCGACAGGTGCTGGCAGCTGCAGGCAAGGTCGTAGAGGTGAAGACAGAGGCCGATATCGATCTGGTCGGCGCTATTCCGGGTTCTGGTCCTGCCTATGTGTTCCGCTTTATGGAAGCTTTGGAAAAAGCCGGCATCAAACGGGGGCTTCCTCCGGAGGCTGCGCATGCGCTGGCGCTGGGTACCGTTCTGGGCGCTGCGGTATTGGCTGACAAATCTGGAGAAGCTTTCTCCAAACTTCGTGAAAACGTTACGAGCAAAGGCGGTACGACTGCCAAAGCGCTTGAGGTAATGAATAACCGTGACATAGACGGCATGATGGATGAGGCCGTGAATGCGGCGCTCAAGCGCACGGCCGAAATGAAGGCGCTTTTCCGCTGAAGATTGATAAGGAAATCTTTTCTAAATGGAAGCGTGGGTTGCTTGGCTCATGGAGCTTTTCCGCAGCGAACACATTGAGTTTGCGCTTTTTGCCGTAGCCTTCATTTCCGCTACAGTGCTGCCGGGGGGATCGGAAGCGGTGCTCGCCGGCGCCGTCGCCGGAACCCCCTCTCGGGTGGTTGAGTTTGTTCTCATAGCCATGCTCGGCAATGCATTGGGCGGGATGACCGGCTGGTGCATTGGGCGATTTATTCCGGAGCGGAAAAAAGAAGGGAAGGCATTGGCATGGCTTCATAAGTACGGCTACTGGGCACTGCTGATGACCTGGCTGCCGCTCTTTGGCGATGCGCTGCCCATTGCTGCCGGATGGCTGCGTCTCAAGGCGCTGCCCTGTTTTCTTTTAATTGCATTGGGCAAGGGGCTGCGCTATGCGGTGGTGGCCTGCGCGGTGCTGCCGCTTGCCGCTTGATTGCTCAAAAAGCGTTTTGAGGCTCCCTTCGTAATGCCGGTAGGCTAGTCAGGAAAATCCTTTTTTTTACGGCCATTTTCTAGAAAAATGCGCCGTTATAATCATTCGTCCATTTGCACAACAGTGCTGCTGCAGGTTGTCAGGCATTTTATTGTTTGACACTCTCTGCGGCGGTCTGCGCTTACGCGCGTAATTCGGAAAAACGAGACATGGGTATGCCTTCGTTTTTTCCTCGAGTCGGCGGCAGCGCAGCATTCAAATCACATTGGAATTTCTCATGAAGATCTTAGTTGCTGTGAAGCGGGTCGTTGACGCCAAGGTCAAAGTGCGCCCGCTCCCGGACCGTTCGGGTCCCGACACCAAGCTCGCCCGCATGGCGATCAATCCGTTTGATGAGATTGCCGTCGAGGAAGCGGTTGAACTCAAAGAAGCCGGAAAAGTCCAAGAAGTCGTTGCGGTTACGATCGGCGGTGCTAAGTCAGTTGATGTGCTTCGCACGGCGATGGCGATTGGGGCGGATCGTTCTATTCATGTCTCAACCGATGAAATGATGGAGCCGCTTGCTGCTGCAAAGATCCTTGCCAAGATTGCTGAACGCGAAAAGCCTGACCTGATCCTGATGGGCAAGCAGGCGATTGATGATGATGCGGCACAGACCGGGCCGATGCTTTCGGAACTCCTGAATCTTCCGCTGGCTGCGTTTGCAAGCGAGATTGAGCTTGCTGACGGCCGCCTGATCGTCACGCGCGAAACCGACGGGGGTACGCAGACCATTTCAGTCACGCTCCCCGCAGTCGTGACAGCGGACCTGCGTCTTGCTGAACCTCGCTATGTCACGCTGCCGTCTATGGCCAAGGCTCGCAAAAAACCGGTTGAAACGGTTGAGCTTGCATCCCTGGGCATTAATACAGCTCCCCGCCAGAAACTCCTTGGCGTTGAACCGCCGCCCGCACGCAAGGCTGGGGTAATGGTTGCCAATGTTGATGAATTGATCCAGAAGCTTCGCGATGAAGTGCATCTGCTCTGAAGGGGAATAATGAAATGACTGCGCTTTTAATTGCTGATCATGACAATGTGAAGCTTCGTCCGGCGACCGCCTGCGCGGTAACGGCGCTGCTCCAGATGACGGAAGCCGTTGACGTGCTCGTTGCCGGAAACGGCTGCGAAGCTGTAGCTGAGGAAGCGGCGAAAATCGCGGGCGTCCGTACGGTGCTTCTTGCCCAGAATGCCAAACTGGCTCAGGAGTTGCCCGAGGTGCTCGCCTATACGGCGGCTCATGAAGCGCCGGGCTACTCTCATATCTTTTTCTGCGCTACGGCGCTTGGCAAAGCGGCCATGCCCCGTGTGGCGGCTCAGCTTGACCGTTCTGCGGTCTCCGATGTTGTTGCCGTAAAAGGTCCAAAGACCTTTGTACGCGGCATCTATGCCGGTGCACTTCTCGCAACTGTTGAGGTCGACGAAGATGTGGTGGTCGGAACGGTTCGCACGACGGCCTTTGAGCCGGCTGGCGAAGCCGACATG
>ERZ791865.2637-NODE-2637-length-11934-cov-2.701995_pt1 | contig 11934 bp, 4 predicted proteins | sample MGYA00509942_ERZ791865 | MGnify/ENA primary metagenome ERZ791865 (study PRJEB30046, sample SAMN00792098) | human gut metagenome | study: EMG produced TPA metagenomics assembly of the A metagenome-wide association study of gut microbiota in type 2...
AGCCATCTCTACAGTCTTTGGAGTACGGCTGTCGGGGGCAAAGGTTCCATCTGCATTGATTGAACCTGTCCAATAAAGGGTACGAACACCAACACCTGTATTCAAAGGAGTAGCGGTAAACAACCATTTATCACCTATCTTGGTAATATTAGGCATTTCCCAGAATGTTCCGTCTTGATTTGCATTGGAACCTGAGAAGAACAGTTTTCCATCATTGCTCCAAGTCTTGGTCGACTTATCGTACTTATGAAGCGTTGTAACGCCGACTCCGTTTTTGGACGAGCCAACTATCATATACAAGTCATTGCCATTTCGGAAAACAAAACAGTCACGAAAATCATCAGTCAATCCGTTAGGACGTCCGTTAATTACCGGATTGCCAGCCTTCTTAGTCCAGGTGAGCAAGTCATCATCGGCAGGTTGTGCCTGAGCTATGGTAGCTCTTCCATAATCTACAGCTGTATAAAAGATATTAGGCTTACCCCCTGTCAGTTCATCATCGGTAAAGACACATCCTGACCAACATCCTTTCTTATCGTAAGCTTCTTCAGGACTGATGGCAGTGGGATCTTCCTCCCACTTATAGAGATTATCACTAACGATGTGTCCCCAGTTCAGGCGAGACATATAGGGACCATTGGGGTTCTTCTGGAAGAACACATGATATTTTCCATTGTAATAAGTGGCTCCATGAGTTTCGTTAGTCCATCCTGCAGTGGGCATACCATGGAAGGAAGGACGCAGTATGTCACCGGCATATCGTTCTGGAGAATAAGTCAGAACAGGAGCATTTTCTGCTTTTTCTTTGAGAATATCTGTACGGATGCCATCATAAATCTCAAAATCATCCAGCAAACCATTGTATGTGTTCAAATAAAATACATCCACCTTATCTTCTACATACGACTTACCTACATAAAGGGTACTGCCACCAGGGGTGATTTTTCCTTTCATACAGTTTATACTTGCTACAAATTCTCCATTATTATAGAGAGTAACCTTTTTGTTTACACCATCAACTGTGGCTACAAGATGATTCCATTGATAACGGGACAACTTCGCTTTTGGCTCACATTTAACCTGCCAACCAGCAACATAACAAATAAATTTATAACTTCCACGAGAACCCAACTGGAAAGCAAAACCTTTATCACCAGATATCGTATTATTATCATCCAGTTTTACATTGCCCAACATCGTAGTAAACCATTCACCATCTTGATCCAACTTCATCATTGGATAAGATTCAGGAGCTACCCAAAGAGAAAAAGTTAACTGTTTCTTGTCAGTAAGCACAGTTGGGTCTATTTGTGCCCGCAAATAGGAAGAATAGCCATCCAGTCGCCAAGCCTTGCCTTTAGCTCCTGGCACACAATAAGGCACCAAAGTACCATTCACTTTGAATGACTTCTCACTCACCTGTTCATAAGTCGTTCCGTCAGGAGCAACATCCATTGGCATTTTCACAAGCTGAGCCTGTGAAAGAACTGGCAAAAAAACTGCCATGGATAAAATCGTATTTTTGTAAATTCGTTTCATGTTTTACAGATTTAGCTTAAAACCTCGAATAGGAAGGTTATCCACAAAGACGATGAAACACCATCTATGAAGAAAACCTCCCTGTTCTTATAATTATTCAAATATATTACTCAGCAAGATAATCGATGCTGTTTTTAGTCAGAGTCTCCGTATTTTTTTGGTACTGATTGATGCCTGAGTTTTGGTTAAACTCATAGGCATTCAAACCAATAGCGATAATGCGTCCCTTGTACTCGTCAGTAGGATTGAACTCTACGATACCGGCACAGCAATAGTCAGTTACATGACCCCATGTGGCAAGTACTGTAGAATTGGTAATACGCTCAAAAGCATCTACCACATTCTTGGCATCAGGTGCCAATGTTGGCAAACCATAAGCGTTCAAATCCCACATACAGTTATGGTCTTCACGCATACCAGGACCCTCAAGAGGATAGCTTTCGTGATCATATTGAACGCCTTTAGGCAGAACCTCAAGACCACTGAAAATTGAGTGTCCACGATGATCGTATGCAGGAGAACAACTGCTGCCAATCACAGCATTTGTTGTCCAGATATCTGTACCTTCGCCACCATTACCATCGCTGAAAATAGTCACATCAAACTTGTTTTCTATACGACCGAGACCGGCAACCAATTGTGTAGCATGCTTTGTGAGCAAGAGGTTTCCGCCATCCTTTACATATTCGGTCAGTTTAGCCAACAAACTACCGGAATTGATGCAAGCAGGGAGATTGTTCATGCCCTTACCAATACCCACACGGTCTATCTGAATCCAGAGCATAGGATAATCAGAAGGATTAATCTTAGCAGCATCAGCAGCTGTCAGAACCTGACCCTTATCACCATAAGTCTGCTTGAACCAATTTACAGCAGCGATTTCGTCGTCATCCTCCAGTTCTGCCTCACTGTTGGCAGCAATCAGCATACCTACCTTAGGAGGTTCCTGATCGATGTAAACCTTCACTGAAGTACCTTCAGAAACTCGGCCGTCACCATACTTCACCTTCACGGTATAGTACAAATCAGTACGAGTAGGCTGACGCGTTACCGAATATGTGTTTACCAAACCAAGACTTTCGAGGAGTTTACTATTACGATAAACATCCACTCCGACTTTATCCTCATCAGCAGGCAATGTCCAGTTGAGTGTAACATTCCTACCATCTACCTGAGCTTCAACATCAGTAGCTTTAGGCGCCTCTACAGAGTCAGGTATATTGACATCTGAGCAAGAAGTGAAGGCAAAAACTGCCAAACACGTTGCCATTATGTTTCTTATATATTTCTTCATGACTGAAAAATTCTTTTAAGACATTATTTTATTTATAAAGACCATTAGAGTTGTTTACTTCCTCATAAGGAACAGGGAAGTAAATCTCATCGTCAGTAATTTCAGCACCCCTATAATAAGAATGGTATTGCTGCTCTGTCTGGAAATACTTATTGACAGTATCAACCACTGTACCCCATCTTACAAGATCGTACCAGCGATTACCCTCCATGGCCAACTCCAAGCGGCGCTCCATACGAACTGCCTTTCGGGCATAATCCTGAGTCCACTTGCTGTCATTAGGATAAAGGCCTACATCATAGTTTGCCTTAGAAGGATCAAGATCTACAGGAGTATAGTCGCCGTCAACACTACGTTCAGCCTTTTCGCGTACAGAGTTGATCAACTGACGGGCATCATCCAGGTTCTTGTTCTGCTCGATAAGAGCCTCAGCCTTGAGCAAGAGTATGTCGGCATAACGAATCAACTTGAAATTCAATGCTGAAGCACCCCATGGGAAACCATTAACCATGTCGGGAGAACTTGGATCTATCAAGCCTTTCTTACCAGAATACTCTCCGTAAATATCATAGGCACGGCACCACTGCATGTTGTAAGTATGGCCACGGAACGGCATTCCCAAACGGCCTACGGTAAAGTCGAGACGTGGGTCAACATTTCCCTGATAATCATTCAAACCTAAAACTGTAGTCTTTACATACAAGCCTTCTGGTGCTCCATCGAGATAAGGCAGACCATTCTCATCTGTTGCAAATGCATTCACCAAGTTCTGGCTTGCCAAATAGAAGTCGTCACCACTACCGAAAAGGTTGTTCTCAGAATAGGTTGTATTCAAAAGATTACACCAATTGATATGGGCATTGTCTGGGGTAACAGAGAACTGAATGGCCATCACAGACTCTTTCTTGTTATCAAACTCCAATTTTGACATATCGCCAAAGTTGTCATACAGCTCATACTGATGACTGTCGATAACATAGCCTGCATATTCCTCTACATCAGCCCATGAAGAAGTGAAAGCTGAAACCTTAGCCATGACAGCTGCAGCAACAAACTTGTTGAAACGACCCACCTCGCTCTGATGCTCAGGTAAAGCCGAGTATGCTTCCTTCAGATCGGTCTTGATAAAATCAAAGATCTGCTCACGGCTATACTCATCCGCACGCTTACCATTAGGATCCTCTGCCTCTGTGAAGTAAGGAATCTGCTTGAAAATGCGAATCAAATCGAAATAATAATAGGCACGAAGCAACTTCAACTCACCCAACAAGGCTGCTTTATTTTCAATATTGTCTGCCAATTCGATGGCATTCATAGCCTTGTGTACTCGTGAGATGGCATAATAGTCATTTCTCCACTTGAAAAGTGCTGTGGCATTGTCGCTGGTGATATTGGAGATTTCGAGCTGATGAATATTCTGTTCCATAGAAACGTCACCACCACCCTTCAGGGCATCATCAGAACGAACATCGAACACCCAACTTGTAATTGGACCGGCAAATGACTCGTTATTGCCAAAGAAATGAGACTCCAAACCAGCATAAGCAGCAGCCATCAAACCATTGATGGAACTGTCGTCAAGCTGAGCCTCGGTAAATGAACCCTGTGGCTTCAAATCCAAGAAATCGTTACATGAAACGAAAGTCATAGATGAACCAAGGATAGCGGCAGAAACTGCCATATATCTGATACTCTTTGTAATTTTCATCTTGGTATATATTATAATGTGTAACACTTAGAACTGAAGATTAACACCCACTGTAAATGTATGTGAGCGAGGATAAGGACCGCCATCATAACGAGCACCATAAGCACCCAATGGAAGTTCTGGATCAAGACCAGAATAGTCTGTGATGGTAAACACATTCTCCATCTGACCATAAACATTGATTGCAGATGCACCTATCTTCTTTACCCAGTTTGTAGGCAAGTCGTATGACAACTTGATGAACTTCATCTTCATGTAAGAGCCATCCTCAACAAAATAGGTAGAACAACGAGACTCATTATTATTATCTGTTGTAGTCACTGCTGGGATAGAAGCTCCAGTATTGGTTGGAGTCCAAGCATTCAGGATGTCGGTACTGCGGTTAGAGAATGGGGCATTGTATGACATGAACTGAAGCATACGCTTGGTGTGGTTGTAGATGTCAAAGCCAAACTCACCAGTCATGAATGTACTCAAAGTGAGTCGCTTCCATGTCACACTGAGGTTCAGACCCATACTGAGGTCGGGGTTGGGATCACCAATAACACATTGGTCCTTATCGTCAACGACACCATTGCCATCGAGGTCGCGGAAGATCAAACGACCTACGCCCTTACCCTGCTGAGCAGCATGGTTGGCAACCTGTTCTTCGTTCTGGAAGATACCGTCACATACGTAACCATAGTAAACACCCATAGGCTGTCCTTCCATCAATCGGATATCTCCGCCAATAGACTTCATAGAGTTGTTCAACTTAACCACCTCGTTCTTATAACGAGACAAGTTCAGGCTGCCATTCCATGACCAGTCACCATACTGAGGGCTGTTGTAACCAATCGTTACTTCCCAACCAGTATTCTTCATATCACCAGAGTTGACCCATTTCTGAGCATTCTGACCTGCAACAGACAATGTAGGAGGATAGGTAAGCATATCCTTGGTCTTCTTCCAGAAATAATCGAAAGATACACTCAGACTGCTGTTAAACATATAAAGGTCAAAACCAAGGTTGGTCTGGGTGGTGGTTTCCCACTTCAGATCCTTATTACCTGTTGATGAAACGATGATACCGCTTGTAACACCGTTATTGGTACCACCAAGATCATAACCGCCATTGCCTGCATCGTGGGTATAGGTAGAATAAGAAGCATAGTTGCCTACTACTGCAGAGTTACCGTTCTGACCCCAAGCTACTCTTACCTTGGCATCGTTGACGATATTATTCTTAGGATAGAACTTCTCCTGAGAAACACGCCATGCACCAGAGAATGCAGGAAATACACCAGAGTTCTGCTCCTTGTAAAGACGAGATGTTGCATCACGACGCAGGGTGGCAGAGAAGAGATAACGATCTGCATAGTTGTAATCCAACTTTCCGAACACAGAGAACAAAGCCCACTGAGACTTACCGCCTCCATTAGTTGCTGTCGTAGGATCACCAGAATCAATATGCATATAGTCGTCACTCTCGAACAGATAGTTCTTGCGAGCAGCAGAAAGACCCTCAAAAGTGTACTTGATGGCCTCGGTACCAACCAATGCGTTAAAGTGGTGGTCGCCGTTGATATCAAACATATAGTTGGCTGTATTTGTCCAAGTATAGGTGTCACCCTGGCCATAGGCACGGCTCATAGAGTTGACATCGCTTGGCAAATATTTTCTGTTCAGCACTCTGTTAAAGTACTGAGAATGTTCCAAACCAAAGTTTGTCTTCAAAGTAAGACCCTTGACAGGCTTTACTTCCAAATAAGCATTACCGAAGATGCGCCAGCTCTCGTTTGAGTTGTCACTTTCATTATAAATCTGCTGAACAGGGTTGGCAAAGTCAGACTTGATAGCTGTCATAGGACTCATGAAGCTGCCATCAGAATTACGTACTGCAAGACCAGGATGCTGGCTGGCAGCAAGGAAAGGAATACCACGGTCGTTTCCGGCAGCACAACCACGGTCAAACCACTTGGCAACCATCAGGTTCTCACCTACAGTCACATACTTAGAAATGTTGTAATTGGAGTTCAAACGTGCTGAATAGCGACGATAGAAAGTCTGATCGATCAAACCATTCTGATTGATGTAGTTGGCAGAGAACATCATGCTGCCTTTCTTGCCACTATTAGACACACTGGCTGAAAGATTATTGGTCCATGCAGAATGATAAACCTCATCTTGCCAATCAGTATTGGCAGCACCTTCTATCAATTGAGGTGTGTCACCATTACCATAAAGATCATGAGATGGCTGGATGTTGGCATTTTTGCAAGCCTGCCAGTAAACCTTTCCCCACTCTTCTGCATTAAGCATGTCGTACTTCTTGGCTACCGTCTGCAAACTGGCAGCATAGTTGACATTGACAGTCAACTTGTCGCCTTTACCCTGCTTGGTTGTGATGATGATGACACCATTGGCAGCACGGCTACCATAGATAGATGCAGAAGAGGCATCCTTCAAAACCTGGATAGACTCGATGTCAGCAGAATTGATGGCATTCATGTTCTCGTTAGAAGCAATACCATCAATAATCAAGAGAGGGCTACTGCCGTTGATAGTACTCATACCACGCACACGGATAGAAGAACCGCCACCACCAGGTGCAGCATCTGTCACAACCTGTACACCAGCCAATTTACCCTGCATAGAGTTCAGCATGTTAGGATCTGAAGCACTGACAGGCTCCTTCATATTCATCACAGAAACTGCACCAGTCAAATCGGCCTTACGCTGAGTGGTGTAACCAGTAACGACAACCTCGCTCAGTTCTTTTGCGTTGTCATTCAACACAACTTTCATATTGGCGCCAGCTTTTACTTCTTTTGTCTCGCAACCAATATAAGAAATAACGAGTGTAGAACCAGGTGCTACCTTTAAATTGAAGTTACCATCAATATCAGTAATGGTACCCAGAGTGGCAGCACCACCTTTAACTTTGATAGTGGCACCTATAATAGGTTCTCCACTATTGTCAGTAACTGTACCTCTGACAGAATTGTCCTGGGCAAAAGCTACCGAACTAACGAGCATCATCAGAATGCTCATCATAATTACTTTAATTTTTTCCATACTAATAAACTGTTTACGGTTTAAGAGTTTTTGTAGATTAAATGGGTTTTGAAATCGAAAGCAAAATTAACAGAAATCAAACAAACTGGATATAAATATTCGTTCATAGAGCCATAAAATTGTTGCATTGTAGCAAAATTGCACCTATATGAACGTATTTTCTTAAAATATCGCAAAAGGATGGCTCCTGGCATGTAATATCTTATGTCTGCCTGCGAGATTTCAAAAAAAAGGTAGCAATTATACAGTGAGTGAGAATTGCTACCTTTTATTTACTTACTTATCCCAAACGGAAGTGGCTTTAGGCCAACCGTTCTCAGATTCATCATCCACGAAGGAGAACTGATCGTTTTTCTTGGAATACTGTTCTGGAGTATCGGTTTCTGTGTTATTCACATTAATACTACCAGAAAGTATTTGCCCCCCCCACGGCAAGGATGGTGACTATGGATGGTTGAATATATGACTTTTTCATATTAAATCTATGTTTATGGATCCTTAATTTTGTTTATTACTTCACAAGATACTTCTTGCCGTTCTTGATGACAAGGCCCTTATAACCCTTAGCTACTCGCTGACCTGCGAGATTGTAAAGTGCTGTGCCGTTTTGTTCTGCATCGCTGGCAGTAATGCCATTGATACCTGTAGTTTCTTCACCAAAGGTAAAGCTGAGGAACTTGGCACCGCTTGAAGTAGGAACTCGCAAGAAGGCCTTATGAGCAGCATTATTGACACTGTTTCCACCTGTGCCTTTTTGCCAATAGAAGCCGAAATCACTACCCGACTTACCCAATATATAATACTTACAGCCTTCCCCTTCAAAAGTATTTGCCTCGTCAGAACCCGTCAAGAGGTTTGCTACAGGTGCAGCAACGGCTTCGCCGTCAGATGGAGTCAGGCAGAAACCATTTTCATTTGCAGTACTGAGCAAGTAGCCCTGACCACCAGGGATAACCTGTCCGCCATCGGCAACCTTTACCAACTGCGCCCTGCCATCGTTGTTTGATTTCACGGCATAAGCAGTAACGCCCTCTGGCAAGAGTCGGTTGTTGCTGGCATAGAAAGTACTCCAATAAGTAGTACCCTTACCATCCACATTGATAGGAGCCTTTGTGGTAGTGTAAGTCCAGTTGGCAGGAGCTGTTTCCAACAAGTAATTGAGGATATTGCTGGTATAACGTTCTATATTGTACTGGTAGATATTCTTGCCTGTACCACCCTGAGGCTTACCATCACCATCGCGAGCCGCCTCATCCCACTCGTAAGAGAAGTCACCATTGGCAAAAATGGTTCCCAAATACTCGTTGTAAGGCTGGAACTCTATCACACTGGCACGGGCATAATCTCCAATGATGTCTGGCAAGCCCCAAATAACAGAATGTGTTCCATCTTCAAACGTTTTAAACTTATCTGGGTTAGAATTAACAATATCGCCTTCTAACTTCCACATGATTCCATGATGCTCCTTCAAGCCAAACTGTGATGTTTTAAGTATTCCTGTGTCATCAGCTAAACCTGCGTAAGGGAAGTAGCCAGACTTATTGAAGCCTGGTGTAATCATATAACGGATGCCATTATCTTTTCTTTCGTTTTCCTCGAAATACCAATTCTTTATTTCATACTGATTTGCATAGAGTCCTCCACCAAGGTCATTGCCGTTCGTGCGCCCCATCTTTTCGACAAACAAAGCGGCATAGTTAGTCAAGTAAAGGTTTCCACCCTTCTGAGCATAAGACTTAAGAGCATCTACTGAGTTACGGTAAACCACTTTGATGTTTTCGTAAGCACTGACTCCATCATGGTTTATGGGCACCCATAATACAGGAACCTCAGCAGGTTTCAACGAAGCCAGATCATTTGGAGTTACCAACTTTGCCTTTGCACCATAAAAAGTCTGGAACCACTCCAGAGCCTTAGCATCATCGTCTGCTCCCCATTCTTTATATTTCTGACTATACTCACTATACTCACTTCCAGGAACCAAGAAACCGATTTTCTTGTCTATGGTTGCCAGATAGCTGATGCTGTTCTCGGTGAATTTCTTAATATTGTTTACGAATTCATTGCCTTCACAGTTCCACTCATAAGCAGCCAAACCGTTGCAAAGTATGGTTCCTTTATAAACTCCTGTTGGCATAAACTCAACCACACCGAAGTTGTTTGTATCGCCATTCTCCGACCATTTACCAAGAATATGCGAATTCGTAGCTTTGATAAAATCTGTATAAGAAGAAACACCTGTCCACAAACAGTTGTGGTCTTCCTTTGAAGTGCCTGAATTCAGAAAGTAGTTGTCATTTTTAGAGCCTGCTACAAAGTCACTATAAAGTACATGTCCACGATAATCCATATCCGCAAAACGAGGATTGACACCCCAAGCATCTTTGTTTTCACCTGGCGCTCCATAAGACACGGTATTAGGTTTATACTGCTCGGTAATACGATCAATGGCAGAAGTGAGCAAGGTGGCATGATTGGTGAGATAGAGATTACCACCATCCTGGACATATTCCTTCAAAGTCTTCACATGGTTATAGATTGCCGAAGGCTTAACGACACTCTCGTTATCTCCCTGACGGTTAATCGGAATCCACAGCACCTTGACATCATTGGCATTCAAATTACTGATATTATCTGGTGTAAACACTACCTTTTCTAACCCATGACCTGGCTTGTAAGAATTATGAAACCAGTCATAAGCGGCTTGTTCGTCATCGTCCAGGCCTGTAGTTTTCTCAATAAAGATTCCCACCTTTGTCTGGGCTTTTGACAGTTGACCACAGCAAACAAGAAGAGAAATCAACAAGAATAAAAACTTAAACTTTTTCATTTTCTAAAACTTTTTAGTTTGTCCCATCTTTACGCCAGCAGCAAGAAGGGAACTGTTGACTTGTATATATATATATTTTATTTCTTCAAATATTTCTTTCCACCTTGGATGACAAAGCCCCGGAAGCTGTTGCTCACACGCTGACCTGCCATATTGTAAGCCGGAGCCTCAGCATCCTTATTGCATGAAACCATCGCATGGTCAATGCCTGTAGAAATACCATCGGATTGAGGATCGAGCACCCAGGCACTCATACTGTTGACATGTGTAGAACCCAAGGCATAAGCCTCAACCTTATCGGCAGCAGTATTGGTGGCATAGATACGGACCGAGAAAGCCCACTTGTCGTTGATAAAGATGTCGGCAATGGAGTTGTCTATATATATATGTAAGGTAACAACATCACCCTCATTGATCTTCTCGGGCAACTGGCTGTTGTACTTTCCGCCGAAGCTACTGTCATCGTTGACCAGACGATCTATTTCGGATATATCGAGTGTCACAGCATTATATTTGGGAGTGAAATACAACTTGGCAGCTTTCTCGCCATCACCAAAGAACTTCAAGCCAAACTCATCCTTCCCCACTTTGAAACTGCCAAAGATTTCCACCTTTCTGCCGGCAACAGGAGCCAAAGAAAGAGAACCGTCCAAATCGAAGTTGGTTTGCGAGAACTTGGTTGCTGTGCGCATGGCTTCCAAACCAGAATAAGGACGCTGCTCAATACGCTTGCCGTCACTCGAAAGACAAATCTCACGAGGCAAAGAATAGGTATGTGCCCATCCCTGCATATAGTTGTCGATGCCTCCCTTGTCGGGAACGATGCCCAAGAGAAGCGTCTTGTCGTTGTACTTGAAGATGCTGGGCGAGAGAAGTCCGTAACCGTCCTTGGCAACACCAGAGAGCTCTATGGTCTGTGGTTCTTCCACTGTGCCCGAAGTAGGAACAAACTTGCCGTCGTCAGCAATGTCACCCAACCAATAGATGGTTCTCACACCACGGGTAGACTGCATCGGGGTGGTAGTAAACAGCCACTTGTCACCAAGAGGTGTTACGTTAGGCATCTCCCAGTACACACCATTCAACTGTCCTACTGCACCTTCGAAGAAAAGTGTTCCATCGTTGCTCCATGTACGGGAGTTCTTGTCGAAACGATGGAGTGTGGCTACACCTGCATCTCCCTTTCGTCCACCAACGATCAAGTAGTTATTACCATGATGACTAAAGAAATAAGGATCACGGAAGTCATCGCTCAAACCATCCGGGCGATGGTCGATGACTGGTCCTTGCTTTACCCAATTAGTCAGGTTGTCATCAAGAGAAGAACCTGTTGCGATGCAAGCCCTTTCGAAATTGACTCCTGTATAGACAAAGGTGGGCTTTCCGTCGTTGAAGTCTGGGTTCTGGAACACGGATCCCGACCAGCATCCCTTGAGGTCGTACCAGGATGTAGGTGCAAAGGCTGTGCGGTCTTCACGCCAGTTGATGAGGTCATCGCTGTATATG
>ERZ791865.2640-NODE-2640-length-11926-cov-6.628338_pt1 | contig 11926 bp, 7 predicted proteins | sample MGYA00509942_ERZ791865 | MGnify/ENA primary metagenome ERZ791865 (study PRJEB30046, sample SAMN00792098) | human gut metagenome | study: EMG produced TPA metagenomics assembly of the A metagenome-wide association study of gut microbiota in type 2...
GGAACCAGCCGCGGAACTGGTCGCCGCCTTCCATATACATATCGGCGGGGAAACGCAACTCGGGACGCTCGTCCAGCACGGCAGCGTGGGTGGAGCCGGAGTCGAACCAGACGTCCATGATGTCGGTGTCCTTCTCCCACTCGGAAGCGCCGCACTTTTCGCACACTTCGCCTGCGGGGATGATCTGCTCGGCATCGTACTTATACCATGCGTCAGAGCCTTCCTTGCGGAACAGGGCGCTGACAGCCTTGATGGTAGCGTCGGTGATGTGGTAGGTGCCGCACTTCTTGCAGTAGAAGGCGGGGATGGGCACGCCCCAAGTGCGCTGGCGGCTGATGCACCAGTCGTTGCGGTCGCGCACCATGCCGGTCATACGGTCATGGCCCCAATCCGGCATCCAGGTGACGGTATCAATTGCCTTGTACACGTCCTCGCGGAACTTGGCAATGGAGCAGAACCACTGCTCGGTAGCGCGGAAGATGATGGGATGATGGCAGCGCCAGCAGTGGGGGTACTGGTGCTTGATGTGCACCTGACCCATCACAGCGCCGGAGGCAGTCAGGTCGGCCAGAATGGTCTTGTTGGCTGCCCACACGCGCTGCCCAGCGTACTTACCGGCCAGCTCGGTCAGGTAACCGCCGTCATCCACGGGCACGGTGATGGGCACCTGCGGATACTTCTGGCAGACGTTGAAGTCGTCCACGCCGTGGCCGCCTGCGGTGTGCACACAGCCAGAACCGCTTTCCAGTGTGACGTGGTCGCCCAGAATGACCCAGCCCTCCTTGGGCAGGTAGACGTGGTTATAGCGCATCAGCTCGAACTCAGCGCCGGAAACGGGCTCGCCCACGATCTCGTAGTTCTCGATGTGGCAGGCGTCCATGACGCTCTTGACCAGATCGGTTGCCATGATGTGGTACTCCTCGCCGATCTTGACGAAGGAGTACTCGAACTGACCGTTCAGGCAGATAGCCTCGTTGGCGGGCAGGGTCCAAGTGGTGGTGGTCCAGATGACGAAGTAGGTCTTATCCATGGGGATGCCGTACTTTGCCAGCACACCGTTGGGGTCCTGCGAGACGTGGAAACGCACAAAGATGGAATCGCAGTCGTCCTCGCCGTACTCAATCTCGGCCTCAGCCAGTGCGGTGCGGCAGTCCGGGCACCAGTACACGGGCTTGAGGCCCTTGTAGATGTAGCCCTTCTTGGCCATCTCGCCGAAGATTTCGATCTGGCGTGCCTCAAATTCAGGCTTCAGGGTCAGGTAAGGGTGCTCGAAGTCACCAATGACGCCCAGACGCTTGAACTGGTCGCTCATGATGTCAATGTGCTCGGTGGCAAACTTTTCACAGATCTGGCGCAACTCCAGCTTGGAGATGTCCTTCTTCTTGTCACCCACCGAGGACAGAGCCTTCAGCTCAATGGGCAGGCCGTGGGTATCAAAACCGGGCACATAGGGAGCCTGATAGCCCTCCATGTTCTTTTCGCGGATGATGATATCCTTGATGATCTTGTTCAGGGCGGTGCCCATGTGGATGTTGCCGTTTGCATACGGAGGGCCGTCGTGCAGAATGAACTGGGGCTTACCCTCGTTGTGCTTCATGAGCTGGTTGTACAGGTCGTTGTCGTCCCAGTCCTTGAGCATGACCGGTTCCTTTTTGGGCAGACCGGCGCGCATCTCAAACAGGGTCTTGGGCAGATTCAACGTGCTGTCGTACTGCGATTTGTTCTTAGCCAATGGTTTACACTCTCCTCTATTTTTGCGTTGGGTGCCTTACTCGCTGAACTTTACGCCCTGAAAAGCGTCGTAGTCCGGCTCGTCCGGCTTCATATCAGCAGGAGGCGGGTCCAGCTTGAGCTGGCTTTCGTCCTTTGCCCAGAAATCCTCGCTGCTGTCAGCCGCCTTGTCGTCATCGGCAGGGGCGGCAGGTTCGGTGGTTTCGGTCGGCTCGGCAGGCTGCTGTGCCGGGGCTGCTGCGGCATCGGCTGCGGGGGCAGTCTCGGACTGTGCGGCGGGCTGCTCTTCGGCAGCTTCCTGCGCAGGCTCTGCGTCCTGTGCGGGGGCGTCCTTTTCAGCGTCCTTGGTTTCCTTCTGGAACTCCGGCAGACGGCTCAAAGACTCCACGTGGCTGCGGTACAAATTGAGCACATCCGCCTTGAAGCGGGTGACCTCCAGACGGACGCGGTCATACTCCCGCTCCTCAGCCAGACGCTTCTCGTTGGCCTCGTTCTCGATCTCGTCTGCGCGGTCGCTTGCCTTTTGCAGCAGCTCGTTGGCGTCGCGGATGATATCATCGCCCCGCAGGTTTGCGCGGTGGATGATCTCCTCGGCCTTCTGGTTTGCTTCGCGGATCACGTTTTCGCCCATGCGCTGGGCGTTGATCAGCGCGCTCTTGAGCATATCGCCGTCAGCCTCAAAGCTTTGCAGCTCGCCCTTGAGCTTCTGATTCTCTGCGGTCAGATCAGCGATCTGCTTGCGCAGCTGCTCTGCCTGCGCATCGTTCTGCTGCAGCTGCTCCTCGACCTTGTCCAGAAAACGATCCACGTCCTCTGTACGGTAGCCGCGGAGGTTTTTTTCAAATTGTACAGAGCGGACATCCTGCGGAGTCAGCATAGTCATTTCCTCCCATAGCTTTTAATATTGAAAGAACTCAATGATCGAACGATCTTTTTTACTTTTCCCGGGCAATGCAGTCAGCCGGAAGCGGCCTTTGCCGCGCACGGTGAACACATCCTGCTCGTATACGGGAGCGTGGGGCTTTTCTACCGGCAGATGGTTGATCTCTACCCTGCCCGCCTCGATCAGCTCCGCAGCGGTGCCGCGGCTGACGTGCAGCATAGCAGAGAGCACCGCGTCCAGCCGCAGGGAGGACACAGTAGCGGTGAGCAGCTGCCGCTCCGGTGCCGGGAAAGCCGGGATCTCTTCCAGCTCCAATAGACGGGTAGACACCTCGGTGCGACCCGCCTGACACAGCTCCCGGCAGATAAGCTTTGCTGCCGGCTCCAGCGCGAACACATAGGCTGTGCCCGGCGCATCGGCAGGCAGCAGGATATCCCCCAGCGCCTCGCGCTTGAGGGCAAGCCCCATCAGGCTGCCCAGATAGTCCTTGTGCGCCGGAAGCGCCGCACCGGGCAGTGCCCGGCATTGCAGCTGTACGCAGCGCACCGGACACTCGCCGTAGCTGTACTCCGGCTCCAGACAGAGCACCCGGCGCTCAGCCTCGGGCCAGCCGCCGTCAAAACGCCAGCCGTCCCGCACACCGGCACGTCCCAGTGCCGCCCGGGCAAGATCCTGTTCCCGGTCGCTGAGGAACGCAGAGTACCGGGCTATGCCGCGGGAAAAAGCCGCATCGGCAAGATCCTCGATATGCCGCATGAGGTAGCGTTCCTCATCATTGCGGGCGGGCACAAAGCCCCGCACCGCACCGGCTGCCGGATCAATAGAATGCGCCATTGTTCTCCAGCTCGTCCAGCAGATCGCCCATGATATCCACGTTGTACGGGGTAATGATAAAGGTGCTGTTGGCTACGCGCTTGATCTGGCCGTTGTTGGCATAGGCCACGCCGGACAAAAAGTCTACCAGACGGCGGGAGACCTCCTTGTTGGTGGACTCCAGATTCAGCACCACGGTACGCTTGTTGTTCAGATGATCGGCAATGGTACTGGCATCCTCAAACCGCTCGGGCTTGACCAGAACCACCTTGAGCTGGGTGGTAGCATGGATGTTGACCACCTTGTTCTTTTTGCTGGTGCCCTCGGCAGGCTCTTCGGACTCTTCATCCATCCCGATGCCAACGCCGCTGTTGTTGTTGTTCACCATCTGGGGGCCGTCATCGATGTACTGATCCTCGTACTCGTCCCCTTCGCCCATCAGGCCCTTTTTAATGCTATCCAGCAAAGACATAATTATCTGCTCCTTTCATTCGGGCAGCGCCCGGCTGCCTGGCGTTCTTTGCAAAAAGAATGCAAATAGCTTTTACTATTATCTGATTTTTTTCAGCAGATGTCAATAACTACAAAAGTTTTCCGTCATATAAATTTTGTCCCGAGACGATTATTTCGTCATAAAGCCTTACCTGACTGACAGAACCGTCCGTTCCCTTGGGCAAAACAAGGATGTAATCCCCTTCCGTGACCAGCGGATGGTCAGCATCCACGGGGTCGATCTTACAGAAGCGGGCAATGTTGCCGTACTTGACATACACGCCGGGGATATAGTTTTCACCCTGCGTTTCGGCCTCGGTGCCGTCCTCTTTCAGGTAGTGCACTGCTGCGGCAGGCACCCGCAGACCGGTGCTCTCGCTGGTGCTGATACGGGCGCGAGCGTGGTTGAGGCACAGCACATCGCCGTTGATGGAGTTGCAGCGCAGCACAAAGCGGGCAATATCCTTTTCTGCGTTAATGGTCACCTCGGTGACGGTGGCGCGCAGAGCGGCATCGCTCTGGCCGGGAAAGCTGATCTCCACCGCCGTGCGCAGGGGTTTACCGTCCGAGCCCAGCAGCTTTTCGGCCTGCTTTGCGGAGCATACCCCGGCGTACTGCCAGCTAAAGCCTGCCACCAGCTTGCCCACGCAGCCGTCCAGCGGCATCTCGGGGTCGGAGTCCAGATAAGCCTTGAGCTGCTCCGGGCTCTGTGCCAGAATGTCCGCAGCACCGGCATTCAGCCGTCCGCTGCTGGCAGCCCGGACAAAGTAGCCGGTGGTGGGGGCGGTGATCTGAGTGGGGTTGCCCAGCTGGGCCTGCACGGTCTGTGCCTGCTGGGCAAGCAGCGCGATCTGATCCGTAAAGCCGGCGGTATCGCCGGTGGTGATCCACAGCTTGTTCTGCGCCAGCAGGTAAGCATCGGCGCTGCCGTCCACATCGCTGTAGCGGTCGGTGTCCAGCGCATCCAGCAGATCGTACAGTGCGCCGGAGCGCTCCTTGAGCAAGCCGTCCAGCTGGGTGGCTGCGGTGTTCTGGGAGCGCTGCAACAGGTCGATCTGGCTGGTGAGCTGGGTCAGCTGCTGGCGCAGTACTGCCTGATTGGCATCGGTGTACAGCTCTGCAACGGCAGTGCCTGCCGACACCCGCTCGCCGTCCGAGACAAGGTAGCCCAGATTGCCGCTGCCGGAAATGCAGGTTTCGTCAAACAGCAGCACGCCGTCTGCTTCAATGGTATCGGAGATGGTGATAGGCAGCGCCGTTTCGTAGACGTTCTGGGGGAAAAGGATGTGCGCCGCCTGCCAGCAGACATACGCTGCCGCCGCCAGCAAAAAGGTGGCCAGCACGACCGCAAGCGTGGTAAGCGCAGAGAGCTTGTGGCGCGGTTCCTGAGGGGTTTCCGGCATAAGGATCATCCTTTCGATAAAAAGTCTTGGGTCAGACACAGGGCAGTCTGCCGCACGTCTGCCGCTCCGGCGTCCAGCCATGTGACCCCGTCCATGTGGCGGAACCATGTCAGCTGGCGCTTGGCGTAGTTGCGAGAGGCCTGTTTGAGTTTTTCAGTACAGGCATCCAGCGCTGCGGTCTGTTCGAAATACGGAAAAAATTCTTTATAGCCGATGGCCTGTGCGGCGGTGCGGAAAGTTTCGCGGTTGTGCCAGACGTATTCCGCTTCGGCTAAAAGCCCGGCCTCCAGCATTTTATCCACCCGCAGGTCGATGCGGCGGTACAGCGCTGCACGCTCCGGGAAATCCAGCCCCAGCACAAGGCTGCGGTAGGGGCGCTCCAGTGGCAGCGAATCGGCCTTTTGTTCGCTGAGACGCTTGCCGGTGGCGCGGTAGTGCTCCAGCGCCCGCAGCACCCGTACCTTATTATTGGGGTGGATGGCAGCGGCGGCTTCCGGGTCCACGGCTTGCAGTTTTGCGTACATGGCTTCCGGGCCGATGGACTCCAGCTCGGCAGTCAGCTGCTCGCGCAGACCGTCCGGGGCTTTTTCGGCGGTGAATCGCACACCATATAAAAGGCTTTGCACATACAGGCCGGTACCGCCCACCAGCAGCGGCAAATGCCCCCGGGCGATGATATCCTGAATGTACTCCCCTGCCAGCGCGGTGAAATCCGCCACGCTGAAGGTCTTTTCCGGGGTGAGGATGTCCACGCCGTGGTGCGGGATGCCGCAGGTCTCCTGCGGGGTGACCTTAGCGGTGCCCACATCCAGACCTTTGTAGATCTGCATGGAGTCGGCACTGATGACCTCGCCGGAGAACTGCTGCGCCAGCGCAACGCCCAGCGCGGTCTTGCCGGTGGCGGTGGGGCCTACCACAGCCACCACGGCAGGTTTTGCATTACACGATGCGTCCAAACTGCTTTTCCAACTCCTTTCGGGTAAGTTTGAGCACGCAGGGACGGCCATGGGGGCAGAAGGGCGGCACCTCGCCGGAGAGGATCTTCTCGGCCAGTGCCATCAGCTCCTGCGGAGAGGACTTGTCCCCCGCCTTGATGGCGGCGCGACAGGAGATGGAGTGCAGCACCCACTCGGTGTGCTCGTTCAGCGCGTCCCGGCTGCCCTTGAGCAAGCGGTCGGCGATCTCTACCAATAAATCCTCGGCATTTTGCGGCTCTACGTCCGCAGGCACGGCGCGCAGCAGCACGGTGCTGCCGCCAAAGTCCGCCACGTCCAGCCCGGCGTTTTCCAGCAGGGGCTGATTTTCCAGCAGCGCCTGCTTTTCCTCTGCGGAAAGGTCGATGGCGGCGGGCTGCAGCAGCAGCTGGCTGGGCACATTGCCGTAGTTGGCGGCAAGCTTTTCGTACAGCTGACGCTCGTGGGCAGCGTGCTTATCGATCAGACACAGCTCGTCTCCCCGCTCGGCAAGAATATAGGTGCGGAATACTTCGCCCACATAGCGCAGCGGTTCTTCCCCCTGCGGCACATCAAAGCCCAGCTGTTCCGGCTGCGCGGACTCCTCCGGCTGATAGGGCGCCGTTGCGGCTTCGATCTCCGGGGCGGCGGGCATGGTGTTCCATGCCGCCATGTGATCCAGCGGCGGGTCGGCTGCGGTGTCCGTCTCCGGGTGCACATCCAGCTGTGCCTCAGCAGCGGCTGCCCGGAAGGGCTGCGGTGCGGGCTGGACTTCGGTTGCATCCAATTTTTCCGGGCTGTGGAGGGTGACCACCGGATCCAGAATGTCCTCAGCGGGGGCAGACTGCCGCCACGAGGGCACGGCAGCCGCCGCGCGGGCAGGCTGTGCGGGCTGTACCGGCGGGTTATCTGCCGTAAAAGCAGGGGTTTTCACCGGTGCATCGGCGGAGCGCTGCGGCGCGGATGCCTGCCAATGCTGCGCAGGCAGTGTGCCGGGGGCCGCTTGACCCGGAATGACGGCGGAAAGCCCTGTAAAGCTATTATTCTTTACAGTATTTTCGCTCTGAATATCGTTTTCTTTTTCAATTTTCTCTTTTTCGTCTGCTTCAAAGGTGAAGCGGCGTTCCCCGGTGCCGGGCTGTGCCAGCGCCAGCTTGACCGCATGGTAAACAACGTCGAACACGTCATTTTCCCGGGCAAAGCGAGCCTCGATCTTTGCAGGGTGGACATTGACATCCACAAGGTCAGTGGGCATTTCCAGCAGCAAGATGCCGCCCGGGAACTTGCCCTGCATGGTCGTGCCTTTAAAGGCCATTTCCATGCCCGCCATGATGGTACGGTTGCGCACATAGCGGCCATTGATGTAGAAATGCTGCATACTGCGGCTGGCGCGGCAGCTCTTGGGCGGAGTGATCAGACCCGTGACCCGGTACAGTCCTTCCTCAGAGCGCACCTCGATGAGGTCGCGACTGAACTCCCGCCCCAGCACCGCGTAGGCGGCGCTGCGCAGCTGGCCATCGCCGGGGGTGACGTATTGCAGCTTGCCCTCCCGGATGAACTTGACACTGACCTCCGGGTGGCTGAGCGCCACATGACCCACGTTATCTGCCACAAAGGTGCCCTCGCTGGAGTCCTTTTTGAGGAACTTCATGCGGGCGGGGGTATTGTAGAACAGGTCCTGCACCCGGATGGTGGTGCCCACAGCACGGGCGGCAGGCTCCCTGCCCTGCTCCTCGCCACCGGCGATGCGGTAGCAAGTGGCAAACTCGTCCACCTCGGTGCGGGTGAGCAGCTCTACCCGCGCCACGCTGGCAATTGAGGCCAGTGCCTCGCCGCGGAAGCCCAGTGTATGGATGCTGTTCAGGTCATCCGGCTTTTCAATTTTGCTGGTGGCGTGGCGGATGAAGGCCGTTGGAATATACTCGGCATCAATTCCGGTGCCGTTATCGCTGATCTCGATCAGCTTTACGCCGCCGGACTCGATACTGACTGTAACCTGCGTTGCACCGGCGTCGATGGAGTTTTCCAGCAGTTCCTTGACCACTGATGCCGGGCGCTCCACCACCTCACCGGCGGCGATCAGTTCCGCAGTATGCTTATCCAGAACATGGATGACTGCCATGGTCTTTTCCCTCCCCTGTGGTTGATTTTTACAGTCAGCCGTTCAGGCTGCCCTTGAGGGTCTTTTTCAGCTCGTACAAAAAGTTCAGCGCTTCAATGGGAGTAAGCGTTTCCACATCCACAGCTTCCAGCTTTTCCATCATTTCGCTGGGCACTGCCGGGGAATTGTACTCCTGCAAGGCGTCAAAGTCCATCTGCTCCACCTTGTTTTTGGGCGCAGAGGCTTCCAGCGTACGCAGTACCTCGTGGGCACGGCGGGTCACGCTGCCGGGCAGACCGGCCAGCTTTGCCACCTCGATGCCGTAGCTGTCGTCGGCGGGGCCGCGCACGATGCGCCGTAGAAAGGTGATGTCCTCACCGCGTTTTTTGACCGCGATGTTGTAATTTTTTACGCCCTCTACGGTGCCTTCCAGCTCGGTCAGCTCGTGGTAGTGGGTGGCGAACAGGGTCTTGCAGCCCAGCCCCTTGGCGGGGTCGGCGATATGCTCCACCACGGCGCGGGCGATGCTCATGCCGTCAAAGGTGGAGGTGCCACGACCGATCTCGTCCAGCACCACAAGGCTTTTGGCGGTGGCGTTTTTCAGAATTTCGGCTACCTCGGTCATCTCCACCATAAAGGTGGACTGGCCTGCAGCAAGGTCATCCGATGCGCCGATGCGGGTGAAGATGGCGTCCACCACGCCCACATGGCAGCTGGCAGCCGGCACAAAGGAGCCGATCTGTGCCATCAGCGCAATGAGGGCATTCTGACGCATATAGGTGGATTTACCCGCCATGTTGGGGCCGGTGATGATGAGGCAGCGGTCGGTGGTGCAGTTGAGGGTGGTATCGTTTGGCACAAACATACTGCCCTTGAGCACCTGCTCCACAACGGGGTGACGTCCCTCGGTGATGGTCAGCACATCGCTGTCGTCCACCACGGGGCGGCAGTAGTTGTTTTCCGCAGCGACCTGCGCCAGCGCAGCCAGTACATCCAGCTGGGCAATGGCATTGGCGGTGCGCTGGATACGATCCAGTTGTGCACCGATGCTTTCCAGCAGTTCGTCAAACAGGCGGCGTTCCAGCGAGATGAGCCGCTCGTGTGCGCCAAGGATCTTGCTTTCCAGCTCCTTCAGCTCCTGTGTGATGTAACGCTCGCCGGAGGTAAGGGTCTGCTTGCGGATGTAGGTCTCCGGCACAAGGTTCTTGTAGGAGTTGCTCACCTCGATGAAGTAGCCAAACACATGGTTATAGCCGATTTTCAGCTTTGGAATGCCGGTCTCCTGCCGCAAGCGGGCTTCCAGCTGCGCCAGCACGCCCTTGGTGTTATCGCGGATGGAGCGCAGCTCGTCCACCTCAGCATGGTAACCCTTGGCGATAACACCGCCATCCTTGAGGGTGGAGGGCGCGTCCGGGTCTACTGCGGCATAAATGCGCGCCTTGATATCCTCCAGCGGGTCGATGCAGGCAGCAAGCTCGGCAAGCTCCGGGCAGTTGCAGCCCTCCGCCTGCTTGCGCAGGCCGGGCAGACGGTCGCAGGTCTGGGCAAGGGTATAGATCTCCTTGGGGGTGGCAGATCCGTACACCGTGCGGGTCATCAGGCGCTCCATGTCCGCGATGTAGTGCAGTTCCTCGGTCAAGTCGCCGCGCACCATGGTCTGGCGCACCAGCGCCTCCACAGCGTTCAGGCGGTGGTTGATAAGCTGGCTGGAAATGAGCGGCTGCTCGATCCAGCTGCGCAGCATCCGTTTGCCCATGGCGGTGCTGGTCTTATCCAGCACCCAAAGCAGGGTGCCGCGCTTTTCGCGCCCGCGCAGGGTCTCGGTCAGCTCAAGATTTGCGCGGGTGACCGGCGAAAGCCGCATGAACTGGGCTTCGTTGTAAGTAATGACCGTCTTTAACCGCTCCACACCCTTGATCTGGGTATCGTGCAGGTATTCCAGCAGCGCAGCCATGGCAAAGCGCACAAGGCCCTCGGCGGCTATGCCGGTGGTCTGCGGCCAGTCGCGACCAAACTGCTCCTCCAGCGCAGAGGCCACCAGCCCCGGCGCATAGCGCTCGTCCTCGACCAGTTCCACCGAGCAGCTCATGTTCTTTTTGATGTAGGCGGTCACCTCGCGGCAGTCCAGCAGACCGGGGTTCAGCAGCACCTCACTGGGGTGGTAGCGGCACAGCTCGGTAATGACCGCTGGGGCGATCTTATCCGCTGTCAGTTCAGTGATATGCGCTGTACCGGTGGAAACATCCGCAAAGCACAGGCCCGCCTTTTTGCCCTTGAGGTACAGGCTGGCAATGTAGTTGTTGCGGTCGTCCTGCAGCATGCTGCTCTCGATGACCGTACCGGGGGTAACCACACGGATGATGTCCCGCTTGACAAGGCCTTTTGCCTTGGCGGGGTCCTCCACCTGCTCGCAGATGGCCACCTTATAGCCCTTAGCGATCAGGCGCGCCACATAGCCCTCGTAGCTGTGGAAGGGCACGCCGCACATGGGGGCGCGCTCCGCAAGGCCGCACTGCTTGCCGGTAAGGGTAAGATCCAGCTCCCGGGACGCCGTGACGGCATCGTCGAAGAACATCTCGTAAAAATCGCCGATGCGGTAAAAAAGAATTTCGTCCTTATGTTGGTTTTTGATCTCAAGATACTGCTGCATCATGGGCGAAAGCTCTGCCATGGTTTTTCCTCTTTCCCTTATATGGTTCCGTCAGCCGGTTTGTGGGCTGTAACCGCCGGTGCAAACAAAACGCGGTCTGTGTTGCACAGCCGCGTTCCGATGAAAACTCTGCTTAGTGGCAGCCGCCGCAGGTGGAGCAGCTGCCGGTGCAGGAGGCAGAAGGCTCCTGCACAGTCATGGGGTCGCCGCCGTTCATGGCGGTGTTGATGATGGCGTCGATATAGTTGACCAGGTTCTCGCACTCGCGCTTGGCCTCGTTGTATGCCACCATGCCCTCGTTGCCCATGATCTGGCCGTAGAGGCTGTTCACCTTCTCGTTCAGCTCAGCGATGCGGGCATCGTCGCGCTCGTTCTTGCCGATCTCGTTGTTCAGATCCATGCGGGCCAGATTGAACTCGCCGATCAGGTTCTGCAGCTCCTCATCCTTATCGTTTGCCTTGCGGGCCTGATCCAGAATAACGTAGCGGGGGTCGGTCTGCAGTGCCATAGCGGCACGCTTGAAAAGATCAATGCAATCCATGATTGGGTTCTCCTTGTTGTTTTTTATTCTTTCTGGGGCAGTTTGCCCCGGAATCACGTTTTTATGCTTCCACTTCACCCAGCAGCACAGTGGCGCGGGCGCCGGTAAGATGTACAGTCGCGTAGCTGCCCAGCAGTGCCGGGTCGGCGGCAAACTCCACGGTCAGATTGTTGTCGAGCCGGCCGGAAAGGGTACCCTCATTGCGGCCGAAGCCCTCCACCAGCACCCGGACGGTCTGCCCTACCTGCGCCTTGACCAGCGCCATGGCGATCTCGTCCTGCGTAGCCAGCAGGCGGGTCATGCGGTCGGTCTTTTCCTTGCGGGGTGCTTTTTCGCCGTTGTATTCCCAGCCGAGGATG
>ERZ791865.2649-NODE-2649-length-11891-cov-3.066239_pt1 | contig 11891 bp, 4 predicted proteins | sample MGYA00509942_ERZ791865 | MGnify/ENA primary metagenome ERZ791865 (study PRJEB30046, sample SAMN00792098) | human gut metagenome | study: EMG produced TPA metagenomics assembly of the A metagenome-wide association study of gut microbiota in type 2...
GTAATCACCTAGTAAACTTCTAACAGATTGATTTTCAGAAATAAAATCTCAATAAAGGCGATCTGTATGTGTTTTCAATAAACAACAGATTGAAGGTTTACACAAAGCGGCAGTGCATGAATAAACAATGACCTTGCCTGCTTGTCTGACTCAAAAGTTTGTTCTTCCATGTCAGATTCTGTTTGACAATCCAACTCGGGGAATTGGAGTTTTCGATTCGTTGTCGAGTGTGGGTAGTTGTTGTTTGCAAACTACTCACGGAACTGAAAGTCTCGTTTACGGAATATGTTTATAAAACAAAGATCTGAGAATAAACGGATTACTAAAAATAAAATAGGTTTTTAAGTCGAATCTTGACAGATAAGGGGGGGGGGGTAGGTTTTAAAAATCAACTACTTAGTTGGCTTTTTAATGGGTGCCGGAGCCCTTGCTTTGACATCTAGCCCCTCATCTTGTATCAAGGTTAAAGATGAATAAAACATTCAAGACGATTTGGAACGCTGTTCGCAGCGCTTATGTGACAGTCAATGAGACTGTAGCCGGTGCGAGCCAGCGCGGCGGTGCAGCAAAGGCTGTAGTGCTTTCTCTTACTGCAGCAGCTGCCCTGACGACCGGCAGCTCTGTATCGGCTGCTTGGAGTACTGAGTACCCTTGGTGGGATCCTGAGACTAATCTGTATACATCAACAATGGAAGGGATGCATTTCCTCAATACGGGGGATACGTCAATTTTTACGGAGGATATAGTCAAAAACTGGGAAAACCAAGATACTCAACCAGACGCAAGTCGTGGTTTATATGTTCGCTCACTTTATTTCCTCGAAAAGACTAAGCCGACGACGCTTACGTTAAATGGTGTCACCAATACGGTGAACTTCCTGAGAAGCGATACCACTAATGTTGCAGTGGCTGGCAATGTAATTGATGCTGACTCGGGGTCTACAATCAATATCATTGGTGAAAACGTTGTTCTCACGATGACCAATCAAACGTCTGCAAAGACGGCAGACTTTTTGCGTTCGACCGTGATCAATCTCGCAGAACGTGAATATTCGGATGTTACCGACAAAGCGGCAGTCCTCAATATCTCGGCCGCATCGACGACGCTAAACGCATCGCTTAAGAGCGTCAATGGAGGCGGTACTTCAGTGAGTGGCATTTCTGCTAAGCAGGGATCCACCATCACATTAGCGGAAAACTCCGTACTCAACATCAATGTCGATACCAATGCCGATTCGCAAACGGGAGTTAGAGACTCATACGAAGATTATTACGAAGCTTACGGTATCAGAATCGACAACGGTATTCTCACTACTAATGCAGGTTCCAAGCTCAATATTCATGTAACCAGTACCGGAACTACAGAAAAGGCCGCGCATGCCTTTGGTATTAACGGTGAGCACGCTGGATCCTGGACTCTCAATGGTGATACAAGCGTTACGATCGATACCGCTAATGGAAGAGCCAGTGGTATTCTGTTCGCTTCAGTAGATAAAAGTGAACTGCCAGTAGGTGCCGAGGCGCAGGTTGTCGGGACAGTTAATGGCCAGATGGACATTACAGTAAAAGCAGACACTGCCGAAGCCATCGGCCTTGCCGTTGGCATCGACCCGCTCGTTATAAAGGAAGCAGTGGATGCCGGTGAAGAGCTCGATCAGGCTGACTGGGGTGAGGCATTTTTGACGGTAAATGGTGATCTCATCATTAAGGTGAATTCATCTTCGTCCAACGCTTACGGCATTACGGTGGGAAACAACGACGCCAAAACGGCAGACCGTCTTGTTTTGAGCGGTAAAACAGAGGTAACCGCTGCGAAAGCGCTGGCGGGCATGGGCTACCTGACAGTGAATAATGACCTTGTACTCAACGGCGCTGTCAATGAGTTCTTGGGCCGCTATGAACAAACGGATGGTAATGTTGTCCTTAATACCGATACATTCTTTAATGGAGTTACAACTTCGTCAGAAGACCATAATGGTACTTTCATTGAAGGAGGTTCGTTTACTGCGGAAAAGTCCTTTTATGATACTTCCGACAAAAAGGCCCGTGTCTTCAAAATCAACAATAACGCAGTAGTTAAGCTGGCCGGAATGCACATTGGTGATTTTGGGCAAGATCTAACTTACGCAAAAATCTACGACGGCGACGTTACGCTTTCGACCCTCACGATTGAAGAAGGCGGCAAGCTCGGTTTCAATAAAGGCACGCTTTGCATCACGGCCACCGCGAACAATAAGGGTTCCATCAGTACGACGGCTATAGATGAAACGAGCGGGCAGAAGCCTGATAACTCAGAGGCAACGCTTGTCGTTTCAGGAACATTCACTAACTCCTCAACGGCAACCGTCGATGTTGACAAAGTTGAGGTGACGTCTGGTTCGAAGGTCTGGGACGAAGGCGATATTAATTTTCGTAAAGCCCTTATTAAGGGCACTTGGATCACGAGTTCACAGGAACTCACAAAACTTGACGGTTCTGAAGCGGAACTTTTGTTAAAAGTCAGTGGAGGTGAAAGTAATCGCAGTATGACTTTTGCGGGCGGCCACATAAGCTCGGTCGCGAGTAATGGTATCGCAGTGGTCAAAGCTATTGAAATAGGCAACAACATCTCCCTCTCCTACGCAAGCGGGGACTATGCCTACAAGACGCTGAAAATTGAATCTTCAGCTAACGGTGCGGACAGTTTTACCGTTGAGGGTGCCAACGTTGCCGTTGATACTTTTACGCTCACGACAGGATCGGCTGCAGTGAAGTCCGGATCTTTTGAAGTTGGGAAGCTCGATATCAGTAGCGGCACTCTCACTCTTTCTGATTCCGGGAAACTCATCACGTCATCCGATCAAGTCTTTACGACAGGCCTGGGAGCGAACGGTACAGAGAAGACGGCTGGCAGTCTTAAGTATGGCTCGGATAAGTTAATTCTGAGCGGAGGTTCGCTTAATGTAAATGACGCTAAGTACAACCTTGACTACCAAAAGTCTGCTGCTGCACTTGTTAAAGGCGCATCACTTGCTTTCACAGGTGAGCTCGTGGATCAATCCGGCGAAGTGCTTGACAAGATCGATATTAACGAGGTGGCCGAGGGCACAATCCATGTGAAAACTGATATCGAGGTTACAGCAAGCGAGACCGGCGACAAAGTAACAGTCGATAAATCGGTCGGTGGTCAGACGATTATTGTTGCCGGAAATGCGAACTCGCTCGAAATCGCCGCCAACAAGAATTTGACCATCGTTGGGACAGCTGATGGGTCGAAGGAGCTTGTGTCATTCACAAGTGAAGGACAGAAGTCTGTTGATATCAAGGGTACTCTGACGTTGGGTTCGACTGACACGGATACTTCCGGCAAGCTTTCTGCAACAGTGAATCTCACCAAAGAAACTACTGGCGGACTCACTGTTCAGGATGGCAAATTCAATCTCGACAAAGTCACGGCTGTCAACGGCAAAATCACTGTACAAGCAGGCGATTTGACGCTTGGTAGGCTGGATGTTTCCACTGATGCTGGTCAGACCCAAATCTCCGTAAACGAAGGCGCCAAGGTCACAGTTGGCGAACTTGCCGCTAAAGCGGGTGAACACATCATTACTGGTGCTGTCGAGGCTGGCAAGGTCATTGAGAATGCCGGAGATGCGGTGAAAGAAGCCGTAATCCATGTTGGCACGAATACAAAGAAAGGCGAACTCACCATTAAAGATGGTCTCCTGAAAGGCATCAAGTTCTTCCTTGATCCAACCTGGAAGGACGGTATGGAAGTGACGGACGCGTCTAAGCTCCTCCTCGCACAAACTTCGATTGACGGTTCGATTATTGTGGGCCAGAACAGCTACGCGGCACTCGGGACGACCGATGCTTCCGATTTCGTGAAGCTCTTTAATAACGGAACGCTTACATGGGGCAATAACGGCGGCACTCTAGCTGCTGCCTATGTTGCTAAGCCGATTACGATCACTTCAACGGGCAGCCTTGTAGTTGATGCTTCGCTGACAGCTGTGCCTGACGAAGATCCCCAAGCCGGTTCAGTCACTTTTGCCAAGGACTCTGTTCTTGTTGCAAACGTTGAAGACTTCTCTGATAACGCTGTCGTCATCACGGCTGACAGTTTTAAGATCGATCCGACTTCTAAGGCTGTAGTGATCGCCGAGGCCGGTCAAACCTTCCAGCTTACGAGCAGCGATGATGTGAATAAGAATTACTGGAACAAGGCTGGCGATACGCTGATCTCCGCGAATAAACTCGTTTCGTTTAATGTCGGGGCTGACGGCAAGATCACTACTGAAGCCGAAGATGCTGAAGATGTCTTCGCTGGTCTCATGCAGGGGGCGGCTCTGGCAAACGCCGGCGCAGCTTCTGATAATGAAGCAGTGAAGTCTTATGCCGAAGCACTTCTCACCGATACCACGGGTAAGAAGAGCAATGCTCAGATTGCGCGTGAATTTGATGCTGCCATGAATCCTGCTGGCACTTTGGGTGTCTTCACAACGGCCAAGGACCGCTCCACGGAACTTCGCGATGCTGTTCGCGCTCATGCTGGAAACGGTACAGCGAATGGTCTCTGGGCTCAGGTGACTGGCGGCAAGACGAAACTCAAGGGTATCTCTACTGGCGCTCAGGATCTCGATCTTGACACCGATGCTTATGGTCTTGCAGTAGGCGGCGAAGCCGCGGTGCAAAACATCACTTTGGGTGCGGCCTTTATGGGCGGCAGCGGCAAGACGGAAAACGATTCGGTTGCCGGCAAAGATGATTTCAATTACTACGGCCTCTCGCTCTATGCGAAGACTCAGGTACAAGGCATTGATCTTGAGGGCGATGTTTCTGCGGCATGGCTGAAGTCCGACCTGACGGTGGGCGGCGCTGCCGATGTTGATACCGATACGACGACGGCCGTCTACTCGCTGGGTATTCAAGCGAAGAAGACCTTTAATCTGGGTGTTGATGTGACGCCTTTCATCGGCATGGACGTCTACCACATCAAGAGCGACGGCTTCACGACGAATCACGGCGTTTCCATTGAAGACGCTAACGCCACGATCGTGGAATTCCCGATCGGTGCCGAGGTGAAGAAGGCGTTCCAGACGTCTTCCGGCTTCAGCGTTGCGCCGTCCTTCTCGCTTGCCGTTGTTCCGTCGGTGGGTTCCAAGGACATCGACAGCAAGGTGCGGTTTGCCGGTGCTGAAAGCACCTACAACTTTACTTTCGCTGACGACGTGAAGGTTCGCAGTCAGCTTGGCATTGAAGCGCAGAAAGATAACTTCACGCTTGGTCTGGCCGCGGGCTACGACTGGGGCAACGAAGAACGTTCTGCCGCATCCGTTCAGCTTCGCGCGAAATACGCTTTTTAAATAAAACTGACGGCTTAATGGCCTGAGGTATCTCTAGGACGCCTCACCAGTGAATTGCTGGTGGGGCGTTTTTTTTTCATTGTGAATTGCATTGCACGAATTGCACATTGATAACGGAATATACAAATTATCTGTGTACAAATAGTAAACGAATACTGGCTTTTTAATTTGTCTACTTGCGTTTTTATAAAGGTTTTCGCTTAGTGAAAACTATTAAGTTGACAAAGATAGGGGGTGGTGATTACCCTGCCTTAAATATTGATCGAAACAATACCTTGAAAAAAGGTATTACTAATGGAATGATCGAGATGAATAAAGCCTTCAAAATTATTTGGAATACAGCACGAGGCAGTTACGTTGTGGCCTCCGAAATGCAGCGAGCACACGGCAAAACTTCGCGAGTGAAAACAGCAGCTGCTTTCGCTCTGGCTGGGGCTTTGGCTTTGAGTGCTACGGTCACAGCGAAAACTATTACCAACGACAGCATCAGCGAAGAGACAACGACAAAACTGATATCCGGTGACGGCGAGTTGAATATAGAGACTGCTGGAGACTTGCGGCAGCTGGCTGAAGCGCTGAAAACGGGTAAGTTAGATCAAATTCGCGAAGCCTTGGGTGTAGGTTCAAATGCGGCTGGAAGCACCGTAACACTTGTCGGAGCCGCGGGCGGCAAACAATATATTGATGACGGCACATTAACTTTTCTCAAAAAGGTTACAGAATCGCCATTGTTGAGCAGTCATCCGCAAATGCCAGCCCTTAAACTCGTTTACGAAAAGTTGGTTCACCAAAGCAAACCAACTTCCGAGGATGAAGTTATTAAAGAATCTGGCACAAAAGTCATTGTTGGTGAGAGCGGTCAGACACCTTTGGTTTTGGGATTGACGGGTGCCGATAATGTTCTCAATATGGGCATTGACACTACTGCCAGTTTTGCAATTCTTATCGCAAAAATCGAAAGGTATTCACTGGACGTCACTCAAAATGGAGACAGTGAAATTACGGCCCGTTCCGGCAATCTGCTGGCAGTGACAGGCGGCAGTGTAGCTCTGAATGTCAATGGTCCGACCTTAAAAGCATCTTTCGTTGAGGTCCCGCTTACCGCTCCGTCCACGACAGCAACTGTGGACGGCAGCACGACGATTTCATTGCAAGGCACTACAACCTCAGCTGCGGTCTTCACCGGCGGCAGTGCCATAGCACTTGGCGGCGAGGCAACATCCAATGTTACGGGCACTTCCCATCTTTCTATTGGAACGAAAGCTTCGCCTGCTGGTTATGAAGGGCTGACGCTCGGAGCCTTCGGCGGCGGTTTGTCGGCTGCGACGATGGGCGGGACTGCGTCGTCCAAAGTTGAAAAAGACACGACAGTTACCATTACGGACGGCATGGCGGCCGGGGTCTTTGGCGGCGGCGCTGCCATGGCAGCGGAATTTGATGGTGTCTGGGCTGGCTTAAAGGGCCCCTTGGACCATTACGCCGACAACATCGATTGGACCGGTGACACGCTCCTTGTCGCCGGAACAGCAGAGACTATTTCGCGCGATGTTTCATTGACCGTAGGCGGTCAAGCACAGACTGCCGGTCTTGCTGGCGGCGGCTTGGCCGTTTCGTCTGCGGGTACTGACGAAGCTGCAGCTATTACAACAGCAAAGGTTGGCGATGTTGAGATCACTTTGGGTGATGCAGACGGCTCTTCAATCGATGCTACGGCTAAAAGTCAGCTGGTCGGCGGAGTGAAAGAGGTCTTAACGCTGGCTAAAAAGCTCACTAAGGGCGGACTTTCGGATATCACGCTCTCGGGTGCACAGGAGACGCTCGGCAAATTGGTTGCACCGAACGTTCATATCGGCACTATCGGCGGCGGAGCAGCAATTGCCAGAACGAATTCTAAGCTTAATCAGAATTCCGCGGCAAAGTCTCAGGCTGCAGCTGAAGCCGGCAACGTTACGCTCAACATCCTGAGCGGCTACAACGTCGGCACCATGGCCGCCGGTGTGGCCTTGGCCTCGGGCGCTCTGAGTACAAAAGATGCTGTCACGGCAACGTCTTCAGTTAAAAGTACGGCCGTGAACGTTCTGGGCGGTGAAAATGTGCTCCTGATGGGCGGCGGCGGCGCGTATGCAACCGGATCCAATGGCTACGATTCCAAAGTGATGGCTCAAGCCAATGTTGACGGTACTGCGACGCTCACGGTGCAGAACGGATCCGTGGATGGCCTCTACGGCGGCGGCATGGCGATTGACGACACCAATTCAGATGCGGTGAATGCGGTCGCCAACACGAAGGATGTGGTCATTGCGGTAACGGGCGGCGAAGTTAACCGCGCCAATTTGGATGTGATTCTCAACACGGCCCACGGCAATACGCCCAACTCCGGTTTGCCGCCGAGCAATGGTTCTTACGCCCATGAATCAGCAGATCTGGCTAAAACGGCCGATGCTGCCATTCTCGGTGCAGGCGTGGCGACAGGTGCAGGTGCGAGCGTTGCTACTGAGACGGTTCAGATCAATCTGACCGGCGGCACGGTTAACGGCAGTGTTTTTGGCGGCGGTGCGGCGACGATTGGCGGTTCCTCCAAGGTAACGCAGGCAGTTATTACTGTAGATGGTTCCGCTGTCAGCGGCAGCGTCTATGGCGGCGGTTTGGCGGGCAGCACGAATAACAGCGGCTACAAGGGGTCTGAAGCTTATGGCCGCGCCGCTTCGTCAGTGGAAACCGCGACCGTGAATTTGGTCAGTGGTTCCGTGACGGGCGACGTCTATGCCGGCGGCTATCTCTATGAGGGAAGCGACGGTGCGAAATCCACAGTTACAGAGGGTACGATCAATATCTATTCTGCCGACGTGTTTCAGGGGCAAAAGCTTTCCGGCAATGGTGCTCAGACGGCAGCTTTGAATGTTGGCCGCTTCTCGAAGGACTTTGAGAAGACGGTCAAGCTGGAAGGCTTCACGACTATTACTGGTTCGGGCGGCGATCTGACGAATTTAGAGTTTTCGTACGGTGACAAGACTGAGAGCACGATTGCGGGCGGTGCATTCTTCTTCACTGGCGTTGAACCCAACACCGCAAACAGCGGGAAGACTTTGTCGATCGGCAGCGAAACTGCCCCGGCTGCTGCGGCTTTCGCCGACATTGCCAATGCCGGCAGGGTTATGGTGACCGCCGGCAGTACGCTGGGGTTGGGGAGCGGCGCAGATCTCCTCTCTCAAACTAAATTGGCGGCAGCTTTGACGAGCAATACCCCTGTGGTCTATGCGAGCGGTAATGCGGATCTCACTGGTTCGACCATCCTTGCCGGTGCGGGGACTGCTGCTTCGGCTGGTTTGGTCGTTCATAACGGAACGCTGGTGTTGGACGCTGCCGGTAAGACCAATATTACGAATGGGACCGTGACGCTGGAAGGGGATTCGATTCTTTTCTTCCATAACGTCGGCGTCAATTTGGCAGACGGCGAAACCACGCAGACGGGCAGTCTGAAGCTTGCGGATGCGCCCAGCACCGTGAAAGTCGACAACATTCTATGGAAGTATGTCTATGGGACGGATACCTACACGCTTGCGCAGAAGTCTGCCGAAGAAGTTGCGCAGACAACCGGCATCAAGACTGCCGGCGTGATTGACTTCTACAACCGCCTGCCGAGTGAGTCGCCCTTAAAGGACCGTATCAAGGATGAATTCTTCCGCGGCGAAGCCAATTTGAAAGGCGGGATGAATCTTGCCGCTGCTGCGGGCGTTCAGGCAGCCGCTCTGCAGGGGCTGGGTTTAGCAACGGATACTGCACAGAAACGTGCATCACTTTCGCAGACCTTTGTCGACGGGGTTACGAGTTTCGCCGAAGTTTCCGGCACGCGTCTGGATTTGGGCGGCAATTCGTCCATGAATGAGATCAATGCTGAACTCGGCGGCGTGATCGTCGGCGGTGAGTGGTCGAGAAGCGACATGACGTTCGGCGGGCTGGCCAATCTGGGTTCCGGCAGCGTACGCGGTCAGTCGGCCAATGCCGGCGTCAAGAATGATGTCGACTACTACGGCGCATCGCTCTACGCGGGCAAACGCTTCGGGCAGTTCAACCTTGTCGGGCAGGCCGGTTATCTGCGTACCAGCAACGATCTGACGGATTCTTCTGTCGGCTATGCCAAGGCCGACAGTGTGAAGACCAATGTCTGGACTATTGGGGTTCGCGGTGAGGCTGCGGTTCAGCTTTATAAGAATTCACAGCTCATTCCGTATGTCGGACTCACCTATGTGCGTCTGAACACGGATGACTACACCGTAAGCAACGGCACTCATGTTTCGAGCACTCACCAGAATCTCTGGACGGTCCCGGTCGGGCTGATGTTCACGGGCAAGACGGCAGCTGCCTCCGGGTGGAATCTGCAGCCGCTCTTGGATGTCGCCTATGTTCGATCCTTCGGCGACAAGGATGTCGAAGCAACGACGACTTGGGGTTCTACTGTCGGATCCGTCAATATGGATGTTTGGGCAGAAAATGTTCTGCGCTCGCGCGCAGGCATTGAAGCCCAGAAGGGCGCGCTCAGTCTGGGCATTCAAGGCGGAGCAGCCTGCGGCAGCGACAATATGAGCAGCTTCTTTGCTCAGATTTCGGCTCGCTACAGCTTCTAAAGAGAACGGCAGGAACCTTCTTAAGGAGGAAGGTTCCTATTCCAAACTCCCGAACGACTTGATCCTATTCGATAGGGCATGAGTCTTCGGGAGTTTTGTTTTTCCCCCGAGAGAGCCATTAGAGCTTGATGCGGGGAGCTGAGATTGCCGCATACAAACGTCTTTTTTGCTCGTAGGAGCAGGTTCGTATGCAATGAAGTCGGTTCGCTCGGATGTGCGATCTCTGAAGCAATGCCTCAAAGGTGGTGGATGCCTAGGTCGTTTGACCATCTTGCAGTATCTGGAGCAGAGCGTATGATGATTTAAGAAAACGTATGAACACTGCTCTCGAGCAGTGTTCAAAGCATTTATCTCCTCTCAGAAGGTATCGAGCAATGAAGCTTCAATTCAGCACAATTGCCGCAGCTGCGGTTCTTTCGCTTTCAAGCGCTGTCGCTTGGGCACATTTCGGGATTGTGATTCCAGAGCATTCCGCCGTTTTGGAACAGAAGGATGCAAATGTGCATTTCACTATCGCCTTTGCTCATCCGATGGAGCGCAACGGGATGACAATGGCTAAGCCCGATGCTTTCTATGTCGTTCAGGACGGACGAAAGACGGATCTTTCGGGTTCACTCAAGGCTGACAAGCTTTTTGAAAAGGCTTCTTGGCAGGCCGACTACCGTTTCGCGCGTCCCGGGGTTTATCAATTTGTGGTTGAACCCAAGCCTTATTGGGAACCTGCGGAAGACAAGTTCATTGTGCATTACACGAAGGTGATTGTCCCTGCCTACGGCGATGAGGATGGCTGGGATAAGCCTGCAGGCGTTAAAACTGAAATTGTTCCGCTCACACGGCCTTTTGCCAACTATGCCGGCAATACTTTCCGCGGTCAGCTTTTGGTTGACGGCAAGCCCGCGGCAGGGGCTGACGTCGAGGTGGAGTACTTTAATCGCGACGGCAAATACGAGGCTCCCAATGACTACTTTGTCACTCAGGTCGTGAAAACTGATGCTCAAGGGGTCTTCGCTTTCACTGCGCCTTGGGCCGGCTGGTGGGGCTTTGCTGCGCTCACGGACGCTGACTATAAGCTCAAAGAAGCCGGCGCCGAGAAGGATGTCGAGCTCGGGGCCGTGCTTTGGACGGAATTCACCGCACCGCAGGTGAAGTGAGCCATCATGCATATCGCCGAAGGTGTTCTTTCCGCGCCAGTGCTCATTGCCGGCGCGGCTGCGGCGGCGGCAGGCATCGCCGTCGGATTAAAGCGCCTTGATGAGTCCCGCCTCATGACTGCGGGGCTCGTTGGCGCCGCTTTTTTCATCGCCTCACTGATTCATGTGCCGATCGGCGTGTCAAGCGCTCATCTGCTGCTTTGCGGACTTGTCGGCGTGATGCTGGGAGTCTCTGCCTACCCGGTGATTTTTACAGCGCTTTTGCTGCAGGGAGTGCTCTTTGAATTTGGCGGGCTCACCGTGCTCGGCGTCAATACAGCTACGATGGGAACCGGCGCATTGGCTGCAGGCATGCTTTTCCATGCGTTGGTTCACCCGGGCGTGTCGCGCCGGCGATTGATGATTGCTGGCGCTTTGGCGGGCGCAGCAGGCGTCTTAATTGCGGCACTGATGACCGCCTGCGCATTGGCATTTTCGAGCGAAGGTTTCGTGGCTTCGGCAGCTGCGCTCCTTGCGGCACACGTCCCCATCATGGCGGCGGAAGCCGTGATTACCGCTCTTGTGGTCGATATGATCGCTCGAACTTATCCTGAACTGCTTCATCTTGGTGAAGAGAGGCTCTTGTGAACACATCAAAAATCGCAGCCGGAGCGCTTGCGCTTTTGCTTTGTGCGGGTGCGAACGCACACCGCGTGAATATTTTTGCTTGGATTGAAGGTGATCAAGTTGTCACTGAATCCAAGTTCTCCAGCGGCAGCCGGGTGCAAAAGG
>ERZ791865.2651-NODE-2651-length-11874-cov-14.039851_pt1 | contig 11874 bp, 10 predicted proteins | sample MGYA00509942_ERZ791865 | MGnify/ENA primary metagenome ERZ791865 (study PRJEB30046, sample SAMN00792098) | human gut metagenome | study: EMG produced TPA metagenomics assembly of the A metagenome-wide association study of gut microbiota in type 2...
TAATTAAAAATCAATCATATAACTGACAAAAATTAATTTTTGTCATCTACTAAAATAACTTTTAATAAATTTGCATCAACTAAGCCAATTAAATATCATGAGAAAAATATTATCATTTATTTTAATGGTTGTTTCAATTTCAATCATTTCAGCAGAAACATTCAAAGGAATCATCAAATATGACAGCAAAAGAGGACTCCCGGCTGAAGAAGTGGAATATACCGGGAAAATCCTGTATGCAAGTAAAGATGATTTACAAGTAGAAAAACGATGGATCACCAGAGTTAGTGCTGAATTGGACAGCGTGAAGCTGGATCAGATGTTCGAGCGCGACAGGCTGCATATTCAGAGCATTCAGGATAGTCTTGACATATTTAAGAGTATTGATGAGAAGTTAGGCAAACCGTTCGAAAACTCCATGCAGAGGCAATATGTCGACTATCTGGCAAGTCTGGCGAATGAGAAAGACCGTGAATCCATAGCTAAAGACGCTGCAAAAGGAAAGATCAGCAAAAAATTAGGCAAATACCTTTACGAAATCATCCCGGGAATCAGCAGACGGCTTAAAGAATCCCGTTATCAGTTTGATAGCGACTTGGCTACAGACTGGAGTTATAAGATACAACTTTCTAATTGTCCGCGGTATCATGAAATAACTACTACCTATGTCGACACTATCGAGAATCCTTATTATCTTGACAAGATGCATGAATTCAATTGGAAAAAGGATATTTTCAAGAAAAGCTACAGTAACATATCGGATTATAGGGTGGATAATTATTACGTGGATAAGGTGACCGGCAGCAATGGCTGGGACTGGTATTCTGAATCAAATTTGAAAGAAAAGGAAGAGAGTTACCCTATAAGTGTCAGATACCATTATGACCCGGAGCACCCGGCATATAGATTCGTATTTGATCCTTGGATGAAGAATCCTAAGGTATATGATGCTAAGGGGAATCTCGTGAGGGTGATGTATCCGGACTTTGAACTGTATAAGCAGTATTTCAATGCAAATCCCGATCATCCGGAGTTCGCCCTTATTGCAAGGATAGCGTATGCAGAAAATGAGTATGACATACAGTCTGCCGACAACAAGACTAATCATTATATCAAGAATCAGCTTGGGCTTGAGAATCTTACAGCTTCCGAGCAAAAACAGCAGGACAAAAGCGCGAAGCAGATGGCAAAAGCTGCTGAAGGATATGTCAGAGATCAAATGAAATATGGAAAAAATAGCCGTAAGGGAAGAGCCGCCAGTCAGAAACATGCCGCGTCTTTCCTGGGGGCCATGCTCGGCTCGGGCAGCGGATATTATAGCAACGAGGGAGCATCATGGCTCAGTCAGATAGAAAATGATTACTGGCGGTTCTTCCAGGATAAGGATCCGTATAAAATAGAGCGCATCGATGCCACCACGTTTAAAGTAACATACGCTGATGCCAACTGCAATCCCACGATAGAGATCATATACAAATACGTTCAGACCGAACCATACGAGGCGAAAGCACAGATTTCAGTCAACAAACTCTTTAGCGGGCCTGCTTCTGAATACAAGTCACTACCGGGCAATTATTGGCCTCTGCCATGCGCAGACCGTCCGCAGAATAACGAATGAACCAGACAGCAGACAACCCGAAAGCCCAAGACATTAAAATCCGACATAATTATAATCTAAACTGAATAAGATGAGGAATCAGACAGATTGGGGCAAATGAGCTGTCTTTTCATATTTTTGACTATCTTTGCGATAGTAATACACAGATTATGAAGAAAGTTCTATTCCCTATTGCCGCTGTTGTCGTGTTAGGCGCGATGGCAGCGGGCCAGAGCCGCGTTTTCAGAACCGGCACTGACTCTGTCGATCTGATCTCCGGCGGAAATATAAGCAGAGGCGGGTGGCGTGTAGTGCCGGAGAAGAATCCCGACATTCTCGAAACAACAGCCTCAACGGTCACATTTGTCTCCGACAAAGACTCTCTGACGATTGACAGTCTCGGGGTTTGGGAGAAGTTTGACTTTGTAATGCTCACCGACGCCGGCGACTCGGCCCATGTCAGGGTGAAGAGGACGGCCATCAATCCTTTCGAGAACCCCGACCCCGAGTTGCTGGAGGTCGCCGCTTCGGGAAATCTGTCGCGGCGCCAGGCGATGTTCGATATCGATGCGCTGATTTACGGGCTGAGTCAGGTTCATCCGGATATATTCTCCGTGTGTCGGCAGGAGGATCTTTTCAGGGCTGTCAACCGCGCCAAAGCGTCGTTGCCCGATTCGGTGACGCCCGTGCAGCTCTACAGGGTGGCAGCCCCGATTGTGGCCATGATCGGCGACGGCCACACAAACCTCAACTTCCCGTTCAACAGCCTGTTTACCGAAGAGCTGAGGCGGCTTCCGGTGTTTGTCGACGTGCTTTCCGACCGTTCGCTTGTCTGCGTGACGAGTCTCGATTCTGTGATAGCCCGCGGCGACAGAGTGCTGTCGATAAATAATGTCAGTGCCGACAGTCTGCTCAACGCCATGATGCCGTTTGTCAGCGGCGAACGGCCCCATTTCAAGCTGTCGAGGCTCGACTATATGTTCCCGGCGCTGTTCGAGATGCTTTTCCCTGCCGAGAGCTACACCGTAGAATATCAGCCCGGGAATTCAAAGAAGATTCTCAGCCACACGTTTCCCGCTGTGACATGGGATGAGCTGAGGCGGCGCTGCCCGTCGTCGGGGCCGAGCCGGAGCTATGAGCCATATTCCTACGTTGTCGACAGCGTCAACAATGTCGCTGTCATGGACTTCCTCGAATTTTCCGACACGCGGAGGATGGCACAGTTCGCCGATTCGATGTTCACCGATCTCGGCGCCCGAAAAATCTCCAACCTCATTATCGACCTCCGCAATAACGGCGGCGGCAACAGCGAAGTCGGCGACATTCTGCTGCGCTATATCTCTCCCGAGCCGTTCGTGCAGATGGAGAAGATGCTTGCCCGCGTCACGCCGCTGACGGCGCGTCTGATGGGTAATCCCGGAATCGAAACGATGTTCTATTTCCATGAGACCGACCCAAGCGAATATATAAAGCCGCTAAGCACCGAAGAAGGCCATTACGCCGGGAAAGTCTATCTGCTCACCTCGAACAAGACATTCTCTTCGGCCGGTTCGTTCGCATGGGCTTTCAAGGTGTGCGGCATGGGAACGGTTGTCGGCGAAGAAACGGGCGGAATGAATGTCTGCTACGGCGACATACTGCAATACCGGCTACCGGTATCGAAGCTGTCGACTTCAGTCTCGTTCAAGCGGTTCTGGCAGTTCAGGGCCGACGAGAACGACATCCACGGAACACTGCCCGACGTGGCCGTTCCTGCCGCCGATGCTCTCGACCGCGCGATGCGGCTCGTAAAGAATTCCAGATAAGAACGGAAGTGTCGGAAGGGTCTGGCAAGTCTGACAAGTCTGACCTGTCTGACAAGTCTTTCGATATTTTTTCGTAATTTTGCGAGTGTAATCACGATTTGTTTTTATCATGAAATTCTCAAAGATTCTCACACTTACACTTGCTCTATGCGGCGCCTCGGGGGCTGCCGCCGTCAGTCCTGCCATTCCGCGCGACGCGCGCCTCGAGCAGCGCGTCGATTCCGTTCTTGCCAAAATGACTCTCGACGAGAAGATCGGCCAGATGACCGAGCTGGCCATCGACGTGCTCGGCACCGGCACGGGCAACGATTTCGTGCTCGACGAGGCCAAGCTCCGCGACATTGTCTCGAAATATAAGATCGGCTCGTTCCTCAGCGCTCCCGGCCCGATAGCCCTGTCGCCGCAGAAGTGGAACCAGATAATCGCCCGCATCAATCGCGTGTCGATCGAAGTTATGGGAATCCCGACCATCTACGGCCTCGACCAGAACCACGGAACAACCTACACCCTGGGCGGCACGCTCTTCCCCCAGAATATCAATATCGGCGCGTCGTTCAACCCGACGCTGTCGCACGACGCGGCTGTCATCACCGCCTATGAGACGCGCGCCTCGAACTGCCCCTGGACCTACTCGCCAACCGTCGACATGGCGCGCGATCCGCGCTGGCCGCGCGTCTGGGAGAACTATGGCGAAGACCCGCTTGTCAACGCCGTTATGGGTGCGGCCGCAGTGCGCGGATTCCAGGGCCCCGATCCCAACCACATAGGCCGCGATTTCATAGCCACCTCGACGAAACACTATATGGGCTACAGCATGGCCCGCACCGGCAAAGACCGCACACCGGCCTATATCTCGATGCAGGATCTCCGCGAGAAGTGCTTCGAGCCGTTCAAGGCTTGTGTCGAGGCCGGAACGCTGACGATAATGGCCAACAGCGGATCGATCAACGGTATGCCCGTTCATGCGAGCCGCGAGCTGCTGACAGGCTGGCTCAAGGAAGACCTCAACTGGGACGGCATGATCGTGACCGACTGGGCCGACATCAACAATCTCTACACCCGTGAGCGCGTGGCCGCCGACAAGAAAGAGGCTATCAAGATCGCCATCAATGCCGGAATCGACATGACAATGGAGCCTTACGACACGAGCTTCTGCACTCTGCTCCGCGAGCTCGTCGAGGAAGGGGAGGTGCCGATGAGCCGCATCGACGATGCCGCCCGCCGTGTTATCCGCCTGAAGATGCGTCTGGGGCTGTTCGATCTGCCCGACACATATCTGGCCTCCTATCCGAAATTCGGCTGCAAGGAGTTCGCCGCCACCGCCCTGCGCGCAGCCGAAGAGTCGGAGATTCTGCTTAAGAACACCGACAATATCCTTCCGCTGGCAAAGAACACAAAGATTCTGCTGACCGGCCCGAACGCCAACTCAATGCGCTGCCTCAACGGCGGCTGGAGCTATACCTGGCAGGGCCATCTCGCCGACCGTTTCGCCGGACAGTATAACACCATCTACGAAGCCCTCTGCAACAAGTTCGGAAAGAAGAACGTAGTCCTCGAGCAGGGCGTGACCTACAAGCCCGAAGGAAAATACGACGAAGAGAACGAACCCGAGATCGAGAAGGCCGTGGCTGCCGCCGCCGGTGTCGATGTCATCGTTGCCTGCATAGGTGAGAATTCCTACTGTGAGACTCCCGGCAACCTCTCCGACCTTGCCCTGAGCGAGAACCAGCGCAGCCTCGTAAAGACGCTGGCCGCCACAGGCAAGCCTGTGGTGCTGATTCTCAACGAGGGCCGTCCGCGCCTCGTCAGCGATATCGAGCCGCTGGCCAAAGCTATCGTCAACATTCTGCTGCCGGGCAACTATGGCGGCGATGCCCTGGCCAACATCCTCGCCGGCGACGCCAACCCGAGCGCCCGTATGCCCTACACCTATCCGCGCAACCAGGCCGAGCTGACCACCTACGACTACCGCGTGTCCGAAGAGATGGACAAGATGGAAGGCGCCTACGACTACGACGCCGTTGTGTCGGTTCAGTGGCCTTTCGGCTACGGCCAGAGCTATACAACCTTCGAATATTCGAACCTGACGGTCGACAAGAGTTCGTTCACCGCCGGCGACACCCTGACATTCACCGTCGACGTGGCCAACACCGGCAAGCGAGCCGGCAAGGAGGCCGTCATGCTCTTCAGCAGCGACCTCGTGGCTTCGCTGACGCCTGAGAACCGCCGTCTGCGCGCTTTCGAGAAAATCGAGCTGAAGCCGGGCGAGAAGAAAACCGTCAGCCTCGCTGTCCCCGCCTCGGCCCTCGCTTTCGTCGGCCACGACGGACACTGGACTCTCGAAAAGGGGGACTTCCGCATTCAGGCCGGAAACCAGACCGTCAACGTGAACTGCACGGCAACCCACACCTGGAACACCCCCAACAAATAACTCTCTGATGAAACCCAACCTGACGGCCTGCCTCCGTTCGGGCGTCGGCGAAGCCGGCGTCGACGAGGCAGGCCGCGGCTGTCTTGCCGGACCCGTCTATGCCGCCGCCGTTGTTCTTCCCGACGGCTTCAGCCATCCCTGGCTCAACGACTCTAAGCAGCTGACCGACCGCCGCCGCCGTCTTTTGCGCCCGATAATCGAAAAGGAGGCTGTGGCATGGGCTGTCGCCTCATGCTCGGCCGAGGAAATCGACCGGATAAATATTCTCAGGGCCTCTATACTGGCCATGCATCGCGCCCTCGACGCCCTCGGAGTGGTTCCGGGCCATATCGCCGTCGACGGCAACAGATTCACGCCATGGAACGGCGTAGAATATACAACTGTTGTCCATGGCGACGCCCTGCTGGCCAACATCGCCGCGGCATCGGTGCTCGCCAAGACTGCCCGCGACGACGAAATGATACGCCTCGCCGGGCTCTATCCCGCTTATGGATGGGATGTTAACAAAGGCTATCCGACCGCCGCCCACCGCGCCGCCATCGCCGCCTGCGGCCCCTCGCCGCTCCACCGCCGCTCGTTCCGTCTGCTGCCCGATCCGACGCTTTTTTAATCCTGACAATGAAAAAAATCTGCCAAAACGATTGAATTAACAATATAATATTTTATCTTTGCGATCGCTCATTATTAATTAACTATTGTATTTACCCTCAGGATAGAACATACAATCACATTAAACTAACACCAAATGAAACGATTCAACAAAATCATCGCTGTTGTTGCCCTCGCAGCCGCTCCGGCAGTAGCATCGGCAATCCCGGCTCCTCCCTTCGCCCATAAGGTGACCCAACCTGACGGGACAGTCCTTGAGATTCGCCTCGTCGGCGACGAAAACGGCCACTTCATGGTGACTGCCGACGACAACATGCCTGTTGTCAAGACTGCTGAAGGGTTCTTCTTTGCCACGGAAAACAATCTTTCGAGCGGAATCCTCGCTGCCAACGCCGCTTCGCGCAACGCCGCCCAGCTCGGGTTCGCCGCCTCGTTCGACCGCGCAGCTTTCGACCGTACAATTTCCGATAACTTCGCCGCCACTATGGCTCGCCGCTATCCGCAGAATGTAGCCGCGCGCGTTCCCGAACCCGAAGATATGCTTATCAACCACACATATCCCACCTCCGGAAAACTTAACGGTCTGGTAATTCTCGTTGACTTCCCCGACAAGAAATTCTCCGTAGAGGATCCCGTGGCATTCTTCAACGACCACATGAACAAAGACGGCCACAACGCCAACGGCGCCACCGGCTCGGCTGCCGAATATTATCGCGTCGCCTCGTTCGGCAAACTCGACATCAAGTTCGACGTCTATGGCCCCGTTACCCTGCCGAACTCTTTCAAATACTACGGACAGAACGACCGTAGCGGTATGGACCGCTATGCCTATCTCATGGCAGTCCACGCCGGTCAGCTTCTCGACGAAGAGGTCGACTTCAGCCCCTACGATCAGGACGGCGACGGCGAGGTCGACAACGTGACCATCATCTATGCCGGCGAAGGCGAGGCAACGGCCTATCCGACCGACCCCGATTGTGACGACTACGTGTGGCCCCACTCTTATGATATCGAAAACGCAAGAATCGATGCGGCAGACCGTACGTTCGACGGCGTGACATTCAACCATTATATCTGCATGAACGAATGGGACCGCGCCAACAGCCGCACGCCGCGCCCGGCCGGTATCGGCCTCTTCTGCCACGAGTTCGGCCATGCCCTCGGCCTCCCCGACCTCTATATGACATCTTATTCCGGCGACATGAGCGCAACTCCCGGACAATGGTCGATCATGGACCAGGGCAGCTACAACAACGGCATGCACACACCCCCGCTGATGTCGTCGTATGAGCGCTACACCCTCGGATGGGTCAGCCCGATCGTCATCGACAAGCCCATGGATGCCGAGCTTAAGGCCAACTCGGGAAAATGCTATGTTGTCGAAACAGACCGCGCCAATGAATTCTTCATGTTCGAATGCCGCACCAAGGACGACGATTCCAACGTCTGGGATTCGTATCTCAAGGCAAGCGGCCTGATGGTATGGCACATCGACTTCTCGAAGCGCAACTGGACATATAACAACCTCAACAACGACGCCAAACACCAGCGTATCGACCTCGTCGAGGCCGACGGCTCATATGGCCCCTATTCTTATTCCGGCGACCTTTTCCCCGGAGCCAACGACCTCTACACAGAGTTTACAGCCGACACCTATCCCGCATTCCTCAGCTGGAACGAAGTCGACCCCGGATTCCCTCTGACCGAGATTGCCTACGACAAGGCCACCCATACAGTGACCTTCAAGGTTGCCGGAGGCGGTGAGAAGGACGGCATCGCAGCTGTCGGCACCGACAACAACAACGCCCCCGTCGAATACTTCAACCTCCAGGGCCAGCGCGTAGCTCAGCCCAAAGCCGGTGACATCGTTATCCGCCGTCAGGGCACCGACGTTACCAAGGTTATTCTCTGACAACACGTCATTTACGACAACGGCGGGCGCTCTTCGGGGCGCCCGTTGCCGTAAATGAAAATTTAAAATTCAAAATGGACAATTGAAAATGGGGAATTGCTAATTGCTCATTGCTAATTCCTAATTATTCCTGTTTTTGTTTTGTTTTGTCGAAAAACAAACGTATCTTTGCCCACAGTAAGGCGCCCCTGAGTGGTGGCGCTTCCGGAGGGTCTCGCTGCATGAAAGTAGCCGCGAGGTTCTTCTCTTTTTTAACATTCAGATAATCCTAAACACAACTGATTGCCATGCCTATCACTTACATGACCAAGGAAGGTTATAAGAAGAAAATGGACGAAATCGCCCGCCTCGAAAGCGTTGAACGTCCCAGAATCTCACGTGCTATCGCTGAAGCCCGCGACAAAGGCGACCTCAGCGAGAATTCGGAATACGACGCCGCCAAAGAAGCCCAGGGCCTTCTCGAGATGAAGATTGCCCAGCTGAAAGATCTCGTGGCCGGCGCGCGCATCATAGACGAAAGCACGCTAAACACCGACGAAGTCCAGATCCTCAATCGTGTCAAGATCAAGAACGTGGCCAACGGAATGGTTATGGAATATACGATCGTGGCAGATTCCGAAGCCAACCTCAAGGAAAAGAAGATCGGATCGTCGACCCCCATGGCAAAAGGTCTTCTGGGGCACAAACTCGGCGAGGTTGTAGAGATAAAAGTACCCGCCGGGCTGATGAAATTCGAAATCGTTGAAATATCGTTCTGAGCCATGCCATCGATTTTCTCCCGCATCATAGCCGGCGACATTCCTTGCTATAAGGTGGCCGAAGACGACCGCAATTTTGCCTTCCTCGACATCAATCCCGTAGCTCCGGGCCATGTGCTCTGTGTGCCAAAGCATGAGGTCGACAACATCTTTGATCTCAGCGAAGAGGAATATACCTCGCTGCTCGGTTTCGCGCGCCGCGTAGCTCACGCCGCCCAGAAGGCAATGCCATGCATCAAGTGCGGCATGGCCGTCATCGGTCTCGAAGTGCCTCACGCCCATGTCCACATCATTCCGATGAAGAGCGAGCGCGATATGGACTTCTCCAAGCCTAAGCTGACGATGGCTCCCGACGAGCTGGCCCGCATCGCCGCCGCCATCGCCGCCAAACTTTAATTCAAAAGACTGACTACGAGTCAATAATCGATACATATTGTGGCGGCAAAATGCCGCCACTTGTTTTAATTGCGTGCAAAATAATAAATTGACAATCAGCAAGTGATACCTTAGTTCCAAAAATATCTCTACCCTTTCCTAAGCTTGATGGGAGACGGTAAAGTCCGCAATATCTCGCAGGTCAGCAACGATTTGGCAAAGACTATGAATCTTAGTGAGGAAGAATTGTCAGAGACCTATGAAACAAGCGGCCAGAACCGCCATCATGGACGTTGCGGTTGGGCGCGCACATGGTTCCTGAAAGCCGGAGTGCTTGATTCTCCAAGTCGGGGGCATTTCGTAATATCGGAATCTGGAAGAAAACTTCTGAACTCCGGCCAAACAGAAATTACCCAAAAATTTCTTATTGAACGGTTTCCGAGTTTTGCAGCTTTCGCCAAAGCCAAAAAGAAAGATAAGCACTGTAGCGCTTCTGAAGAATCTCATTATGTAACCGATCCGATGAATCAGATCGAAGATGCTTTTGCTCAACTGAACAATAAACTGATCGACGATTTGTTGCAGTATATAGGAGGACAAGATCCCAAGTTCTTTGAAAAGCTGGTTGTAGATTTGCTTGTTGCTATGGGTTATGGAGGTGACTTTGAAGATGCTGCAAAAGTCACACAGTTCTCTAACGACGGTGGCATTGATGGCATTATCAAAGAAGATGCGCTCGGACTTGACAAAGTTTACCTTCAGGCTAAACGTTGGAAAGAAACCAATGTTGTCGGCGCCCCGGACATTCATAAATTCATGGGCGCACTTATGTCGATTGGCGCATCTAAAGGAGTTTACATAACAACCTCGAGTTTCTCAAAAGCGGCGCTTGATGTAGTTGCCTCTAACAAGAGTCTGAAGCTTGTGTTGATTGACGGCAAGCAGCTTGCCGGTTACATGATAAAATATAATGTCGGCGTAATATCGCAACATTCATATACGATCAAGCGCGTTGATACCGGTTACTTTGAAGAAGAGTAACTATCCCACAGCGATAGCTCAATGGCGTTCAGTTAAGCTCGTCAATGTCAAAAATCACCCACTTGTAGAGACGTGCCTCAATGCTATTAACTTAGTGCGTTGAGCTCAAAAGGTCTGGCTTAAAACGCGCGACAAGCGCCGTGAGGCGCGATATTTCTATATCCCACTGCGATAGCTGTGGGTCTGGGGTAATCTCCATCTCCCCGCGACAAGCGGCGGAGCCTGCGCAGTCGCGGAACGGCGATAGCCAAGGTTTCAGTTCAAGTCGTCAGGATGATACGAAAAACCTAATTCTTCACAGATAGCCCGAATCTCCGCATTGAAATCCAAGCGCTTATGGTGCTCAGGTTGTGATTCGATGTAGTTTATTGTTTTTCGCACCATACTCGGCGAAACCGTACATGCGTAATATCCCTTACACCAGCTCGAAAACGACGTCGGTCCGGAGCTGTGCCTCAGCCACGCACTTGATTTTGCTTTCAGTGCTGCCATAAAAGCACTGAGCGATATTCTGGGGGAAAGATCAAGAAGAAGATGTAAATGGTCGTCGACACTGTTGACGATCATCACCTTACTTTGGTTCTCCGCGGCAATGGCAGTGATTACCCGATGCAGTTCCAACCGGTTTATGCCTTTAAGGACAGGACAGCGACCGGCAGTTCCGAACACGATGTGATAGAGGGCGAGTACTTTGCTCATGGAATTTTTTTTAGTAGATGACAAAAATTAATTTTTGTCATCTACTAAAACTAAAAAAAAGACGGCCTCGCCTGTGCGAAGCCGTCCTTATTGCAAGGAATTGTAAAAGATTCGATTCAGAAATTGTAGCCGATTTTCATGTTGAAGCAGCTGGTCGTGCCTGAGCCCGACTGAGTCCAGCAGTGACCGAGGTAGCCGATGCCTCCATACCAGTTGCCGAACTTCAGTCCTACCATCGGGTTGACGAGCACTGCGCCGTAGTCGGTGTTGTTCGTGTTGAGCTCATATCCCACGTCGAACGAAAAGAACGGTGACAGCCGTCCGAGTCTGCCGCTGAAATCCACACGTCCGAAGAATGGTATGAGCGGGCTGTTCTTGAAGTTCCATTCCTCAGTGATGCCGACTCCGACCCCAAGGGCGATGTTCGGATGGACCTTTCCCGTGATACCGCCCTGAAAATTGAATGCGGTCCAATGATCGCCCGCCTGTATCGGCTGGAACTCAAGGAAAGGAGTGACCGCTGATGCTGACATTGCAGCCGCACCGAGCGCGAGAGTAATTAAAAGCTTCTTCATAGTCTATGTATATTTAGTTTTAGTAGATGACAAAAATTAATTTTTGTCAGTTATATGATTGATTTTTAATTA
>ERZ791865.2659-NODE-2659-length-11817-cov-5.737290_pt1 | contig 11817 bp, 8 predicted proteins | sample MGYA00509942_ERZ791865 | MGnify/ENA primary metagenome ERZ791865 (study PRJEB30046, sample SAMN00792098) | human gut metagenome | study: EMG produced TPA metagenomics assembly of the A metagenome-wide association study of gut microbiota in type 2...
AGGCGGATGAACCCTTCGCCGCCGGGCGCCGTTGAAGAAGAAGGTCACATGGGCATACTTCTCCGTTTCGGCAATGCGCAGCTGGGTCATGCCCAGGGAGCTGAGATACTCACCCAGTCCGTTTTTCACGGCGATCCGGGGCCAGGCCACCAGCACGTTGGGCATGGAGGCATCGTACTCCGTGTTGCAGACATAGGTGGTGGGGAAATACTCCCGCCGGAACCCGTCAAACTCCGGGTCCACAATAGCCCGGGTGATCTCCCGGGCCCGGTCGGGCCGGTAGTTGAAGAAGATGATGCTGTCGTTGTCGGAAATGGTGCCCTCGCCGTCGCAGACCACGGGCTCCACAAACTCGTCCGTGATGCCGTTTTCATAGCTCTTGGCCACGGCGTCCACGGGGTCGGTGTTCTGCACGCCCTCGCCATAGACCATGGCGTCGTAGGCCATCTGCAGCCGCTCCCAGCGCTTGTCGCGGTCCATGGCATAGTAGCGGCCCATGACGGTGGCGATCTTGCCTACGCCGATCTGGCGGCACTTCTCCACGCACTGGGCCACAAAGTCCTTGCCGCTGGTGGGGGACACATCCCGGCCGTCCAAAAAGGCGTGGATGTAGACCCTCTCCAGGCCCTTGTCCTTGGCCATCTGCAGCAGGGCCCACAGGTGCTCTACCGTGGAGTGTACGCCGCCGCTCGAGAGCAGGCCGTACAGGTGCAGGCTGCTGCCCTTTTCCAGGCAGTCGTCCATAGCCTTGTTGTAGGCGGGGTTCTTGAAAAATTCGCCGGTTTCAATGGCGCGGCTGATCCTGGGCAGGTCCTGGAACACCACCCGGCCGCCGCCGATGTTGGTGTGGCCCACCTCGCTGTTGCCCATCTGCCCGGCGGGCAGACCCACGTCCAGCCCGGAGGCGGAGAGGGTTGTGTGGGCATTTTCGGCGAACAGCCGGTCCAGCACCGGGGTATTGGCCAAGGATACGGCGTTGCCGGGGCCGGGGGCGCCTATGCCGAAGCCGTCCATGATCACCAGTACAGTGGGTGTTTTATTCATCATAACGATCCCTCACTTTATTTCAGCGCTTAATCCTGATTGGCTGCGTTGATGATGTCAACAAACTGGCCCGCGTCCAGCGCCGCGCCGCCGATAAGGCCGCCGTCGATGTCCGGCTGCGCCAGCAGCTCGGCGGCGTTGGCGGGCTTCATGGAGCCGCCGTACTGCACCGTGACGGAGCGGGCAATGCGCGCGCCGTACAGGTGGCGGATGGTGCTGCGGATGAAGGTGCAGACCTCTGCCGCCTGCTGGGCGGTGGCGGTCTTGCCGGTGCCGATGGCCCACACGGGCTCATAGGCGATGACGCACTTGCGGGCCTTCTCCGCCGGCACGCCGGCCAGGGCGGACTTGAGCTGCAGGGCGATGAGCTCCATGGTCACGCCCAGCTCCCGCTGGTCCAGGGTCTCGCCCACGCAGATGATGGGGTGCAGGCCCGCCTCCAGCGCCGCAATGACCTTTTTGTTCACGGTGAAATCGGTCTCGCCGAAATACTGCCGGCGCTCGGAGTGGCCGATGATCACATATTTTACGCCCAGATCCTTCAGCATATCCGCCGACACCTCGCCGGTGTAGGCGCCGCTCTTTTCATAGAACACATTCTGTGCGCCCACGGACACCCGCAGATCCTTAAAGGCCTTCATGGCGGCGGGGATATTCACGGCGGGCACGCACACCACCACGTCGCACCACTTGGTGCGGGGCAGCAGGCGCTTGAGTTCTTCGGCAAATTTCTTGGTCTCGGAGGCGGTCTTGTTCATCTTCCAGTTGCCGGCGATGATGGTCTTGCGATATCTGCGATTCATAATTTTCTCATTTAACTCCTACACATTATTGATATTGATTTTAAAATTTATGCGGATTTACTTGTCCAGCAGGCAGGCCACGCCCGGCAGCTCCTTGCCCTCCAGGAACTCCAGGGAGGCACCGCCGCCGGTGGAGATATGGGTCATCTTGTCGGCATAGCCCAGCTGCTCCACAGCCGCCGCGCTGTCGCCGCCGCCCACGATGGTGATGGCGTCCGTCTTGCTCAGCGCCTCGGCCACGGCCCGGGTACCCACGGCAAACTTGTCAAACTCGAACACGCCCATAGGCCCGTTCCAGATCACGGTGCCGGCATCCGCCACAGCGGCGCAGTAGAGCTTCACGGTCTCCGGCCCGATGTCCAGGCCCTCCCATCCGTCGGGGATCTCCCCGGCCTTCACAACGGCGGTGTTGGCGTCCGGGGCAAAGCGGTCGGCGATAACGGTGTCCACGGGCAGCAGCAGCTTCACGCCCTTGTCCGCCGCCTTTTTCACCATTTCGTTGGCATAGTCCATCCAGTCGCTCTCCAGCAGAGAGCCGCCGATCCTGCCGCCCTGGGCGGCGGAGAAGGTATAGGCCATGCCGCCGCCGATGATAATGGTGTCGGCGATCTCCAGCAGGTTATTGATGACGCCGATCTTGGAGGAGACCTTGCTGCCGCCCAAAATGGCTACCAGGGGCCGCTTGGGATTTTCCAGCGCGCCGCCCATGACCCGCAGCTCCTTTTCGATCAGGAAGCCGGACACGGCAGGCAGATAGGCCGCCACACCCGCGGTGGAGGCATGGGCCCGGTGAACGGCGCCGAAAGCGTCGGACACATAAATATCCGCAAAGGAGGCCAGCTTTTTGGCAAACTCCGGGTCGTTCTTGGTCTCACCCTTTTCAAAGCGGGTGTTCTCCAGCAGCAGGACCTGACCCGGCTGCAGCGCGGCGGCCTTGGCGGCGGCGTCCTCGCCCACCACGTCATGGGCAAAGAGCACTTCCCGGCCCAGCAGCTGGGACAGGCGCTCCGCCACAGGGGCCAGGGTCAACTTCTGCAGAGACTTTTTCCAGGCCTCCTCCGTCAGCTCGGCGGGGTCCTTGCCCTTCTCCAGCTGCTTTTTCACCCACTTGTCAAACACCGGCTCGGGCTTGCCCAGGTGGGAGCAGGCGATGACCGCCGCACCGTGCTCCAGCAGGTAGCGGATGGTGGGCAGGGCCGCCACAATGCGCTTGTCGCTGGTGATGGCCCCGGTCTTCTTGTCCTGGGGGACGTTGAAATCGCAGCGCAGGAGCACCTTCTTACCGGCGGCGTCTACATCTGCAACGGTTTTTTTGTTGTAATTCATATGGATACTCTCCTTTTCAGAGTGATTTACAGATTTTTCATCTCCCCCGTGCCGCACAGGCCGGGAAAGCCGTTCTGCCGCAGGGCCTCATAGGTCAGGATGGCCACAGAATTGCTGAGGTTCAGGCTCCGGGCCTCCTCCCGCATGGGCAGGCGGAGACACCGGTCGTAGTGGGCCAGGCGGAACGCCTCCGGCAGGCCTGCGGTCTCTTTTCCGAAGAACAGCCAGCAATCCGGCGAAAACCGCGCCTGGGTATAGTCCTGAGGGGCTTTGGTGGTGGCCAGCCAGAGGTCATCCTTTGCCTCCGGGTGCTGGGCAAAAAACGCATCCAGGTCCTCATAGTCCGCAACGTGCACCAGATGCCAGTAATCCAGGCCCGCACGCTTCACGGCCCGGTCGGAAATATCAAAGCCAAGGGGGCGGATCAGGTGCAGGCGGCTGCCAGTGGCAGCGCAGGTCCGGGCAATATTGCCGCAGTTCTGCGGGATCTCCGGCTCCACCAGCACAATATTCAGCACGGCGCACCATCTCCCCCATTTTCGGAATGCTCCGCTTATTGTAATGCATAGATGCCGTAAATTCAACCGCAAAATGGTACTTTTTGCGGAAATATTCTGTATTCATCGGTTTTACCCGGGTTGCGGGTACGGTTTTTCCCGTTTATGACCGGAACGCGGACGGTTTTTTGCGCACGAAAAATATTTTTAGTTTTTTGGGAAAACCACTGGATTTTGCGAGAAAAACTGTTATAATGAAATCAAGAAACGGACGGAAAGGAAGTGTGTTCCCATGGGATGCCGAATTGTATGGTTCGCCGCCTGCGGGCGCGCCTTCTTCAAACCGCTGACGCTGCGGCTCGCCACCTCTGCCGGTATGATCCGGAGAGCGGCGGCCTTATAAAGCGTTCAGCGGTTTTTTTATATATGGAGTATCCGCCCCACACCGCCCTCCATATACATCCCGAGAGAGAAAATTCAGCAAAAACCGAAAGAAAGTGAGTGTGTAACAAAATGATTTCTCATGGCAAGGACATCAAGATCTTTACCGGCAACTCCAATCCCGCCCTGGCAAAGGACATCTGCAAGCTCATCGGCACCAAGCTGGGTGAGGCAGAGGTCAAGCACTTTGCCGATGGCGAGGCCAGCGTCTCTCTGTATGAGACCGTCCGCGGCAGCGATGTGTTCCTCATCAACTCCACCTGCAAGCCCGTGAACGATAGCCTGATGGAGCTGCTCATCATGATCGACGCCTGCAAGCGCGCCTCCGCCGGCCGCGTGACTGCCGTGATCCCCTACTTTGGCTATGCCCGCCAGGACCGCAAGGCCAAGAGCCGCGATCCCATCTCCGCCAAGCTGGTGGCCAACATGCTCACCGCCGCCGGCGCTGACCGGGTGCTGACCATGGACCTGCACGCCAGCCAGATCCAGGGCTTCTTTGACATTCCCGTGGATAACCTCCTGGGCAACCCCGTGTTTGTTGACTACTACGCCAAGAAGTTCGGCGAGCGGGCCGAGGACATGGTGGTAGTGTCTCCGGACGTGGGCAGCGTGGCTCGGGCCCGCACCTTCGCCCAGAAGCTGCACATGAACCTTGCCATCGTGGATAAGCGCCGCCAGAAGGCCAACCAGTGCGAGGTGATGAACGTCATCGGCGATGTGGCCGGCAAGGACTGCATCCTCTTTGACGACATGATCGATACCGCCGGCTCCATCTGCAACGCCGCCAAGGCCATCGTGGAGGTGGGCGGCGCCAACAACGTGTACGCCTGCGCCAGCCACGGCGTGCTCTCCGGCCCCGCGCTGGATCGTCTGTCCGGCAGCGTCATCAAGGAAGTCGCCCTGCTGAACACCCTGCCCGAGGAGATGGGCGCCGGCTGCGACAAGATCAAATATCTGTCCGTGGCCCCCATGTTCGCCGAGGCTATTGAGCGCATTTACCAGGAGATCTCCATTGCCAAGCTCTTCGGCTGATGCCCGGGGCGGAAGAAATCAACTGTTCAAACCAATCATTTTGTGCTATACTGGTCGGGTGAGGCAACTCACCCGACCACAATTTTTACAGGAGCGTGAGTGTATGTTTTTCAAGCAGAGCGGCTTTACTTGGCTGGTGGTGGGCCTGGGCAATCCCGGCGCGCGGTTCGAGAGCACCCGGCACAACATGGGCTTTTTGGCCGTTGACCGGTTGGCGGAGCGGGAAAAGCTGCGCTTTAACAAGCTGCGCTTCAAGGCCTGGACGGCGGAGTGGAAGCTGGGCGAGGACAAGGTGCTGGTGATGAAGCCCCAGACCTATATGAACCTCTCCGGGGAATCCGTAGGCGCCGCCGCCCGCTTCTATAAGATCCCCCCGGAGCATATCCTCGTGGTATCGGACGACATCGACCTGCCGGTGGGCAAGCTGCGGCTGCGGGCCTTCGGCTCCGCCGGCGGGCACAACGGTCTCAAGAATATTATCCAGCACCTGGGCAGCGACCGCTTTCCCCGCATCAAGGTGGGCGTAGGCTCGCCGAAGCAGGCGGGCTACGAGGTGGTGGACTGGGTCATCGGCATGCCCATGGGCGAGGAGCAGAAGATCCTGCTGGATGCCCTGGACCGGGCGTCCCAGGCCATCCCGGCGGTGATCACCCAGGGCATGGACAAGGCCATGAACCGGTTCAACTGACCTGGTGAAAATTCCTGTGGAATTTTCTGCCAAAAAGTTTTGCAGGCTGCTGCGCGCATAATTTCGGCGTAAACGCCGAAATTCCACACTGGCAGCCTGAGAGGTATTTTTCCCCACGCACATGTCGCGGTGAAAAATGATCCCAATTTTTTGCCGCCTGCGGGCGGCAAACTCTGCGAGGCTTTACAATTCATATTAATTAAGCTATATTTCAGTTTTTTATCATAAAATACCCGGAAAGGAGGGGGGCAATTTGCACACACTCTTGCAGGAGCTGATGCGCCTGCCGGAATTACAGTACATCAAAAAAGAGCTGGACGGCGGCTGCCGCAGCGCGGCCATCACAGGCCTGTCCCCCGTCCACCGGACGCAGATGGCCGCGGCCCTGGCCCAGGCGATGGGCCGGCCCCTTCTGCTCCTGTGTGCCGACGAGCGGGAGTGCCAGCGCTTCGCCGGAGATATGGAGAGCCTTACCGGCCGCAAGCCCCTGTATCTGCCCGGCCGGGAGATGCACCTGCGCCCTGCGGCCATTGCCAGCCGCCAGTGGGACTATCGGCGCATCGCAGCCCTGCGTCAGCTGCAGACGGATGCCCCTGCTGTGCTTCTCACCACCGCCGAGGCCCTGTGCCAGCGGTGCATCCCGTCCCGGGTGCTGGCCGGGGCCGTCATAGAGCTGGCCCCGGGCCAGCGGCATGACGTGGCGCAGCTGTGCCGCCGGCTCGCCGACGCCGGATACACCCGCTGCGACCAGGTGGAGGGCCCAGGCCAATTTGCCCTGCGGGGCGGCATCCTGGATGTATTCTCCCCGGATGCGCCGCAGCCCGTCCGGTGTGACTTTTTTGACGACGAGATCGACGCCCTGGGCCTGTTTGACCCCGGCACCCAGCGGCGGACGGAGAATATAGAACGCGCTCTGCTGCTGCCGGCCGGGGAGGTCCTGCCTGCCTTCGGCGCCCCGGACGGCCCCGAAAAGCTGGAGGCAGCCGCCGCCCGCTATGAGAAAAAGGAGGGCACTGCCGCCCTCTGCGCCGCTCTGCGCGGTGACGCGGCCGCCCTGCGGCAGGGGATGATCCCCGGGGGCAGCGACCGGTATATGGCGGCGGTGTACGAGGAATTCACCTGTGCCGCCGACTATCTGCCCGAAAATGTCCTGGTGTGCGTCAGCGAGAGCAGCCGGGCCTCCGAGAGTCTGAAGCACTGGCTGTGGCAGCGGCGGCAGGACATCGTTGCCGCCGAAGAAAACGGCTGGCTGGCTGGGGAATTTGCCCACCTGCAGCTGGAGCAGGATGAGCTGGTGCGGGTCATTTCCCGATACCCGGTGTGCCAGATGGAAAGCCTGCCCACCAGCCGGTATCTGCTGGCCCCCCAGGCCATGGTGCAGGTAGCGGCCAAGCAGCTGTCTGTATACGGCGGCAGTCTCGACACCGCCGTGACGGATCTGACCCACTATCTCACCACCGGCTACCGGGTGCTGGTCCTGTGCGGCGGTCGGGTCCGGGCGGATAACCTGCAAAGGCTTCTGCGGGAGCGGAAGATCCCCGCCACGGTGGATTACGAGGGCCGCACCCTGCCGGGGCGCGGGCAGGCGGTCATTTCCGTGGGCGCCCTGTGCGCCGGCAGCGAGTACCCAGGGCTGCAGTTGGCCATCCTCACCGAGGGGCAGCTGACAGCCAAGGTCTCCGGCAAGGAGCCCCGGCGCCGGGTCCCGAAAAACGATCCCACCCGCCAGGCCCTCCAGTCCTACGCCGACCTGACCCCCGGCGACCTGGTGGTGCATCAGCACCACGGCATTGGCCGGTTCGTTTCCATGATCCGCCTGCCGGTGGACGGGGTGGAAAAGGATTATATCAAGATCGCCTACGCCGGCAGCGACTGCCTGTATGTCCCGGCTACGCAGCTGGACCTGGTGAGCAAATACATCGGCAGCGGCGAGGATACCAGCCACACCAAGCTAAATAAACTGGGCGGCACCGAGTGGGCCAAGACCACCTATCGGGCCAAGGCTGCTGCCAAGGATTTGGCCAAGGGCCTCATCGACCTGTACGCCCGGCGGCAGCGGCTGGCGGGCTTCGCCTTCTCGCCGGACTCCCCCTGGCAGCAGGAGTTTGAGGACGCCTTCCCCTATACGGAGACCGACGACCAGCTCCGATGCATCCGGGAGATCAAAAACGACATGGAGCAGCCCCGGCCCATGGACCGCCTGCTCTGCGGCGACGTGGGCTACGGGAAAACGGAAGTAGCCCTCCGGGCGGTGATGAAGTGCATCTTAGACGGCAAGCAGGCAGCAATCCTGGTGCCCACCACGGTGCTGGCCCAGCAGCATTACGCCACCGCCGTGAGCCGCTTCCGCAGCTTTCCCGTAACGGTGGAGGTGCTGAGCCGCTTCCGCAGCGCCAAGCAGGCCAAGGATATACTGGAGCGCACGGCCCAGGGCAAGGTGGACCTGCTCATCGGCACCCACAAGCTGCTGCAGAAGAACGTAGCTTTCCACGACCTGGGCTTGCTCATCATCGACGAGGAGCAGCGCTTCGGCGTGGCGGCCAAGGAGCAGCTGCGCCGGCGGGCGGAGCAGGTGGATACCCTGACCCTCTCCGCCACCCCCATTCCCCGGACGCTGAACATGGCCCTCTCGGGCATACGGGATATGTCCGCCATTGAGGAGCCGCCCCGGGACCGCCAGCCGGTGCAGACCTATGTGCTGGAGCACGACTGGGGCATCCTGTGCGACGCCATGCGCCGGGAGCTGGACCGGGGCGGGCAGGTATACTACCTGCACAACCGGGTGGAAAATATCGAATCCACCGCCGGGCGCATCCGGCAGATGCTGGGGGAGGATGTGTCCATCGGCATCGCCCACGGCAAAATGAGCGAGAGCCAGCTGAGCCGGGTGATGCAGGACATGGCGGACGGCGAAATACAGGTCCTGGTCTGCACCACCATCATCGAGACCGGCATCGACATCCCCAACGTAAACACCCTCATCATCGAGGACGCCGACCGAATGGGTCTGAGCCAACTGCACCAGATCCGGGGCCGCATCGGCCGCAGCCCCCGCCGGGCCTATGCCTACCTGACCTTCCGGACGGGCAAGGTCCTCACAGAGGTGGCCAGCAAGCGCCTCACGGCCATAAAGGAGTATGTGGAGTTCGGCTCCGGCTTCAAGATCGCCATGCGGGATCTGGAGATCCGCGGCGCAGGCAATCTGCTGGGGGCGGAGCAGTCAGGCTATATGATGAGCGTGGGCTACGACATGTACCTGAAGCTCTTAAACGACGCCGTGCTGGAGCAGCAGGGCAAATCCGCCGAGATCCGGCCGGAGTGTTCCGCGGACCTGACGGTGTCGGCCTATATTCCCGAGGGTTATGTCCCCCAGGCCAAACAGCGCATGGACCTCTACCGGCGCATCGCGGCCATCCGCACAGCGGCGGACTCCGGGGAGATCCTGGACGAGCTGCTGGACCGCTTCGGCGATCCGCCCAAGGCCGTATCGGCCCTGCTGGATGTGGCGCTGCTGCGATCGGATGCGGCGGAGGTGGGCATCTGCGACATCTCCCAAAAGGAGCGGCAGCTGATCTTCCGGTTCACAGACCGGGTTGACCCGCCCAGTCTCCTGGCCGTGTGCGCCATGGCGTCCTATAAGGGGCGGCTTTTGCTGCACTCCGGCAACCAGCCCTATCTGACGCTGTATCTGAAAGAAAAAGAAAACTCCCTGCAGGCCGCCTCGGCGCTGGTAGAGCGCCTGCGCATGAAGCAGGAAGAAAGAAAGGGCCAAGCACCCAAAACAGAAGGAGAAACGACATGAAAAAACTCATCATCCGCGCATTGGCCGGTCTGCTGGCCTCCGTTCTTTTGGTAGTCGGCGTAGCCATGATAGGCAATATGCCCAACGGCAAGCGTACCGACGGCGTATTTTACCAGGCCAGCAGCATCCATCCGGACGCCACCCTGATGACCGTGAACAAGCAGTCCGTATCCGCTGAGGAATATCTCTACTGGCTGGCCTATGACTGCGATTATCTGACCTCCTACATGGGTTCCGTGGACTTTGACGCCGCCGTCAGCGGCAGCCTGACCTACGGTCAGTACGCCCAGGAGGATGCCCAGCGCACCGTGGTGCTCTACGCCGTGGTACGCCAGTGGGCGCAGCAGGCCGGGATCACCCTGTCCGAGGAATCCCAGGCCCAGCTGGACGCTCAGCGCCAGCAGTATGTGACCTACTACGGCGGCGAGGAGGGCTATGCCCAGCAGCTGGAGCTCATGGGCCTCACGGACGAGGGCTTCCAGCAGATCAACCAGGTATATTTCCTGTATTCCGAGCTGTATAAGGCCTACTGCACCGCCGGCGGTGCCCTGCGCCCCTCCGACGAGGAGATCGCCTCCTTCGCCCAGGGCAGCAGCTACTGCACCTTCCTCCCCCTGTACTGGTCCATCACCGGTGATGAGACCACCGACGCCGCCACCCTGGCCCAGGCCCAGGACGCCGTGGCCCGCCTGCGCAGCGCAGAGGATGTGACCGCCGCCTATCTGCAGATTGCCCAGGAGATGGCGCTGCAGGCATCGGAAACCGGCGAGACCGCCGCCGCCCAGGATCTGGACACCAGCGTTGCCGCCGTTCTGACCACCCTGGCAGAAGGCCAGGTCAGCGATGTGGTGACCACCGCCAACGGTTACTATGTGTTCGTGGGCCAGGCCCTGAACACCGATGCCGTATTGGATAAAATGTTCAATGCCAAGCTGGACGCCATGCGGGAGGGCGCCGGCATCCGCTACAACTGCCGCAGCTACGACAAACTGGATGTCGCCCGCTTCTACACCAAGCTGCAGACCCTGCGCAGCCAGCTCCAGAGCGCCAGCTCCGACACCGCCCCCCAGTCCTGACCGCCCTGCGCCTTCGTCAAAACAACGAAAGCCGCCTATGCTTCGTTGCCATATATAACAATTTTTTCGTCAAAGGTCATTTTTGTATCTTTTGACCATTGACTATTGTTAAAAAAATGACTATCATGAAGTCAGCTTTTAAAAAAGCGCTTTCATAGGTCCACTTTATAATTAAAATATTAGGAGGAACACATTCATGAAAGACCTGTATGTTGTTAACTGCTGCAGAACAGCCATCGGCTCCTTTGGCGGTTCTTTGAAGAACACTCCCGCCGCCGAGATGGGCGCCATCGTGGTGAAGGAAGCCCTCAAGCGCGCCAACATCGCTCCCGAGAACGTGGACGAGGTAATGTTCGGCTGCATCCTCACCGCTGCCCAGGGGCAGAACGTTGCCCGCCAGGTCTCCATCAAGGCCGGCATCCCCTATTCCGTTCCCGCTTACACCGTGGGCATGGTCTGCGGCTCCGGTATGAAGTCCGTCATCGAGGGCGCCCGCTCCATCCTGGCCGGCGATGCTGACGTCATCGTCTGCGGCGGTACCGAGAATATGAGCGCCGCTCCCTTTGCCTCCCTGGACGCCCGCTGGGGTGCCCGCATGGGCGACAAGAAGCTGGTGGACACCATGATCAAGGACGGCCTGTGGGACGCCTATAACAACTATCACATGGGCACCACCGCCGAGAATATCAACGACATCTGGGGCATCACCCGCCGCGAGCAGGATGAGTTCGCCGCCGCCTCCCAGCAGAAGGCCTGCGCCGCCCGTGATTCCGGCCGCTTTGACGACGAGATCGTGGCCGTGCCCGTGAAGGTGAAGAAGGAGATCGTGGAGTTCAAGCGCGACGAGTATGTGAAGGAAGGCGTCACCGCCGACGGTATCGCCAAGCTCAAGGGCGCTTTCCCCATCGGCCCCGAGTCCCCCAATCCCCAGGTGGTACACACCTTTGAGGTCACCGGCGCACAGGATGCCGCCGACAAGGGCACCCAGCGCGTCACCGCCGCCAACGCCTCCGGCATCAACGACGGCGCTGCCGCCATCGTGCTGGCCTCCGGCGAAGCTGTGGAGAAGTACGGTCTGAAGCCCATGGCCAAGCTCATCGGCTGGGGC
>ERZ791865.2660-NODE-2660-length-11813-cov-12.491155_pt1 | contig 11813 bp, 8 predicted proteins | sample MGYA00509942_ERZ791865 | MGnify/ENA primary metagenome ERZ791865 (study PRJEB30046, sample SAMN00792098) | human gut metagenome | study: EMG produced TPA metagenomics assembly of the A metagenome-wide association study of gut microbiota in type 2...
CAGTTGGTTAGAGCAACAGACTCATAATCTGGAGGTCCTAGGTTCAAGCCCTAGCTGGTCCACGTTGAAAATCAAGCAGTTAAGCAGAAAGTGCTTAACTGCTTTTTTCGTTGCTGGTTTGCTTGAATTTGGTCTATTTGTTTTTGCGTAAACAAAAATAACATTAAGAGGGCGATTTGGACTTTTGCAACCAAGTTGCAGAAACCTTTTCGTAATTTTGCAACCGAAATAGAAAAAGGAACTGAATGTTCCTGGTTATATAGAACTAAAAGTATTGCAAATTATGGAAGAAATGAAACATTCTCACGAACATCATCATGAATGCCATTGTGAAAAATCTCACGAACATCATCATGAGCACAATCATGATTGCTCATGCGGCACAGAAGAACATGAGCACCAGGGGTGCGGTTGCCACCACCATCACCATGAAGAAGGCAGTTTGAAATCCAAACTCTTTCTGATTGGAGCAACCATCATCCTCCTGATTATCGCTGTTTTCATCGAAAAGGAATACAGTCTGGCTACCTGGCAGTTACTCCTCGTCTATCTCATTCCTTATTTATTGATAGGACATGAGACGCTGGGCGAAGCTGCAGAAGGTATTGCCAAGGGCGATATGTTTAACGAAAACTTTCTGATGGCTATTGCAACCATCGGAGCACTTTGCATCGGATTCTTCCCAGGATCAGATACAGAATTCCCGGAGGCAGTCTTTGTGATGCTCTTCTTTCAGGTGGGCGAACTCTTCGAAGGATATGCGGAAGGAAAGAGCCGCGACAGTATTTCGCATCTGATGAATATCCGACCGGATGTAGCGAATGTTGAAAGAAACGGAAAAGTAGAGTCGGTTTCGCCGGAAGACGTCAAGATAGGAGAAACTATCGTAATCCGTCCGGGAGAGAAAGTTCCATTGGATGGTATTGTTGTTGAGGGAAGCTCAGCCTTGAATACCATTGCCCTGACAGGTGAGAGTATGCCACGGGATTTGAATGAAGGCGATACTATCATGTCCGGTTGCATCAACCTTTCAGGAGTAGTTCGTGTACGCACCACCAAGAGTTTTGGCGAAAGTACCGTATCCAAGATTATTTCTCTGGTAGAGAGTGCAGACAAGAACAAGTCGAAGAGCGAGGCTTTCATCACCCGTTTCGCCCGAGTCTATACTCCTATCGTTGTTTTCGCAGCCATTGCCCTGGCGGTTATTCCTCCATTCCTGGCAGCAACAGGAATCGTAGGTGAAGGAACCTTTGGCGAGAACTTCCCATTATGGCTCAACCGCGCCTTGATATTTCTGGTAGTTTCCTGTCCTTGCGCCCTGGTCATCAGCGTGCCCCTCACCTTCTTTGGCGGCATCGGCGGAGCATCCCGGAATGGTATTCTCATCAAGGGCAGCAACTATATGGATGCTTTAGCCAAGGTGGGAACCGTTGTGTTCGACAAGACCGGAACTCTGACCCACGGAGAGTTTGCCGTAGCAGCTGTTCATGCTGACAGTTCCTGCCCAGACCATTCATCCCACGATGCAGATAATGTACATATTGGCGAATATTCTGACAAGGAGAAGATTCTGCTGCATTTGGCGGCTCATGCTGAACATTTCACTACCCACCCTATCGGCGCAGCCCTGCGTACTGCCTTCCCACAAGAAGCAACGGATGGCTGCGAGGTGACCGATGTAGAGGAGATTGCAGGACAGGGTATCCGTGCAAAAGTGAACGGCAAGGTGGTTTGCGTGGGCAACAAGAAGATGATGGAATGCATCGGTGCCCAATGGCACGACTGCAACCAGGTGGGAACCATCATCCACGTCGCCATTGATGGCAAGTATGCAGGACATATTGTGATCAACGACACCCTTAAGGGAGGAAGCGCCCATGCCATCAGAGAGCTGAAAGAACTGGGAGTAGAGAAAACGGTAATGCTGACGGGCGACCGCAGAGAAGTGGGAGAAGATGTAGCCCACAAACTGGGACTGGACGAGTGCCGCGCAGAACTGCTGCCAACCGACAAGGTTTTGCATGTAGAACAACTGCTGAAGACAAAACCGGCAGGCAAGACACTCGCTTATGTAGGCGATGGCATCAACGATGCCCCTGTATTGAAGCGTGCCGATGTGGGCATTGCCATGGGTGGACTGGGTAGCGATGCAGCCATCGAAGCTGCCGATGTAGTACTAATGGATGATGACCCTAGAAAGATTGCCCTTGCCGTAAAGATAGCCAGAAGAACCATTCATATCGCTCACGAGAACGTGATATTTGCCATCGGAGTGAAGGTTGCCGTACTGATTCTCGCCACCATTGGTCTCGGCACCATGTGGATGGCGGTCTTTGCCGATGTAGGTGTTACGGTACTGGCTGTATTGAACGCCATGAGAAGTTTGGGTAAAAATCGTCTTTTTTATCGTTAAATACCAAAATAAGTTGTATCTTTGCAAACGAATAGCAATATACAATACTGAATGGCTATGTATAAAAAAGACATTTTGACTATGAATAAGATTATCAAACTCATCTTCGTGCTCTGCTGCTTCTGCGGCATTGCACAGGCTCAGCCTCAACGTCCTAAGCTCGTTGTAGGCATCGTTATCGACCAGATGCGATGGGATTATCTCTATCGCTACTACGCCCGCTACGGCGAAGGCGGATTCAAGAGAATGCTCGGAGAAGGATTCTGCGTAGAAAACTGCAAGATTCCTTACATCCCTTCGGTTACAGCCATCGGCCACTCTTCTATCTGGACCGGTTCCGTTCCTTCCATCCACGGAATTGCAGGAAATAACTTCGTGAAGGATGGAAAGGTAGTGAATTGTACTGCCGACGATACCGTCAACCCTGTAGGTTCTGACAGCAAGGCTGGCAAGATGTCGCCTCGCAATCTGTGGGTAACCACCATCGGCGATGAACTCCGTCTGGCTACCAACAACCGCTCTAAGGTGATTGGTGTAGCCTTGAAAGACAGAGCATCCATCCTCCCTGCGGGCCATCACGCCAATGGCGCTTTCTGGTTTGATGACAAGTCGGGCAAGTTCATCACCAGTACTTTCTATATGGATAAGTTGCCAGAGTGGGTGAACAAGTTCAACAAGCAGAAACTCCCAAACAAGTATCTTTCCAAGAAATGGGAGACGCTCTACCCTATCGATTCCTATAAGGAAAGCACCAGCGATGACAACAACTACGAGAATGGAATTGTTGAAGGCGAGAAGGCTGTATTGCCACTCGATCTGCCTACTTTATATAAAAAGCATGGTTACAAGATTCTCCGCAGTACCCCATTCGGCTGCAACCTGACTTTCGATATTGCCAAGGCTGCCATTGAGGGAGAAAATCTGGGTAGAAACACAGATACTGATTTGCTGACCATCAGCTGCTCCAGCACCGACTACATCGGACATCAGGTGGGCGTGAACGCCATCGAAACAGAAGATTGCTATCTCAGATTAGATAAGGCATTGGCAGATTTCTTCGCTTATCTCGACCAGACCGTGGGCAAGGGAAATTATCTCACCTTCCTCACCGCCGACCATGGAGGCGTGAACAACGCTACCTTCCTGCAGGATCAACGAATCCCTGCCGGCATCTGGAACAAGAAGGGACTGGTAGATGAATTGAACAAGAGTCTGAAGACAAAGTTCAACACCAACAAGGACCTAGTAAAGACCATTATGAACTATCAGGTATTCTTCAACACAGATATCATCGAAGAACTCGGTTTGGATTACGCAGCCATCAAGCAGGCAGTGGTAGATAGATTGAAGAAAGACAAGGATGTGCACTATGCCTTCGACATGGAGAAGACCTCTATCGAGAGCATCCCTGAAGAGCTGAAGTTCCGCGCCATTAACGGTTATAACCGTGAGCGCAGCGGAGGTGTTCAGATTGTACCGAAACCAGGTCACTACGATTATTACAGCAGCAAGGGAACTACCCACGGAGCATGGAATCCATACGATATCCATATTCCTTGCCTGTTTATGGGTTGGGGCATCCAGCACGGCGAGAGTGCCCAGCCTCACTATATGACAGATATTGCCGCTACCGTTTGTGCGATGCTGCATATTCAGGCACCTAACGGCTGCATCGGCACACCGATATTCTAATAAAAAGCAAAAAGACAGATAATAACAAAGGCTAGGTTCACGATTCCGGGAACCTAGCCTTTATTTTTTATTCAAAAGAAGATGTTCTTCTATTCCGAGAAGAACATCTCTTATTCTTCGTTCATAATCTTCATATATTCCTCGTAAGAAATATATCTGCCACCCATCGATTTGAGATGAGGAGTCTCCAACTGACAATCTATCATCTTTCCACCGTGCTCCTGCAAGTATCTGGCAAGGAAGATGAGGGCAATCTTAGAAGCTGACGGAACCCTGGAGAACATGCTTTCTCCTATAAAAACCTTGCCGATGGTGACACCATAAAGTCCACCCACCAGTTCATCGGTTTCATTATCCCATACCTCTACGCTCGCCGCAAAGCCCTGCTTATGGAGGGCAGTAAATGCCTGGATGATGTTCTCGCCCAGCCATGCGCCATCTTCCCAATACCGTCCGTTGGTCTTGCTGCATCCCCGTATCACACCATCGAAATCTTCGTTGATTCCTACGCTGTATCGGTTCTTTCTCATCAGGGTACGCATGGAATGACTGATGTGGATTTCATCAGGAAAGATGACGAAACGCTTCATCGGACAGAACCAGAGTATTTCAGGCTGGTCACGGAAACTATACCAGGGAAAGATGCCATTGCTATAAGCCAGCAACAGGCGGTCGATACTCAAATCGCCACCAATCGCAAAGCATCCATCCTCATCGCCATAATGCGGATCGGGAAAGTAAATCTCGTCCGCAGTATCATCTATCTGTAATATCATACGCTTATCTTTTATCAAGAATTTCTTGACTAGACTTTCATTCTAATAATTAATCACCAGTTCCTTTCCGTCAAAGTCGACATGCGCCTTGCCACCCTTCTTGAGTTTGCCGAAGAGCAGCGCCTTCATCAGGATCGGTTTCAGGCGATTACCGATGACACGGTCCATCTCGCGGGCACCATATTCCTTGGTAAAGCCCCATTTCAGCAACTGTCCACGCGCAGCATCGGTTAACGTTACGGTAACTCCCTTTGCTGCCAGTTTCGCATCGAGTTGACGAAGTTTCTTGGCAAGAATCAGCTCTGCCATGTGCTTATCCATATCGTTGAACACCACCATGTCGGAAAGTCGGTTGATAAACTCAGGCTTGAAAGTCTTCTTCACCTGTGCCAGCATCGCTTCGCCACGACTTACGTTTCCATTGAAACCTACGCTAGCCCGTGAAGCATATTGCGCTCCGGCATTTGAGGTCATGATGAGAATCACGTTACGGAAATCAGCCTTCTGACCCTTGTTATCAGTCAGACGGGCATAATCCATCACCTGCAGCAGAATGTTGTAGATATCGCTATGCGCCTTCTCTATCTCGTCGAGCAGGAGTACACAGTTTGGCGTCTTGCGGATGGCATCGGTCAGAAGTCCTCCATCCTCATAACCCACGTATCCGGCTGGCGAACCGATGAGTTTTGCCACGGTATGCTTCTCGGTATATTCACTCATATCGAAGCGTACCAGTTCGATGCCGAGTTCCTTGGCCAACTGCCGTGCCACCTCGGTTTTTCCTACTCCGGTAGGTCCCACGAAGAGGAGCGAAGCCAATGGTTTGTCATCATCTGTCAATCCCGCCTTTGCCATCATCACAGCCTCAACCACCTTGTCTACAGCCTTGTCCTGACCGTAAATCTTGTCGAGTATGCGCTGGCGGAGCGTAGCCAGAGCATCGTTATTCTCATCTTTCATCGCAGCCGCATCAATCTTGCAGACTTTAATCAGAATCTGCTGGATGATAGACTTGGTAACATAAGAGCGCTGGCGAGATTCTACCGGATGCACCTCCAGATAAGCACCCGCCTCATCCATCAGGTCGATGGCCTTGTCTGGCAGACAACGGTTGCTGATATATTTGGCGCTGGCACGAACGGCATATTCCAGGGCGTCCTTGCGATAGGTTACATTGTGGAACTTGTTGTATTTATACTGCAAGCCCTCCAATATTTTGATAGCCTCCTCCTCGGTAGGTTCCTTGATATCTATCTGCTGGAACCGACGCACGATGCCCTTGCTCTGAGCCATGTAACGGTTATATTCCTCGTAGGTGGTAGAGCCGATGAAACGGATATCGCCTGCCTCCAGATATTGCTTCAGCATATTGGATGCATCAGGTCCGCCATCTGAGCCACGACCGGCACCTATCATATTATGAATCTCATCGATGTAGATGATGGTATTGCCTTCCTTCACGGCTCCCTCCATCACCATCTTGATGCGTTTCTCGAAGTCGCCGCGATATTGGGCACCGGCAAGCATCTGTCCCATATCCATGCCGTAGATGCGAGCCCCCTTGAGGCGTTCAGGAACCAGGTTTTCGTTGATGAGTTTGGCGAGACCATAGACCAGAGCCGTCTTGCCGACTCCGGCTTCTCCGATGTGGAGCGGATTGTTCTTCTCGGCACGGCAGAGCACCTGGATGGTTCTGTCCAGTTCCTGTTCTCTTCCGATGAGCGGATTGTGCTCTTCTACCTTGTCAGAAATACAGGTAACCAGCTGATGCCAATCCTGTACAACCTGTCTTCTGCCTTCTTCCTCGTCGTCGTCATACTCGTTGGCATAATCGTCATCATCAAAGTCTGCTCCCATGCCCATGCCAGCCTCTCCAGTATCTTCTCCAATAGGATAATAACTGTCAACGCTCGCCAGGAACTCGCCCTGCCGGTCGCCCACATTCTTGCACAGCAGGAAGGCGGCTTCTGAATTCTGCAAGCCAAACATCGCCTGCACAAAATGGGGTACATTCACCAGCTGTCTGTCGGCAGCAGCAGCCAGGGCGCACGCCGTTCCAAACATAGTTTTGAAGAGCGATGACGGCTCTGGCAGATACTTGATGGTTTCAGGCACACGCTCCTGCTTGGCGAGCCATCCCACCAAGTCTTCGTGCATCTTGAGGCTGTCTACGCCTTCTTCCTGCAGCGCCTGACAGAATGCATACTGCCTGAGCAACGCCAGCAGCATGTGCTCGGGCATCACGAACTCGTGGTCGAAGAACCGGGCTTGCTTCATGGCATCGTCCATCAGAACACTCATATATCGGGTCAATCCCATACTGTCCATTCTATTTTTTCCTTTCTTTTTCTTAGCATATATTGGGGATATTTCCCCGAAATCAACGCCTATTCCGGCATATAAGTGAGTTTAAGCGGAAACTTCTGCGTACGGGCTTTCTCCATCGCTTTCTCCACTTTACTCTTGGCGATGTCATAGCTGTAGGTGCCCACCACGGCTTTCTCTTCGTGATGAACCTTGAGCATGATTGCTTCAGCCTCAGCCTGCGACTTGAAGAAGATGGATTCGAGGATTTCTACCACGAAGTCCATCGGTGTGAAGTCGTCGTTGAACATCATTACCACGTAACGCCCCGGCTCCTTGAGCCTGGTTTTCTGGCGTTCACGAATTGCTGTTTGTTCTTGAGCCATATTTTAATTCTTACTTTTTATAAGCATTGGTAATCTCCACAACATAAACATCGTGGAATCCACCCTTGGCACCATACCACTGGAGCAGGTCCTTGTCAAGGAACTTCTCGGCGGTCATACTGTCCTTATAAAGTTTGCGGCATTCCAGGGTGAGTCGTGACTGTTCAAAGGCGATGCTGCCGTTATCGGTCTCTGCAGGAGTCAATCCTGTTTCCTTTGCCTTATCGAAATCACGTCCGCTCTTGGAGCCGCAGAAGCTATAAATCTTACGAGCCTCCTCGCTGTTGCCGAGGAAAGAGAGAGTCATGAATTCATTCTCCTCGATGATGCCGTGGGTGAAACGCTCCGGACGGATAAAGACCACAGCCACCGGCTTGTTCCAAAGCCATCCCAAACAGCCCCAAGAGGCGGTCATCATATTGAAATGATCCTTGTTGCCGGCACATACCAGCATCCACTCCTTACCAATAGTCTCGAAGACGTTGTCATTCAGTTCTTTTACGTTGATCTTTTCCATCTTATCTGTTCCTTTCTTTTTAATTTCTAATTACCATAAAATTGTGACAGCAGTATTCTGATTGCTGAATGCTGCCCATATCAACTGCAAAGATACAAGAATAATCTGAAAAAGCGAATGTTTCTTTAAGAAAATCGCATCACCCTATTGAGGATTATGCCTAATTAATACTTTTTTATGCCACAAGAAGGCTGAATTGAATACGATTTGTGAGGTAGGAAACCGACCTTGATTTACATTAACTTTGCATCGGCAGTTGAAAAAAAAAATCACATTTTATTTTGTCAGTAGCCTAAAAGGCAGTACCTTTGCACCCCGAATGCCGAAAGCCGGGAAGGCGGAAGGCTTCCATTTTTTATTCATTTATAAACATTTAATTTAATGTACAAAACAATTTTCAACAAGCGCAACAGCTTGAAGTTCAACCGATTCTCTAACAAGAGCTACTCACTCTTCGCAGTTTTGGGACGAGAGGTACTTGTTGGTGCACTCAGCGTTGCTACCCTGAGCCATGCTAAGGCAGCAGGCGTAAGCACAGAGGGAGCCAAGGTTGATTCTACCCTCTACAAGGGCGGAAAGGCTTACGAGCTGGATGCGGTGAGCGTTACCGGATCTCGTGCGCCGATGACTGTAGAACAGTCACCTAAGATTGTGTCTGTCATTACCCGCGACGATATTCATCGTGCGGCTGCGCAGACTATCAACGATGTATTGAAATTAGCTACCGGCGTGGATGTCCGTCAGCGTGGTGGCTTTGGTGTTCAGACGGATATCTCCATCAATGGTGGAACCTTCGACCAGATTACCATTCTCCTGAATGGTGTCAACATTTCCAATCCTCAGACTGGTCACAATGCTTCTGATTTTCCTGTAGTTCTTGCTGACATCGACCACATCGAAGTGCTCGAGGGGGCAGCATCGCGCTTATTCGGAACTTCAGCCTTCAATGGTGCCATCAACATCGTAACCAAGAAGGCTAAGAGTGAGGGGGTATCTGCAAGTGTAGAAGGCGGAAGCTTTGGAAGCTTCGGAGCACAGGGACGTGTGCAGACGGCTTTTGAAACGGGCAAGTGGACCCAGGCTTATTCTGTAAGCGGAGGCTACAAGCGCTCGGATGGCGGCACGGAGAACAGCGACTTCGAGAAGGGACAGGGCTACGGCAATCTCTCTTTCTCTTACGACCAGCGTTTCGACATCATCGCCCAGTTGGGTATTGCTAGCCAGAGCTATGGTGCCAATACTTTCTACAGCGCCAAATACAACAACCAATATGAGAAGACAGACCACGGTCTGGCTTCGCTCAATCTGAGTCTGCACAACCAGGAGAAGACCTGGGAGATTGCGCCTCAATTCTATTATAACAAATTCAAGGATCACTATCAGATGATTCGTGGAAAGGCTGGAGCTGCAGCAGGCGAGAACTATCACGACCTAGATGTTTATGGTGGTGGATTGAATGCCAACGTGGCTTGGGCTTTGGGTAAGACTGCAGTAGGTTTCGACATCAGCAAGGAGTGCATCTACTCTACTGCATTGGGCGAGGAACTCGCAGAGAAAGACTATAAGGATATCTCGGGTTCTGACCGTCAATATACCCGAAAGGGCGAGCGCACCAATACCAACATCATGCTGGAGCACAACTTCATCTTCGGCGGTTTCACCTTGTCGGCTGGTGTCTTGGCTAACAAGAATACAGGTCTTGACAACGACTTCCGTTTCTATCCTGGTGTGGATATGAGTTATCGTCCTAACGACAACTGGAAGTTCTACGCTTCCTGGAACAAGGCATTGAGAATGCCTACCTACACCGACTTATACATAAATAATGTGGTGCAGCAGGGCGACATCAGCCTAAACCCGGAAAAGAACTCAACCTTCAAGGTGGGAACTCAATATCGCCAGACTGGTTTTGCAGCAACCGTTAGCGGATTCTACGCACACGGCACCAACATGATTGACTGGGTTCAGACATCCGTGACCGAGCAGAATGACAGCAAGTATCACGTGATGAACATCGGAAAGCTCAACAACATGGGCTACAACGTAGATGCTACTATCTACATGAGAGAATTGGTACCAAACAGTTTCATCACCCGCATCAAGTTGGGTTATGCTTACATCTATCAGGATCATAAGACCGAGACAAACATTCTGAAATCACTCTATGCATTAGAGTATCTCAAGCACAAGGCAGTATTCGGGCTGGATCATCAGATCTGGAACAAGCTTTCAGCATCCTGGAGCGTAAGATGGCAGCAGAGAATGAATGGCTATCATCCATATACCAAGGTAGATTGCAAACTGATGTGGGACGAGAAGAAATACAATATCTTCGTGAAAGCCGACAACATCACTTGCCACCGCTACTACGACCTCACAGCTGTTAAGCAGCCAGGTTTGTGGATTATGGCAGGAGCCAGCGTAAATCTCGGCCGATAATATAATCTGACAATAATCATCCCAAAAGATGATAAATATCCGAAACACGATTCGGATATCAAATAAAAAAACGAGCCTTGATGGAGGTTTCTTCCTTCCGTCAAGGCTCGTTTTCTTTTATTCCTGCTATTTCCTTTTATTTCAATTATTCCGGTTTCTGATATTTTCCGTTCACTTTTATCGGTTCGAGATGGATTCCCACATGGGTATCTGCACCGAAGTGCTGCTTCAGTTTTATTTCTATATGAGTAGCATGCTCATGCGCCTCATAAAGCGAAAGAGAACCCGGCATACGGACGTGCATTTCTATCGCAATCTTGTTTCCGATGCGACGGGTACGCAGGTTATGAATCTCTCCCACTCCCTCTTCTTCATTTGCAATCTTCAGGATTTCATCTTCCTCAGTTTCTGGAAGACTGGCATCCGTCAGTTCTTTTACAGACTGCATCACCAGTCCCCAGGCGGCCTTGATGATAAAGGCACTCACGATGATGGCTGCAAGCGGATCGAGCACCGCCCATTTTTCTCCCAGGATGATGGCGCCGCCTATACCGAACATCGTTCCGATACTTGATAAAGCATCGCTGCGATGATGCCAGGCATTCGCCACTACAGCCTCGGAATGATATTTCTTTCCGGCTTTTACCGTAAACTGATAAGCCCATTCCTTCATCACGATACTTACGATGGCTGCAATCAAGGCTACAACGCCCGGCTGCTGGAGAGTCTCGCCGCAGATGGCACGATAGGTCTTGGTAACACCAGAATAACAGATCATCACACCCACCACGAAGAGCGAAATGCCGATGATGGCAGTAGCCAAGGTCTCATACTTACCATGTCCATAGTCATGGTCCTTATCCTTCGGCTTGTTACCCAGCTTGACAAACACCAACACCACCACATCGGTGGCAAAATCGGTAAGCGAATGGATGGCGTCCGCAATCATTGCCGCAGAATGTCCGAGGATTCCTGCCGCAAACTTCAGCACGAGCAGCACCACATTGATGATGCTTCCCGCTATCGTCACCTTATATACTTCCTTTACTCTATCCGCATCAGCGGAATGATTCTTTTTCGTTTCTGCGGGCATCTCTTGCTCGTTATATATTCTCTCATTCTTGTCCATACTATAAAATATAACAGAAGTCCTTTGCTTCCTTAATAATGTTTTTGTATAACCAAATTCCTGTCTTTCATGAATTGAGCGGCAAAAGTACATTTTTTTTCTGAAATCGGATAAAAAGAGAGATTAAAAAAGTATAACGAATAGGGAATAATGTGAT
>ERZ791865.2661-NODE-2661-length-11804-cov-5.281726_pt1 | contig 11804 bp, 9 predicted proteins | sample MGYA00509942_ERZ791865 | MGnify/ENA primary metagenome ERZ791865 (study PRJEB30046, sample SAMN00792098) | human gut metagenome | study: EMG produced TPA metagenomics assembly of the A metagenome-wide association study of gut microbiota in type 2...
ATACTTGCCGTTGGAGCTCAGCTCGAAGATCTGGTCGCACTCTTCCTCGATGGAGGAGATGCAGCGGGGGTTCTTGCACCGCACGATGTTGACCAGACGCTTGGGGGGCTGGGGCTTTTCCTTCTTGACAGCCTTGCCGTTCTCGATGACGGTCACGCTGATGTCAGGGTCGAGATAGGCCAGCACGTCGAGGTTGAGCCAGGAGGCGTCGCCCTCCACCTTGATGATGTCCTTCCGGCCCGACTCTGCCTTGTGGCTGCGGGCGTTCTGGATGAGGGCCACGCTGGAGGTGCGGTTGCCCTTGATGCCCAGCAGGTCCATCAGGCCGATGGCCGTGCCTGCCTTGATATGGTCGATGACGATACCGTTCTGAATTTCATCAATATTCAACATCTCAGTTGCTCTCCTTTTCAGCCTTGGGGTCCTTGAGGCCCAGCAGCGTCATGATCAGCGCCATGCGGATGTAGACGGCGTTCTGCACCTGCTCAAAGTAGGCGGCGCGGGGGTCATCGTCCACTTCCAGCGTGATCTCGTTGACGCGGGGCAGGGGATGGAGCACGGCCATGTCAGGCTTGGCAAGGGCCATCTTCTCTTTGGTGAGGATATAGCTGTTCTTCAGACGGACATAGTCTTCCTCGTTGAAGAAACGCTCCTTCTGGACGCGGGTCATGTAGAGGATGTCCAGCTCGGGCATGGACTCCTCGAGGCTGCGGGTCTCCTTGTAGGGGATGTGGTTGGCCTCGAGCACGTCGGTGATGATGTAGTCCGGCACCCGCAGCTCTTCGGGGCTGATGAGGACGAAGCGGATGTTCTCACAGCGAGCCATGGTCTTGATGAGGGAGTGGACGGTGCGTCCAAACTTGAGGTCGCCGCACAGGCCGATGGTCAGGTCGTTCAGACGGCCCTTGCGGCGGCGGATGGTCATCAGGTCGGTCATGGTCTGGGTCGGGTGCTGGTGGCCGCCGTCGCCTGCGTTGATGACAGGGATGCGGGAGTACCGGCTGGCCCGCAGCGGTGCGCCCTCCTTGGGGTGGCGCATGGCCACGATGTCGGCGTAGCAGGAGACGACGCGGATGGTGTCGGCCACGCTCTCGCCCTTGGATGCACTGGAGACGGTCTCGCTCGGGAAGCCGAGGACATGTCCGCCGAGGTTCAGCATCGCGGCCTCAAACGAAAGACGGGTACGGGTGGACGGCTCGTAGAACAGGGTGGCCAGCTTTTTGTGGGCGGCCACGTCCTGATAGGCAGCCGGGTCGGCGCAGATGTGGTCGGCCAGGTCCAGCAGAGAGGTGATCTCCTGTTGACTGAAATCCAACGGATCGATTAGATGACGCATATTCTTTTGTTTCCCTCCGTCAAAGAAGCTTTCGAAGAATCGAGAAGTCGAAGAAGTTCGTGTAGTAGCTCAACGAACGCATGACGGGATGGCAGAGCCGGTTGTAGCATATCTCATCCAGCAGCAGCATGGCCTCGCCCGGGGCCAGACGCATGGCGGCCCGGATGGGCTCGTCGCCGCAGCTGGCCTTGAGGTGGGCCACATTGGAGGCCACCTGCTGGCGGCACTCCCGCTCCAGAACATCGAATATGTCACCCGACAGGTCGATGCGGGTGTAGTCCCGGTTCCCAAACAGGGCGCGGGGCAGGTAGTCGATGGAGTAGATGACGGGGGTGGTGTCGGCGAGGATGCGCTTCTTGATGCAGATGACATCATCGCCGGGCTCGATGGCCAAATCACGGGCCAGCTCTTCGCCTGCGCGGACGGGGTAGATCTGGATGCCGTCGGCGTGGGGGTAGCTGCCAAAGCTGCGGATGAGCGGGTAATACTCCAGCTTCTGGTCCAATCGGCTGCGCAGGTTCAGGACACTTCGGTTGACCACTGTGCCGATGCCGCGCACCCGCTCGATGTAACCCGCACGCTCCATCTCGCTCAGCGCATCGCGGATGACGGTGCGGCTGACGCCGAGTTCGGCGGCAAGGTCTACCTCGGCGGGCAGACGGTCAGTCTGTGCATAGCGGCCTGTGCGCAGTTCCTCTAGCAGAGCGCTGACGATGCGGTCGCTGATGACAGCACCACCCAGGCGGCTGGAAGGGGATAAGCTGGAATCTCTCATGGTTCGTTTCCTCCGGTACACGGGCAGGGCGGCCCTGCCTGGACTTCCGAAAAAGCTGTGCCTGAGCACAAAAACTTTTCCTGCAAATATTATAGCATAAATTGACAATGATTCAAACGGCATTTATACTGGAATCAGCCGGAAAGTATGATTTTATTTTGGAGGGATAGAGCAAGAATGGAAATTCTTCTGCACAAAGTGTGCGGCCGGCCCGCAAGCCGCACCATGACCCTGCGCGCTGCCGGGCCGGAGGATGCCGCTGCCTTTTACGCCTTGCAGAACGAGGTGCGGGCCGCGATGCCCCACCCGGAGCAGTTCGTACCCGACACGCTGGAAAACATCGCCCGCTACCTGAAAGAGGACCTGTGCATCGGCGGGTGGGACGGCGGGCGGCTGGGGGCCTACTTCATCCTGCGGTACTGCGGGCAGGACGCGCACAACTATGCCGCCTTTATGGGCATCCCGCGAGAAGAGTGGGACGGCTGGGCCAACGCCGACAGCGCCATCGTCCACCCCGACTACCGGGGCAACGGTCTGCAGCGGAAGCTGCTGGAAGCGGCGCTTACCCTGCTCCGTCCGGGCATCGTGGGCATCGGGGCCACCGTCAGTCCGGAGAATCAGTACAGCCTGAACAACGCTCTGGCCAGCGGCTTTGAAATCGTCTGCCGCCGGGAGATGTACGGCGGGTATGACCGGTATCTGCTGGCGAAGGCCCTCTCCGTCACCTTCGGTGACACCTATCCCGAAGGGAGAGGCACTGGCGTGTCGGTCAAGCCCATGCTGGACGAGTAAAGCTTAATTTGTATCGCAAACAGTAGTGCCCTGCTACCAAGGCTAGCAACAGCTTGACAAGGAACATGGTTCCGCAGCTGCTGCCCTCTGTAGCAGGGCACTATTTTTTGCGTTATATCAGGCTTCCGGCGGCCAGCTCAGAGTTGACCGGCCTGCCAAAGGCTCTCCCTCTGGGAGAGCTGGCGCGGAGCGCCTGAGAGGGCAAGGACGCTGCCAAACAGCTCTTGCACTGCGATCGTATCGCTCTGACAAAGAGCCTGCTTACCGCTGTGCAGCAGCTTTAAGGTTCTCGTTCATCTTATGCCGTACCACCAGCAGGCAGGCCAGATGCACCAGTGTAGTGAGGATCCAGCTGACGGGGTAGCTGAGGTAAAGCATCGTGGTGGTGTGGAACAGCTGGAAGATGGTGGCGATCCAGACGAGGCGGAGCAGGCAGCTGCCAACGAGGCTGACCACCATCGGCAGGACGGAGTAGCCCCGGCCGCGCAGACAGCTGGCCAGAACATCCATGCCGCCGCAGAGCAGATAGGTGGTGCAGATGATGTGCATACGGGCCAGACCGGCGGTCACCACGACCTCATCGGAGGAGTAGAAGTGGAGCAGCTGTTCGCCCAGCAGGGAAGCACCGCCGCCCAGCACGAGGCCGGTGACGATGGAGCAGAGCAGGCAGTTGCGCATGACGCGGTCCAGGTTGTCGTACCGGCGGGCGCCCATGTTCTGGCTCGTGAAGGTGACAGCGGCCTGGGCGAAAGCGTTCATGGCGGTATAGACGAAGCCCTCGAGGTTGGAAGCGGCAGAGTTGCCGGCCACGACGATGGAGCCGAAGGAGTTGACCGCCGACTGGATGACGACGTTGGAGAGGCTGAACACGGTGCTCTGCAGACCGGCAGGCAGGCCGATGCGCAAGATCTGGCCCAGAGCCCCCGCATGGAAGCCCAGATGGCCGAGGTCGAGGTGGAGCGGGCCTTTCTCCTTCACCAGCAGGGCCGTGACCATGCAGGCGGAGACGGTCTGGCTGATGATGGTGGCCAGAGCGACGCCCGCCACGCTCATGGAGAAGAGGATGACGAACACGAGGTTCAGCACCACATTGATGACGCCCGCCACGGCCAGACAGAACAGAGGCCGCTTTGTGTCGCCCACGGCGCGCAGGAGGGCCGAGCTGAAGTTGTACAGCATGGTCATGGGCATACCGATGAAGTATATCTTGAGGTAGAGGGTGGACAGGCCGATGACGTCCTCCGGGCAGCTCATCAGCTCCAGCAGGACGCGAGCGGCGAAAAAGCCCACCACGGCCAGCAAGAAGCCGCTGACGAGGCCCAGTGTCACGGAGGTCTGGACGGTGTTGTGGACGCCCTCATCATCCTTCGCGCCGAAGCAGCGGGCCGCAACGACGTTCGCGCCCAGCGACAGGCCCACGAACAGGTTGACCAGCAGGTTGATGAGCGCACCGTTGGAGCCGACAGCGGCCAGCGCCGTGCTGCCCGAAAAGCGTCCCACGACGACGACATCGGCTGCGTTGAACAGCAGCTGCAGGATGCTGGATGCAGCCAGCGGCAGGGAAAACAGGATGATCTTTTGCAGCATGGGGCCGCTGGTCAAATCGCCTGTCCGGGTATTCTGTGCCATGAAAATGCTCTGCCTCCTCAAATATCAGATGGTACTCACGAAAAAACGCGCCGCTCAACAGCGAGCGACGCAGATAGTATTATAATACGGTTTCGGGTAAAATACAAGTGAAATCAAAGCTTTTTCCGTACAAAAATGCACCCCCGCACACAGGGTGCAGGGGCGCGGAGGTATGTTTGCGAAACAGAACGCTTACTTCTGGGGCTTCATGTAGATGTGGTGAGGCAGACCGGCGATGTAGAGCGGGGTCAGCTCAGCCTGGATGAGGGGCCGTGCGTAAGCGAGGAAGTCTTCCGTCATCTGGGTGTGATTCTCGTTCATCCAGCTCAGCGGCACCTTCTTCTCGAGATTTGCGACCTCGCTGATGGGGTGCAGCTCAGTGGTACACTGATAGGGGCTGTTGGAGATGCGCTTCAGGGCCACCATCTGGCCGGTGACGCCCTCAAACGCAGCCTTGACAGCAGCACCGCCGACCTGATAGGCCTCGGTGATGTCGGTGCGGCTGGTCAGGTGGCCGGCGCAGCGCTGCAGGGTGGAAAGCTCGATGCAGCGGGTCTTGGTGTCCAGATTGCGGGCTACGACGTTGGCCAGATAGCGGGCGGTGCCGGTCAGGGCCTTGTGGCCGAAAGCGTCCACTGCGTGGACATCGTCGGCCAGCTCACAGACATAGCGGCCATCCTCGAGCTTGACGCCCTCAGACACCGCGATGACGATGCTGGGCTTCTTCTCCTGCATCACGCGCACCTTCTCGATGAAGTGCTCCACATTGAAGGGGACTTCGGGCAGGCAGATCATGTCCACGCCCTCGCAGTCGTCGCTCTTGGCCAGTGCGGCGGCGGCGGTCAGCCAGCCGGCGTTGCGGCCCATGATCTCGACGACGGTGACGTACTTGGTGCCGTAGACGGTGGCGTCGCGGATGATCTCCTTCATCACCACGCCGATGTACTTGGCCGCAGAGCCGTAGCCGGGGGTGTGGTCGGTGACCATCAGATCGTTGTCGATGGTCTTAGGCACGCCCATGAAGCGGATGTCGCTCTGGATGCACTCGCCGTACTCAGCCAGCTTGCCGATGGTGTCCATCGAGTCGTTGCCGCCGATGTAGAAGAAGTAGCCGATGTCCAGCTTTTCGAGGATGGCGAAGAGCTTCTTGTACACGGCCTCGTCGGTGTGCCAGTCGGGCAGCTTGTAGCGGCAGCTGCCGAGGAAGCTGGAGGGGGTGCGCTTGAGCAGCTCGATGTCGAGGTCATCGGTCAGCAGGGTGGACAGGTCCACGACCCGCTCCTCCAGCAGACCGGCGACGCCGTTGCACATGCCGTAGACGACGTCCGCGCCGCGGCTCTTGCAGCTCTCGAACACACCAGCCAGACTTGCGTTGATGACAGAGGTTGGGCCGCCGGATTGGCCAACGATTGCATTTTTACCCATGATGATTTCTCCTTTTTTGTTTTTCTGTTTCGGCTTTATAAAATCGTGCAGGAGCACGAAAACAGACGCGGGGAAGGGGAGAAGCGAGTTTCCTTACAGGCAGATGTGGCGGGGTGTACCGTTGACGTAGACAGGGGTGACCTCGTCGAGGATGAGCGGGCGGGCGTATTCCTCGAACGCCGCCGTCACCTGCATCCCGTCGGGGGTGATCCAGTCCAGCGGCACCTTCTTTTCGAGGTTTGCCACCTGCTGGACGTCCACCGCTTCGGTGATGCACTGGTAAGGATACTCGGAAACGCGCTTGAGCGCGATCATTTTGCCCGTCTCACCGGCAAAGGCTGCGGCTGCCGCTGCGCCGCCCACGGCGTAGGCCTCGTTGACATCGGTGCTGTTCCAGTGCATGACGCAATTCTCCTGCCATCGGTGCGGCTGGCCAGATGGCTGGCGCAGCGCTGCAGTGTCGAGAACTCGATGGCGCGGCTCTTGCAGTTCAGCTTGTCGTGGATGAGGTCAGACAGATAGCGGCTGGTGCCGCTGAGGATGGCTTTGTGGCCGAAGGCGTCCAGCTGGCCTGCCGTGGACACGAGGTCGCACAGATAGGTGCCGTCGGCGGTCTTGACGCCCTCGCTGGCCGCGATGATGACGTTGGACTTCACCCGCTGCAGCTCATCCACTCTGGCGAGGAACTTGTCCTGGTCAAAGGGAACTTCCGGCAGAAGGATGAGGTCGGGGCCGTCGCTGTCGTCGCCGCCTGCGAGGCAGGCCGCACCGGCCAGCCATCCGGCGTGACGGCCCATGATCTCGGCCACAGTCACGCTGCGGATGTCGTAGACGGAGGAGTCACGGATGACTTCCTTGAGGATGGTGGCGATGTACTTGGCCGCAGAGCCGTAGCCGGGGGTGTGGTCGGTGAGGCAGAGGTCATTATCGATGGTCTTGGGTACACCGATAAAACGCACCGCACTGCCTACCTGTGCGCCGTAGCGGCTGAGCTTGGCGATGGTGTCCATCGAGTCGTTGCCGCCGATGTAGAACACCGCGCAGATGTCGTACTTGTCAAACAGGGTGAACAGCTTGACGTAGGGCGTGGAGTCCGCCTCCGGCTCGGGGAGCTTGTAGCGGCAGCTGCCCAGATAGCTGGACGGCGTGCGCTTGAGCAGCTCGATGCTGAGCCGGTCGTCCAGCAGGACGTTCAGCTCCACGAGTTCCTCTTTCAGCAGTCCCTCGATGCCGTATTTCATGCCGTAGACCTTGTCTGCGCCCAGACTGCAGGCGGCTTTATAGACGCCTGCAAGACTGGAATTGATGACGGCGGTAGGGCCGCCGCTCTGGCCGATGATGACATTCTTGGCCATGAGAACCTCCTTGTACCATTTACCGATAAATTGGACTTCCTGTGCGCCGCAGCACCGCTCCGCGCTGTCCCCGTTTCGCGGTCCGTACACCCTGCACAGTGTACGGACGGGGGAACAGCCAACAATCGATGACTGCAACTCGCACAAAAATTCTGGCAGGTCGTGCAAGCACTTCGAGAAATGTGTGCAAAAACCTGCTCTTCTTCTATTGTAACCGTTTTGCCTGTTGTATGCAAGTCCTAATTGGTTGCAGAGGCAAAAAAATTATGATAAAATAGGTACTGCACAGCTCTGCCGGGCCGGAAAGCGGGGATAACCCGCCGACGCCCGGGCAGACTAAGAGCAGAACCAAACGAAAGCGGGAACACCTTTATGGGCATTTCACACGATTATCATAGCACGGGCCGGAGCCGCAGAGGCGGTCCCGGCGGAGTCATCCGGTTTGCGGGGGCCGTGGCCGGCATCCTGCTGGTGAGCTTCGCCATTACGGCCATCCTTGAGCATGGACAGGCACAGCCCGAAGAGCTGCCCACCGTGACGGCCAACGGCACGGCGCAGAATATTCTGGCCCCGCTGCCCATGCAGGGCGCGGCGGACAGCACCACCGACAGCGCCGTCAGCGGCGGGGAGAACGCAGCGGCAGATGGCACGCCCGCCGTGACCCTCGAGCAGTTCGGCCCGGCCCGTCAGACGGCGGGAGCCTACAGCGTCAAAGCCTACGACAGCAGCGTCATCCGCCAGCCTGCCAACGGTCAGGTCGATTTGAGCTACTTCTCCGATGCCGCCTTCCTCGGTGACAGCCTGACGGTGGGCTTCTCCGACTATAAGATCAACCTCGGCGGAGCACTCATCTGCGGCTACACCGGCGTCGGTCCGGACGCCATCGTCAACCGCAGCGCCGTCAAGAGCAGTGTGCGGGGCGAGGAAGTCGCGCTGGACGTGCTGGCCGCTGCTCAGCCCAAGAAGCTGTATATCCTTCTGGGTACCAACACCCTGACCACCGTGGGCGCGGCAGACCGCTTCCTCGCTTACTACGGCCAGATGCTGGATGTGCTGCGCCAGACGCTGGGGGAGGACTGCGTCATCTATGTTGAGTCCATCCCGCCCGTCCGCCCCGAGGCCGCAGCGGAAAAGCCGGGCCTTGCCTCGGACATCATCCGCTCGGTGAATGAGCAGCTGGCCCTGCTGGCCGCAGATAAGGGCTGTGTCTACCTCGATTTGTGGGAGACGCTGGCCGATGGCGAGGGTAACCTGAAAGAGGTGCTGGCTGCGCCGGACGGCGTCCACTTCTCGGCGGGCAACGGCTACGGCGCGTGGGTCACTTACCTGCGCAACCACGCCAAGTATTCTGCCGATAATGCATGGACACCCGGCAGTGCCTACGCAGGCTGAAATTTCAAAAATACAACGGCAAATGCCCTGAATCGCAGGATCCAGGGCATTTTTGCTGCAAAAAATCTCAAAAGAGAGTTTTATCGGACAGATGATTTGTAAAATAGGAGGCAGAAGAGAGCACGGCCAGAGGAAAGGACGGTAAAAATGCAGTACCTGTTTGTGACGCTCATGTGGAATGCCCGGGCCGAAATGCCCGTGCCAGGCGATATTTTGGCGGTCTGCTGTCAGTCTTACAGCCCGAATGGAATGACGCGGTACGGACGCTACACCCATCTGGACGACATGAGCGCCCTGACGCAGTGGACAAAAGATGCTGTTTACCACAACATCACGGTACTGGAAACAGCAAAGCCGCGAAAAGAGATTTTGAATACGGTAGCGGAGACCTTTCCGGCCTATGACGTTCTGGTCCTGTGGAGCCGGAAAGAGTATGAGCTGTTCCGGCAGGCGATGCATGACTGCGGACATCGCCTCTGTACGGCGAAAGTCATTCTGCTGGAAGAACTGCTGGGAGCAGTCGTCCGCCCCGGAAAGAGGGGCCGGGTGCCTTTTCAGCAGGTGCTGAGGGCGTTTCATGTCCAGACGACCCGGGAGACGTTTTACCAGCCGAAATACCGGGCGGGCTTTCTGCTTGAGTTGTGGGACAGGGTGAGCCAGCTTGCGGCGCAGAGCGAGGAGTGGACGCAGACAGAACTCTGCCTTAACCCCAGGACAAACACCGTCCACCTGCCGGGATGCAGTCATCTCGGCCTGACGGGCGGACAGCCCTGTACGCCGCAGGTACTTCTGGAAGGGGCCGCTCTCTGCAGAGACTGCCAAAAGAAGAAGGCGCTGTATCTCTGGGAGATGGAACGGCTGCATGCAGTGAAGTTCCAGCCTCACACAGGTGCTCTGGGGACGCCGCAGAATTATCCGCCGGCACCGAAGCTGTTCTACCGGGAGGGCGACCCGCAAAAGCTTTACCATGACCGTGCCTGCCCCTGCTGCAAACCGTTCCGGGAGGGGCCGGACTATCTGCAGTGGAAGCCGCTTTTCGGGAGAGCCGATGCGGCGGCCCTCGGCCTGACGGCCTGCGACCGGTGTTCACCGCTGGGCATCCGGTATGGGCAGACCCGGACGCAGATAGAGTCCTTCTGCAGCCAGAGAGGGATGCAGTGTGTGCTGCGGGATGGCGAGATCGACGTCACGACGTCCATCGGCGGGTGGCGGCTCGTCTGGAAGGGAAAAGATAAGATCTGGCTCTATCACAAGAACACCCATAGGAGCCATCTGACTGAGAGTGAGGACATCCCCGGCTATCACAGTCAGGCCATTCACAAGAAGACCATCATGGAGTATTTGGAATACATCGTCCAGCACGACCTTTACCGGAAAAACAGTCCGCTCCCGGAGACGGGGAGTATCCCTGCCGCAAAACCGCCGGAGCCGACCCATCGGGGACACGGCCATCACCGGGACGCAAAGGGGGCAAAGCATTTCCAAAAGCACAAGACGAACAAGGTGAAGGTGAGCTCACTGGAAGAACTGCAGGCGCTGGCCCGGCAGAAAATGACCGGAGAAGAGGAATAAAGACAAACAAAAATCCCGCCCTTTGCACATAGAGTGCAGAGGACGGGACATTTTGTTTTTATGGAGAAGAGCAGAGGAACGAATTACTTCATCTTGCTCTTGGCCTTCATGCGCTGCTCGTGGTTGAGGATCTGCTTGCGGATGCGCAGGTTCTCGGGAGTGACCTCCAGCAGCTCGTCCTGAGCAAGGAACTCGAGGCAGCCCTCGAGGCTCAGCTTGCTGATGGGGATGAGGCGCAGAGCGTCGTCAGAGCCGGAAGCACGGGTATTGGTCAGGTGCTTGGTCTTGCAGACGTTGACATCGACGTCCTCGCCGGAAGCGGTGTAGCCGATGACCATGCCCTCGTAGACCTTCTCGCCGGCGCCCACCAGCAGAGTGCCGCGCTGCTGAGCGTTGAACAGGCCGTAGGTGACGGCCTCGCCGGTCTCAAAGCTGACCAGAGAACCGGTGGAGCGGTTGGCGATCATGCCAGCCCAGACGTCGTAGCCGTCAAAGATCTGGTTGATGATGCCCTCGCCGTGGGTATCGGTCAGGAACTGGTTGCGGTAGCCGAACAGGCCGCGGCTGGGCATACGGAACTCCAGACGCACACGGTCGGAACCCAGAGACTCCATCTGCTGCAGGATGGCCTTGCGCTGGCCCAGACCGGTCATGACAGCACCCTGATACTGAGTGGGGACGTCGATGACGACGTGCTCCATAGGCTCGTAGGTCTTGCCGTCGATGACCTTGGTCAGAACGTGCGGGGGAGAGACCTGCAGCTCATAGCCTTCGCGGCGCATGGTCTCGATGAGGATGGACAGATGCATCTCACCACGGCCCATGACACGGAAGGAATCGGTGGTGGCGGAATCCTCCACCTTCAGAGCGACGTCCTTCAGCAGCTCTTTCTGCAGACGGTCACGGATCTGGCGGCTGGTGACATACTTGCCCTCACGGCCGGCCAGCGGGCTGTCGTTGACGGAGAAGGTCATCTCGACGGTGGGGTCGTTGATCTTCACGAAGGGCAGCGGCTCGATATTGGAGGGGCTGCACAGGGTGTTGCCGATGGTGACGTCGGGCAGACCAGAGAAAGCCACGATGTCGCCTGCGGTGATGTTGTCGCAGGGCTGACGGCCATTGGCCTGGAAGTCATACAGCTTGGTCAGACGGCCGCGCATCTTGAGGTCGGGGTTGTGCCAGTCGCACACGACCACTTCCTCGCCCACCTTGGCGACGCCGTTCTGGATGCGGCCGATGCCGATGCGGCCAACGAACTCATTGTAGTCCACAGAGGACACCAGCATCTGGAAGGGAGCCTCGGGGTCGCCCTCGGGCGGCTTGATGGTGCTCAGCAGGGTGTCGAACAGGGGAACCAGGTCAGTGCCGGGTACATCGGGGTCAAGGCTTGCAGTGCCATCACGGCCACAGCAGAACAGCATGGGGCAGTCCAGCTGCTCGTCGGTAGCACCCAGATCCATCAGCAGGTAGAGGACCTCGTCGATGACTTCCTTGATGCGGGCATCGGGACGGTCGATCTTGTTGATGG
>ERZ791865.2662-NODE-2662-length-11802-cov-7.257768_pt1 | contig 11802 bp, 10 predicted proteins | sample MGYA00509942_ERZ791865 | MGnify/ENA primary metagenome ERZ791865 (study PRJEB30046, sample SAMN00792098) | human gut metagenome | study: EMG produced TPA metagenomics assembly of the A metagenome-wide association study of gut microbiota in type 2...
TGACACATGCAGCTCCCGGAGACGGTCACAGCTGGCCTGTGAGCGGATGCCGGGAGCAGACAAGCCCGTCAGGGCGCGTCAGCGGGTTTTAGCGGGTGTCGGGGCGCAGCCATGACCCAGTCACGTAGCGATAGCGGAGTGTATACTGGCTTAATCATTTGGCATCAGTGAGGATTGTATGAAAAGTGCACCATGCCGGGTGTGAAATGCCGCACAGATGCGTAAGGAGAAAATGCTCGTCCAGGCGCTTTTCCGCTTCCTCGCTCACTGACTCGCTCCGCTCGGTCGTTCGGCTGCGGCGAGCGGTATCAGCTCACTCAAAGACGGTAATGCGGTTATCCACAGAATCAGGGGATAACACCAAAAGAAACATGTGAGCAAAAAACAAGAACCCGGAAAAGGCCACGCAGCTGGCGTTTTTCCATAGGCTCCGCCCCCCTGACGAGCATCACAAAAACCGACGCTCAAGTCAGAGGTGGCGAAACCCGACAGGACTTAAAGATACCAGGCGTTTCCCCCTGGTGGCTCCCTCGTGCGCTCTCCTGTTCCGACCCTGCCGCTTACCGGATACCTGTCCGCCTTTCTCCCTTTGGGAAGCGTGGCGCTTTCTCATAGCTCACGCTGTTGGTATCTCAGTTCGGTGTAGGTCGTTCGCTCCAAGCTGGGCTGTGTGCACGAACCCCCCGTTCAGCCCGACCGCTGCGCCTTATCCGGTAACTATCGTCTTGAGTCCAACCCGGTAAGACACGACTTAACGCCACTGGCAGCAGCCATTGGTAACTGGATAGTGGATTTAGATACGCAGAACTCTTGAAGTTGAAGCCTTATAGCGGCTACACTGGAAGGACAGCATTTGGTATCTGTGCTCCACTAAAGCCAGTTACCCGGTTAAGCAGTCCCCAACTGACTTAACCTTCGACTAAACCGCCTCCCCAGGCGGTTTTTTCGTTTACAGGCAGCAGATTACGCGCAGAAAAAAAGGATCTCAAGAAGATCCTTTGATCTTTTCTACTGAACCGCGATCCCCGTCAGTTCAGAAGACGAAGATGGTGCAACGGTTCCTCCTTGTACATCACGAATATAGTTTGCTTGACATCCTGACAAGAATAATATTGTAATTAGAAAAATTATTATTTTCATATTTCTTTCCAACAAAAGTAAAAATACTTATGCATTTAAAATACTACCTACATAATTTACCTGAATCACTTATACCATGGATTCTTATTTTAATATTTAACGACAATGATAACACTCCTTTGTTATTTATATTTATATCATCAATACATGTATTGCTATATCCATACTCTAAATTAACCATATCTAGATATATCAAAGAAAATACAAAGTTAAAAAAAGAACCCTGGTACTTATGCAAGTTATCTGCATTGTTTTATTTATTAATGGCAATCCCAGTAGGATTGCCAAGTTTCATATATTACACTCTAAAGAGAAATTAAATCCCTAACAACTCATTAAGTTTGCTCAACTCATCATCCCCTATGTAAGAAGAAACAATACCTGTGACAATTGCAATCCCCCAGAAACCAAGAGGCACACCAACAATAAAACTAAACATTAATGCCACAATTTTTGCCACACCTACATCGACCGCACTTTTCTCCAGCGTGACAAACAAAGGTCGCCAGTTACCAGTTTCTATTGCATTTTTAAAATCAGAACCAACATCATATAGAAAAGATACTCGACTGGTGATTTTAAGCGACTTTGATATCTTCGTTAAATTCTTAGATAACTCATCATAATTAACAGACTCTAACGCATTAAAAATAGCATCCCGATCAACCTTACTGAATTTCTTATCCAGTACATTCTTATACTTTTCAAATGCTGCCAGAGCTTCATCAACACCTTGAATTTTCTTTCCTTTAGACTTTTCCGCTAAATCCTGAGCAATTTTTGCGTATTTTTCTCCATATTGTTCGGTTATATATTGATAAAATCCAACCATAGTATCAACAGCATCTTTTATCTGGCTCTTTTCAAGAGCATCCTGAGCTTCTTTTAATTTCTGCTCTGCCTCTTTAACCTCAGCGGCCTTACCATCCCTGAAACTAACAGCATTCTTAAGTTCATTTTCAACTGCGGAGTACTCAGCCTGCTTAGCTTCAAGCTGACGCTGTAGTTTTTTCTGAACGTCACGCCATCCCGGAAATCCGGTGACCTTCACGTCAACACTCTTCTGAGCGTTTTCAAGCTCTCCTGCAACTCTGGAAACAGTAGCTTGCTTACTCTGTACATCACTTTCAGCCTTCGCCAGTTCAGCTTTCGCCTCAGCTAAACGCTTCTCTGCTTCCGCCACCGCCTGTTTCTCTTCATTAAGAGTTTCATGTTCAGCGACCTCTGCATTTTCACGAGCCTTTTCTTCAGCTTCCTTCTGTTTATTCACATCACCAATTTTACTTTGCAATGTATTTTTATAAGAATTAAGTTTGCTAATATCTGCATCAAGCTGATTTGATTTTTTTGCAACTCATCAACATCCCTCTCAAGATCAGTGATACCATGATAAGAATGATGCTTGAATACTTTTTTCATCTCCTCGATTTTCTTCTGTTTTTCACTAATCTGTGTAGCAATTTTATTCTTCTGCTTTTGTTTTTCATTAATTACATTACTCACCACCTTCGAACTCTTATCCATATCACTGACCTGAGCATTCGTTGGTGCAGTATTAACTGAAGCAGTGTTATTGTTGTTATTTCCTGAGCTTTCTGCAAAAAGTGATGGCATATCACTAATTAAAGAATTAAGAACTCTGGAGACCCCTCCAAATGGATTATCAACCAGAGTTGAATTCTCTTCTGTCATAACAATACCATTCATCACCGGAAGGCCATCATTATTAATGACAACATCACCCCACGGAGTCAGATATGACTCACCGGTTTTCATCACAGTTGATGTAGAACCAGATGAATTTGAATTTCCCTGACCACCATTATTACCATGCCCAGAGCCACCACCCCAGTGAACCCCACTATTACTATTACTATTATTATTTCCACCTTGCTGATTCAGATTCGCCCCTGTTCCCCCCATAGACTCACCAGCAGTTGGTCCATATCCACTTAGTTCTTTAGCCATAAATTCCTCTTTGATAATTAAAACAATAAATTAAAAACAATATACTGTACATATAACCACTGGTTTTATGTACAGTAAAAACCTACTACTCAGCATTGTCCATGTCAAGAGCATGGATTTTCATTTTTGCAATAAGGATCACACTATGGGGAGGCAGGCATTGAGAACGTCGAAACAGAACACCGGAGCAAATCAGGATGAGATATAAAACTGTTGGATCATGAAAAAACGGAGAACGATGTGAGCAAATCACCCCGCCATAAACTGAACAAAACAGACAAACGACTTCTCGACACCCTTGTTGCTGCCGGATATGAGCATGACAAAGCCCGTGACCTCATCCAGAAACAGGTTTACACGCTGACACTGGCTGATCAGCGTCATGTGGTCAGTGAAATCAGTAATGGTGTGAATCCCACCCAGGCTTACTCGGCGGTATACCAGGCAAGACGCATTCGCCTCGCCCGTAAATATCTGAACGGTAAAAAGGTTATGGAAGAAACCGGGGAAAATACGCCCCCATCAGCGTAAGGATTTCTTTTGCCGCTCCAGAGACTCCAGTTTTTTACGCAAATCCTCTCTTTTTTGGGCATCTCTGGTGCCAGCCAGCTCTGCTCTCAACTCATCGATCTGAAGTTGTATCTTCAGTCTATTACTGAACATTTTCTGTCTGGCATTAACATCCGCAACAATGCCGTTTTTTGTCTTCTCGGCCTTTTGTTGAAAAACATTGCTGTCCGCATGACTGGCAACCGAAGCAGAAAGAACACTAAAAAGCAGGACTGGCACACATTTTTTCACGGGATTATTCCTGACTCATTGACCATCAAATCACATTGGGAGTAAACCGACGTATGATAAGAGATACTCTTCGGAGATATAACTCCCTGAGTATCAAGATTAAAAACGCAAGGAGATGTTTATGAGATCTGCCGCTGCCAGGCTGCTTCTGATACCTCTGATAACAGCAACAATAGCTCTTACAGGATGCACACCAAAGACCAGCCTGGAACGACATACCCGGCATTATGTTTATGCTTCAGATGATGGATTTGATCCTAACTTCTACACCCAGAAAGCAGACACCATACGTATGATGCTCCCGTTCTTTCAGCAGTTCCGGGATATGGGGATGAAAGACAAAGCAGCCGGAGTATCAGCAGAAACGGCACAGCAACGTGTAAAAGAATTCCACTCAGAAAAATTTTTTCACTCACTCCGGAGCACAACAGCCTTTGCTGGCAGAAAATACACAAACAGCGATATGCCTTCGCCGAAAAAAATGAAACTAATGGCAGACACCATTTCTGCGGTTTATCTCGATGGATACGAGGGCAGACAGTAAGGGATTTACCATAATCCCTTAATTGTACGCACCGCTGAAATGCGTTCAGCGCGATCACGGCTGCTGACAGGTAAAAATGGCAACAAACCACCCGAAAAGCTGCCGCGATCGCACCTGATAAATTTTAACCGTATGCATAGCTATTCAGCCATGTGAATAACGCTGGTTTTGCCTGCGTAAACCTCATGACACTGTTTTTTTTCCATCTTTTCAGTTGATGACATACGCAGACATCGCGGGATGAGGCTGAGGAATGAGCGCGATCTGGCAAAGAGGCAAAACACAGCAACAAAAACGACACGCCAGAATCGCGCCCGGATGCGTTTTTAACGCGTTCCGGTACCATCTGGCAACCTCCCGGAACAACTCACCGTCACATACCTATTGACGGGCCACGCCATACCCGTGCTTCCCGTTCCTGCTCTTCATGCCAGGACCGCGCACGCTCCCGTTCCAGGCGTGCCTGCCTTTCCTGTTCATCCCTTATCTGCTGTTCGTGATAAATAACCGACTCAAGTGGTCCACCTGCCCGGATAATCTCTGCACCTGCTGACTCAAGTCGTCGCACTGTTCCCTCAGTTGCCCGTTCTCCTGTCGTGTCAGCTCGAACATATGCTGCAAATCCGTGAAGGCGCTCTCCCAGTCTTTCAGCCGCTGCATATAGTCCTGCTGCAATTGCTCTAAGGCGTTCAGTAAGTGCATTTCCAGCTCTGTCATACTCACTTACTCCCTGACCAGTCTTACTGCGTTCTTCTTCTCCACCGTCCAGTTGTTTTCCCCCTTCACCCCGGACGGCAACACTAGAAATTTCCCGTTCCTGCCCTCGTGATACGTCACACCCCATGTTTTTTCCCGGAGTTTCGCCAGCGTCTCTTCCTGGTCCCTGATAGCCAGGATGTTCGCCGCAATCCGGCTTTCCTGCCACTGAATCAGCCCCCATGACGCCAGAAAAATCCCGCCCGTGACGCAAAGCGCCGTCAGCGACGGGTACAGTATCCGCCCTTTGACCAGCTTCCAGAGCAGCTCTTCCTGCCGCCGGGCCAGTTCGTTCTCTGTGGCGCTGAACTGCGCGTTCACGGCACTGTTCAGCGTCTCCAGTTGTTCTTTCACCGCTGCTGTGTGTGCGCTGATAGCGTCTCTGATTTTCTGCCCGTTTAAGTTCAGTTCCCTGTCTACAGACGCTTCGAGCTTCCTGAACTCGCTGTTCAGCATGTTCTCTGTAGAGACGGCACGCTCTTTCAGTTTCTTCTCGAAGTCTGTCCCCATTTGTAAAAGATTGCTCATACAGCGCCCCTTTCAGCCTGAGATTACGCCCACCCTCCGGGTCGGCGATACTGATACTGCTCCTGGTTGTCCTCACAACCTCAAAACCTGCCGCTGTAAGCGCCTCAGTGACATCCTGACGCGTTTTTAGCGCTCCGGCATGGTAAAGAGCCTCCAGTCCCCTCGTAATCGCTTCTGCGGCCTCCTGTTTCGCTTTCGGCAGATTATTCGGGGTGACAAGTGTCCGCCTGTTCTCCGGTGCGTTCGGGTCGTGCAGCCCGTAATGGTGATTCACCAGTGTCTGCCAGGCATTGATTCGCGGACGGTCCGCTCGGTCGTAATAGGGCTGGAGCCGTTTTCCGCTCGCCAGCTCCATATTCGGGATGACAAAATTCAGCTCAAGACGCCCCTTGTCCTGGTGCTCCACCCACAGGATGCTGTACTGATTTTTTTCAAGACCGGGCATCAGTACCCGCTCAAAGCTCTCCATCACCCTTTCACGCTCTCCCGGTGGCAGGGTCTGCTCTGCAAAAGACAGAACCCCCGAGGTGTATTTTTTCGCAAACGGCGTGGCATCGATGAGTTCCCGCACCTCTTCGGGAGCACCCCGCAGAACTCTCGCCCCTTCCCGGTTACGCTCCCGGCCCAGCAGGTAATCAACCGGACCACTGCCACCGCCTTTTCCCCTGGCATGAAACTTAACTATCATCCCGTTCTCCCTGTTTACGGACCTCATCCCTCAGCTCACTCAGTTCACGTCCGATGGCCATCAGTGCAGCCACCACATGAACCCGGTCATGCCCCGACCACTGTCCGCTGTTTATCTTCCGGGCTATCTGATTCAGGTTATTGCCGACCGAAGCGAACTGGCGCAACAGCGGCGGTGCCAGTGTCGGAAGACCTGACGTTTTCGATGGCGGTGCCCCCAGGCAGACCTTACGCATCCATGACGCAAGTTGTTTTCCCTCACAACGTGCCAGCAGCCGCGCATGTTCCTCATCCGTGACCCGTATCGTGAGCATCCTTTCGCGTTTCACCGGTATCATTAAAAACCTCCGACAGACTCCCCACACATGGAGAAACAGAACTGTGACTAAACAGGAAAAAACCGCCCTTAACATGGCCCGCTTCATCAGAAGCCAGACGCTGACCCTGCTGGAAAAACTGAATGAACTGGACGCCGACGACCAGGCTGACATCTGCGAAGCGCTTCACGATCACGCTGACGAGCTTTACCGCAGCTGCCTCGCACGCTTCGGGGATGACGGTGAAAACCTCTGACACATGCAGCTCCCGGAGACGGTCACAGCTTGTCTGTGAGCGGATGCCGGGAGCAGACAAGCCCGCCAGGGCGCGTCAGGCCGTTGACCTTTGGGGTGTCGGGGCGAAGCCCTGACCCAGTCACGTAGCGATAGCGGAGTGTATACTGGCTTAACCATTCGGCATCAGTGCGGATTGTATGAAAAGTGCGCCATGTCCGGTGTGAAATGCCGCACAGATGCGTAAGGAGAAAATGCCAGTTCAGGCGCTCTTCCGCTTCCTCGCTCACTGACTCGCTACGCTCGGTCGTTCGGCTGCGGCGAGCGGACTCTCCTTTCTCAAAAACGCTAACCCTGTTATCCACAGAACCCGGGGATAAACCAGGAAAGAACATGTGCGCAAAAAACGAAACCCCGGGAAAGGCCGCGCCGGAGGCGCTTTTTCCATAGGCTCCGCCCCCCTGACGGACTTCACAAAACAGACACTTTTTCGGTGCATCTGTGGGAGCCTTGCGGCTCAACCATGAAATCCGCCAGCGGTGGCGAAACCCGACGTGGCTTAAAGATCATCACCGTTTCCGGTGAATCGCTCCCTCCTGCGCCCCCACGTTCCCGCCATATCGATTACCGGATACCTTTTCCGCCTTTCTCCCTTACGGGACACGTGGCGCTTTCTCATAGCTCACGTCTTCTGGTATCTCGGGGCGACTTAGGCAGTTCGCTCCGGGCTGGGCTGTATGCAGGAACCCCCCGTTCAGCCCGACTGCTGCGCCTTCTCCGGTAACTGTTCTCTTGGGTCCAACCCGGAAAAGACACCACAAAGCGCCACTGGCAGCAGCCATTGGTAAAAGTCATGTGCGAGATATTTAGAGAGTACTTGAAGTGGCTGCCGGAGTGCGGCTACACTAGAAGAACAATTTTGGTGACTCGTCTCGCATAAGACAGTTACCTGGTTAAGCAGTCTGCAAGCTGACTTAACCTTCGATCAAACCGCCCTGCAAGGCGGTTTTTTCGTTTACAGGCAGCAGATTACGCGCAGAAAAAAAGGATCTCAAGAGGATCCTTTGATCTTTTTGTTACAAACGTCTCTATTTGACTCCCCTGAGAGCGTTTTAGCGCGCCTCTGACCCCCTTGGTTACATTCCGACACCAGAAACGCTCCCGTTTTTTACGTGCATTTGGCACGGTATCGATGGAGGCCGGGGGGCAATCCTGAACAGAATGTTACTCCTCTGAGTATTTTCTGTTAAGAAAATATACACTTAGCACAGTTACAATAAATCCTACCCCCTGTAAGAATGTGAATTGTTCATCCAAAAACAACCATGACAAAAATAATGCAACTAGCGGAATAAAGTACAACATTATCCCTGCCAAATGAACTGGGAGCCAACGCAAGGAGTTCAAGTAAAAACAAAAAGCTAAAAAATATTGTAATATTCCAGATGAAAAAACAATAATCACGGATTCCAACGGAAGATAAATTGATGATTTAGATATAAAAATAAAGAGCGATGACAGTATAAGGGAGAATGTCAACTGTCCGCTCAATAATGTGATAGGCTCAAACGATTTAATAAGGCGAGACGATATAACAACATAAAATGCTGCCGATAACACACCGGCAACAACAAGACAATATCCAACAATATTATTCGATCCATTACTGATGTCTGGCAAGGCTACCAAAATACTGCCAACAATTGCACCTATAAGGAACAATATAAAATATTGCGGGGAATTAATTTTAACTGAGCAAATAAGAACAGACAACACCAATATAAACACTGATTCAAGTGAAAAAATAATTGATGCGCTTCCTGCTGAAATAAAATAAAGTCCGTAGAGTGTAAAAGTATACGCTAAGAATGGTTCAAAAACGCCTGTCGCATAAGCAAGTATCGCTTTTGAGTTTAATGGGAGTTTTTTTCTTTTTATAAAAAGAACTATCCAAGATAGTATTACTGCACTACAAATCTGCCAGAAAAACACCCCTCCGGCATCTAGTTCTTCAACTCCTTTTTTGCTCATTACGATAGCTGCCCCCCATGAGAACGCTGCTAAAAAAGCAAAAAGCATTCCTTTAATCATATTAATCATCCTCTTTCTCATAAAGGGGTTTGTTTTCAAATTTCCTTGGTTGAAAGGAGTTAAAAAACATAGATGCATCATCTACAGGAATACCAATAAACTCTCCATAATAAGGATCATCTATAGGAAACTCTTCTAATGAAACATAAAACAATACATTCCAGTTGAAGATCATTGGATCACTATTTTCTATTTCATGGAGCAATCTTTCATCCTTAGTTAATTCTCCTGGAATTAATACATCAGTATGATAAAAACCGCTGTAATAAGAACTATTACCGGTGTGCACTGGGCATCCAAAACGATCCAAATTAGATTCTGAATGCCATGTTGTAGAAATCCCTTCCGGATGTGAATACCCACCCTTACCAACAGACTGAATAGTCATGTTACGAATATCCGCTAACGCTTGTTCTTGATCTTTATAGAAACCTTTTTCTATCGCCAGCCTCATAAAATGCCCCGGGGCATTTACAGAAATAAGTATTCCCCCTGGTATTCTTCTATCATGATTTCTTGTTCTATGAGCAGAAGAGTAAAAAACATTAACACCAGCCTTATATATTTTTAGCCCATCTTTATCCTGAAATGGTACGCTTTCAGTATAAATAACATCCTCTTTTATTGGATAGCACTCTGGCATATGCAGCGAACAAATATATTTTTGTATGTCCACTAACTCTTCTGATGGACGAGCAAAGGCAAGTTGTGGATGAATAAAATAAATGAGATGCGCACTGACCTCTCCTCTTCTTGCGCGTTCTTTAAAACGAACTCTTTCATTACGCAAAAAATCAAACAAATGACCATCATCATTATATAGTTGGGGGCTATTTACAATAGATAAATGGAAATCAAGCCCTTTAATTTTCTTGCTTGCCAATTTACCAAATACACAGGGCTGATTGCCTGACACCCATTTTCTTAGTAAATCTTCAATTTTATCTTTAGAAGTTTCGTTAAAGATAAATGAATGAATATTATCAATATCTTTTCCAAATGAAAAACTGGATGATAATTGTGGTAGTTTATTTATACGTTGTTGAAGATTCATGAAAGCTCCCACAAGACACCTCATATATTTTTTTATATACTGAAACTACATTATATTTATTACCGGCGTAAAACGAAATAATTTATTATCGTTACCGATATTTTAAAAAAATCATTATTTGCACAGTGTTCGAGTTGTTAGTATCACTCCTTCCTGAAAATCCGCTCCATTTACCATAACGTCGCATTGTACGCACCGCCAAAACGCGTTCGGTGCGATCACGGCAGCAGACAGGTAAAAATGGCAACAAACCACCCGAAAAACTGCCGCGATCGCACCTGATAAATTTTAACCGCATGAATACCTATGCAACCAGATGCTACAGGCCACATTAGCCCGCCTTAATCCACTGAACACGTCATTTTTCATGGTTTCACCATCCCAGCGAAGGGCCATCCAGTGTCCGCTCCTGGATTTCCGGCTGACGCTCCCGCTCCAGAGATAACTCATGTTCGCGTTCCTGCATCAGCCGTTCATCCCTTATCTCCTGTTCTCGCTGTATAACTGGCTCAAGCGTTCTGTCCGCTCGCTCAAGTGCTGCACCTGCTGACTCAACTGCATGACTCGCCCGTTCAGCATCGCGTTGTCCCGTTGCGTAAGCGAAAACATTTTCTGCAATTCCACGAAGGCGTTCTCCCATTCGTTCAGCCGCTGCATATAGTCCTGTTGCAGTTGCTCTAATGCGTTCAGCAAATGTCTTTCCAGCTCCGTCATGCTCTGTCACTCCTGCACCAGTCTCACTGCGTTCAGTTTGCCGTTGTCCTTCGTCCAGTTCGTTTCGGCTTTCATCCCCTTCGGCAACACCAGAAAACGTCCGTTGCTGTCCTCGTGATAACGCACGCCCCATGTCTTCGCGTTCAGCTTCTCCAGACTCTCTTTCTGCTCGCGGAGAATATTCATATTCGCGTTTATCTTCATGCCCTGGTACCACAGCAGACTCCCGGTCGTGGCAAACATCAGTACTGAGACGATAATCAGCCACAGCCAGCGTTTCACGCTCATTTTCAGTACGGTTTTCCAGTGCGCGTCCATCGTATCGACGGTCGTTTTCTGATACCTCTCCAGCAGTTCTTTCAGGGCTGTTGTATGGTCGTTGATAGCGTTCCTGATTAAAGATTCGTTTGAGGTCAGTTCCCTGTTTACAGATTCTTCGAGCTTCCTGAACTCGTCGTTCAGCATTTTCTCTGTAGATTCGGCTCTCTCTTTCAGCTTTTTCTCGAACTCCGCGCCCGTCTGTAAAAGATTGCTCATAAAACGCTCCTTTCAGTCTGATATTCCTCCCGCCGTTCGGGTCTGCAATGCTGATACTGCTTCGCGTCACCCTGACCACTTCAAGCCCCGCCTCTGTGAGCGCCTGAATCACATCCTGACGGCCTTTTATCTCTCCGGCATGGTAAAGCGCGTCTATCCCGCGTGTGACGCCCTCAGCAAGCGCCTGTTTCGTTTCCGGCAGGTTATCAGGAAGGGTCAGCGTCCGGCGGTTCTCCGGGGCGTTGGGGTCATGCAGACCGTAATGGTGATTCACCAGCGTCTGCCAGGCATCAATTCTCGGCCTGTCTGCCCGGTCGTAGTACGGCTGGAGGCGTTTTCCGGTCTGTAGCTCCATGTTCGGAATGACAAAATTCAGCTCAAGCCGTCCCTTGTCCTGGTGCTCCACCCACAGGATGCTGTACTGATTTTTC
>ERZ791865.2667-NODE-2667-length-11745-cov-3.263045_pt1 | contig 11745 bp, 7 predicted proteins | sample MGYA00509942_ERZ791865 | MGnify/ENA primary metagenome ERZ791865 (study PRJEB30046, sample SAMN00792098) | human gut metagenome | study: EMG produced TPA metagenomics assembly of the A metagenome-wide association study of gut microbiota in type 2...
TGCCGGTGATCCGACGAAAATGAGTAATATGACATATGATCCTAATAATATGTATTTCTCGTCTAACTGGCAATGTATGTATCAGGTTATCTCGAATGCCAATGTGCTTTTACAGAATATTGACAACATCAGCATGGATGAAACCAAGAAGAAGCAGGTAATTGCTCAGGCTAAGTTCTTGCGTGCTTTGGCATATCGTGATTTGACAGATGCCTGGGGACCTGTGCCTTTGATAACTGAATTATTAGATCCTGCAACAGCTAAAGATTATCCTTTGACTTCAGTGGAGGAAATCAATAATTTTATGATTGCCGATTTAAGGAATGTATTGAAAATCTTCCTGAAGAATGGGCTGGACAGGATTTGTCTCGTGCCACAAAAGGGGCTGCTGCTACTTTGTTGGGTAAAATCTATTTGAGAAGTCATGATTATACGAATGCCAAGACCTATATCGACATGGTATTGGATTTGCGTGACAAAGGTGTATATGCGTTGGAATCGGACTTTAAGAATGTTTGGTCTGAAAATAATAAATTCAATAAGGAGTTTATTTTCTGTATCCTGCATGAAGCGGGAACCAATGGTGGTGAAATTACCAACCATTTTGGTCCGTCAGACCATCCAGAAGTAACTAATCGTTGGCAGTATTATGCTGTATCACTTCCGTTCTGGCGTAAATACAATAATGCTGACCCGCGTAAGCAGTTCTTCTATTATAATTATACAGGAGGTGATAAGAGAGATGATAAATCAGAGTACGGATTTTATTATAAAATGCCAGATGTTGGTGAAACTGTTCCTCCTAATGATACCACAAAATTATTGGTAAATGTGGCTACGATGAAATATTCGTATGATATGGTTTCTGAGGCATATTATGATGGACGAACTCTTTCTATTTTCCGTTTGTCGGATGTTATTTTATGTAAAGCAGAAATTGAGAATAACCTGAATGGGCCGGCTGCCGCTCTTCCTTATCTGAATGAAATCCGTGCACGTGCCGGTGCTCCGGAATATGGTTCAAGTGCCCAATTCCCGACACCCGGAAGTAAGGAAGATATGAATCAGGCTATTTTGGATGAACGTGGTTTCGAATTGGTATTTGAATATCAACGTCGTGCAGATTTGATTCGTTTTGGTAAGTACGATGAAGTTATGAATGCTTATTTGAAGACATTGGATATGCCTAGTCCTCCAGTGATCAGTGAAAAGTATCATTATTTCCCATATCCATTAACAGATGCTCAGTTGAATTCATTTATGGAGGCAGAAAATCCTTCTCGAATTCCGCAATAATAATTATTTAGTATAAATCTATGTTTTAGTCAAGTAACAAATATTTGTTACTTGACTAAAATGTTAATTAGAGAGATGTAAATGAAGCGTTTGATTTTTGTAGTAGGAATTTTGCTAATAATCGTGGTCGGATTCCTATATTGGAAAGAAAAGAATCAGTTATTAGAATTAACCTTGACTTCACCTCATAATACAGCTATGTATAATCAGGTAGAAGTAAAGTTGGAGAAAGAAGCTCCTGTTTATATAGAATATTGGGAAAAAGTTTCCGGACGTAAATTTAGAACCTGTGTTTCTTCGGCGAAGAAAGATCATCGGCTTGATTTATTGTTGTTGAAGGCTGATACCGAATATGAATATCAAATTGTTATTGATAATCTTTTCCATCAAAAATCAAAAGTATTGAGTTTTAAGACCCGTGAACAGTCGCCTTGGCTGGTAAATCATTGGCTCAAGGAAGAACATCCGCATGATCCGGATGCTTTGGGGGATGACGGTTTTATTTTAGTTTGTTTTGGGCGCTTGCCCGGTTATATGGCTTTGTTGGATAACAAAGGAGATATGCGCTGGTATTGGCAAATAGATGATATTGGTGTTCGTGCGGCTTCAATTACGCCCCAGGGAACTATCTTGGCTATGTTGCGTCCGTTTGTAAAAGATTTTATCGATGACGAACCGATGACTCCGGAAGAGGTTCGTAACGAGGAACATAAGAAGCCGATGCGTAGAGGTTCGATCGGTTTTGCCGGAGGAACAGGAATTGCCGAGGTTTCATTGACGGGAGAAATGCTTCGGCGTTTGGATATGAACAAGATCCATAAAGAAAAGGAATATCAGGTGATCCATCATGATCTTTGGATGGATGATGAAAATCATATATATACCATGTACCGGCCTAAGAAAGTAGCAGAGATTGAGGTGAACGGGAAAATGGTAAGAGATACCTTGGGTGGTGACGGTATTTTAATGCTGGATACATTGGGACAAGTATTGAAGACTTGGTCGGTATGGGATGTTTGGGATATAGAGAAAGATCCATATATATCACGTTATATGTATGACCGTTTTCATATGAATGGTTTCTGTTTTGATACCGACAGTAATTATCTGGTATCAGTTCCTATAGAAGACCAGATATGGAAAATAGACAGAAATACGGGAAAAATGCTATGGAAATTTGGTCGTGGCGGTGATTTCAAGATGGATTCAACGGCTTATTTCTCATTCCAACATACTCCATATATCAATCCGAATGGCGATTTGATGCTGTTTGATAACGGATTGTATGAAATGCAGTCGGGTGCCTTGGCCTTTAAGCTGGATGAAAAGAACCGGACGGCGGAGACAACTTTGAAAGTTAAACTTCCGAAAGACAAATATACATCGCGGATGGGAAGCGCTTATTTGATGCCCAATGGAAACCTGTTGCAATGCAGTTCAAAGACTGGTTCTATCCTGATTACAGACCAATCGGGTAAGGTTTTGTGGGAAAGCAGAATGGCTTATGCTCCGTATCGGGCTTTGTATGTTTCGGCTGATTTGTTTAAGAACTATTTTACAGAAATCAAATAAAGGCCTGAAGTTATGCCCGAAATGACGAAAAGTACAGAGACTGGCTCTACGGAGAAAGTTTCTCTATTATATATATTCTGGGTTTTCTTGAAGTTGGGAGCAACAGCGTTTGGCGGTTATATGTCGTTGGTGGCAATTGTCCAAAAGCAGTTGGTGGAAATAGACAAGAAGCTAAAGGAAGAAGATCTCTTGGATGGTATTTCATTGACATCCGTCTTGCCCGGACCGGTAGCGGTCAATGTTATTGCTTATGTAGGATATAAATTGCGAGGTGTTGCTGGAGCTATGGCTTCTTTTGTGGCCATTATCATCCCATCTTTTTTACTGGTTCTTTTTCTCTCCTGGTTCTATGTGAGCTATGGAAGTGTTCCGGCCGTGAAGAATTTCTTCTTAGGCATTACTCCGGCTGTGACAGCTCTCATACTGACTGTTGCCATTGGAATGGCCCGGAAAAATATGAAATCCAAGATCCATTGGGCTATCAATTTGGTTTCGATGCTGCTATTGATCTTGATAGGAGGGATTCAGATTACTTTTGTCGTAATGATCGGTGGCGCATTGATTGGTTATTGTTGTTTTTTCAAGCGGGAGGAAAAAGAAATAGGTGAGAATGACAAGCCCGGTTTAGCACAAATATCTAGGAAACAGTGGGGCATATCTGTTTGCGTTGTTTTGTTGCTCCTGGCTTTGCTGCTGTTTGCGGGACAACAGACGGAATCACCGATTCTTTGGCAGATCGCTTCAACCTTTTCTGGAATTAGTCTGACGCTTTTTGGTGGAGGATATGTAGTGATTCCGGCCTTGCATGAGTTGTTTGTCGATAATCTGGGCTGGCTGACTTCTCCGGAATTTGCCGATGGAATAGCCATTGGGCAGGTAACGCCGGGACCTATCTTTATAACGGCCACATTCATTGGTTATTTGGTTGCCGGTTTTTGGGGCGCTTTGATTGCTACAGTTTCTATTTTTACGCCACCGGCTGTTTTGACGGTGCTGTTATCCCGGTTTATAGAAGTGATCCGGGATTCGAAAGTGGTGAAAGCTATGTTGCAGGGAATCCGGGCTGCAGTCATAGGTATGATCTTTGCTTCTGCTATCACTATTGGAAATACAATGCCTTTGGAGATCAGAACAATTGGTTTGTTTCTGATCAACTTTGGTATTTCTTATAAATACAATCTCAATCCGATATTTCTGATATTGGGATCAGGATTGATCGGATTAATATTATTTGCTATATGAAAGAAAAGATTCAAGGAATACAGATGATCGGAACCCAGCGTTCCGGTTCAAATTTGTTGCGGGTGATGTTGGATGCCGTAGATCAGATAACGGCTCCGCATCCGCCTCATATTCTCCAACGGTTTATCCCGTTGTTGGATAAATACGGAGATCTGAATCAGCCGGAACATTTTCACCGGTTGGCTTCAGATGTATGCGAACTGGTAAATTGTAATCCGGTTCCATGGGAAGGTGTACGTATAGAAACGGAAGAAATCATGGCTTTATGCTGCCAGTCAACCTTGTATGAATTATTCCGGGTGATTTATGAAACGGCAGCCCGACAGCATGGTGCTTCTTTCTGGTTATGCAAGAGCATGAAGAATATGTTTTATGCCAAGGGGATTGAATCGACAGGTATCAAACCTTATTATATTTATTTGTATCGGGACGGCCGTGATGTGGCCTTGTCATTCCAGAAAGCGATTGTTGGAGAGAAACATATCTATGCCTTGGCCCAGAACTGGAAGAAAGATCAGGAAGAGGCCTTGAAGCTCAAGGACTCCTGTGAGCCGGAACGCTTTTATATGTTGAATTATGAATCACTGATAGCTGATCCGGAGACGGAAATGCGGAAATTGTGTGATTTCCTGCAAGTGCCATATACAGATAAAATCATGGAATATTATACAAGTCGTGAGTCGAAGAATACGGCTGTTGCAGGAAAGATGTGGTCGAATGTGACAAAGCCGATTCTTAAAAATAATTCAAAGAAGTTTATGAACGAACTTTCTTCGGAAGATATTCGTATCTTTGAATCTGTAGCAGGCGATGTCTTGGTGAAGTTGGGATATGAACTGGTGACTCCGGCTGATCAGTTGATTTCAGACTTTTCGGCAGATGAGATTGCCCGTTTCAAGGGGCTGAATGCACAGCTGAAGCAAACTTTCCGGCAGAAAATGGATCCGGCAGACTTGGAAAAACGAAGAAAACAGGAAGAACTGTTGAACAGAATAAAACAATATACGTCTTATTAAAGACCTTTTAAATTTAAGAACATGAAGAAAATTTGGATTAGTTTAGTCGGTTTTCTGGCTATCGCGTCCCTTTCTGCACAAGAAAAGCCGCTTCCTTCTTTGTATGGAACAGGTGTTTGGGATGCGGATTCGTTAGGGAATCATCGAGTGGTTGTGTCGGTAGATAAAGCAGGTGATGCTGTTTTGGCTACGATGAATTGGCGTCGCCGTGATCTGAATCCGGAAGAGAAGAATTTGATTGTTGTGGATGCTAAGACTGGTAAACGGGTAACTAATGTGACTCGGTTTACTGTGAACCGGGAAAAAGGAGAGGTTGTTTTCCAACCACAGACGGTCCCGGGTAATTATTATATTTATTATCTGAAGAATGTATCGTCTGGCAGTAAATATTACCCGACGGTAACATATCCTGCGTTTGAGGAAACAGCTGATGCCGAGTGGTTGAAAGCAAATAAGCTGAATGGGAAACGGGCTCCGAAATTACCTCAGGCTGAGATAGAGCAGTATCAGGCAATTGATGATTTCAATTCGTTCTATCCGATGGAGATCATTGCTACACAAGACGAGAAAGAGGCGTTGCTGAAGGCTCGGCCTAGTGAAAAGTATATATTATTTACGGAAGACCGTCGTTTCCCGATCCGTATGACGACTGATATCCCTTATAAATGGATTGAAGAAGACCGTCATGATGTCTTTACAGGTACGGCTGATAAAGGGGAATATTATACTTTCCAGTTGGGTGTCTGGGCAGCTCGCGGTGACGTGAATCACCTGAAGGTGGATTATTCGGCTTTGATAAATAAGAAAACGGGTGAATCTATTCCTGCTTCTGCATTTACTTGCTTTAATACGGGTGGTGTTGATGTGACCGGAACAGTCTTTGAGAAGGATTGTTCGGTTCCTAAAGGTAAGGTACAGGCTTTGTGGATCGGTGCAATGGTTCCGGAACAGCTGGCTGCCGGTACGTATGAAGGTACGGTAACGGTTTCGGCGGAAGGTGTGGAAACGAAGACGGTTAATCTGACCTTGAATGTAACAGAGAATGTGATTGCCAACCATGGAGATAATGAACCGTGGCGTAATTCTCGCCTGCGCTGGTTGAACTCTCAAATAGGTTTTGATGATGAAGTGATCGCTCCTTATATTCCTTTGGAAATAAAAGATCAGACTATTTCATTGCTGGGACGCTCGGTGGCATTGGAAAAGACAGGTCTGCCTTCGCAGATTACTTCTTACTTCAAAGAAACAGTAACCGAGATTGGAACGTCTGGACGTGATATATTGGCGAAGCCGATGAACCTGACTGCCGATGGCGGTACTTGGGAAAACCTGGATTTCGCGGTGACAAAGCGGAAACCGGGCGCTATCGGTTGGCATGCTACCAATCAGAACAGCCGCTTCCTGATGAACTTGGATGCACAGATCGAGTCTGATGGTAACATGGAATATAAGATCGTCTTGATTGCCCGCGAAGATGGCGAGATCAACGACATCGCTTTGCAGACGGAACTGGCTCCGGGTATTGCCCGTTATATGATGGGATTGGGTGAGAAAGGCGGTTACTGTCCGAAGAACTTCGATTGGAAATGGAGTGTGGAAAAGAATCAGGATGCTGTCTGGACGGGGGATGTGAATGCCGGTCTTCAGCTTCGTTTCTATGATGATAAATACGAACGTCCGTTGAATACCAACTTCTATCATCAGAAGCCGTTGCATATGCCGGTTTCATGGTGCAACGACGGTAATGGCGGTATCAAGCTGACTACAACAGGCGAAAATATGTTGGTAAATGCTTATTCCGGTAAGCGTGCCGTGAAGAAAGGCGACCGTTTGTATTATTATTTCAATGTTTTGGTAACTCCGTTCCGTACCATCAATCCGGATAAGCAGTGGCATGACCGTTATTATCATGGATATGATTTCATTGATAAGACACACGACTTTGGTGCGACGGTTGTCAATATCCACCATGCAACAGGTATTAATCCGTTTATCAATTATCCGTTCTTGCGTACGAAGGAAATGAAAGCCTATATCGACGGGGCACATGCACTGGATATGAAGGTGAAGATTTATAACACGGTGCGTGAATTGACGAATAGCTGTGTGGAAATATTCGCTTTGCGCAGTTTGAATGGTGAAATCTTCTCAAAAGGAAAAGGTGGTGGTTATTCATGGCTTCAGGAACATTATGATCAGGATTATATTGCTGCCTGGTTTGCTTATACGGTAAAAGATGCGGCAATTGTGAATACAGGTGTTTCTCGTTGGCATAATTATTATATGGAAGGCTTGGACTGGCTGGTTAAGAATGTCGGCATCGATGGTTTGTATATTGATGATTTGGCATTCGACCGGATGTCGATGAAGCGTGTGCGCAAGATCTTGAACCGGACTAATCCGGGTGCGATGATCGATTTGCATTCAGCCAATCAGTTTAACGAGAAAGATGGTTTTGCCAACAGTGCGAACCTGTATCTGGAACATTTCCCGTATCTGGATCGTCTGTGGTTCGGTGAATATTTCGACTATGATATGCCGCCGGAGTTCTGGATCGTTGAAGTCTCAGGTATTCCGTATGGTCTGATGGGCGAAATGCTTTGGGAAGGCGGTAACAAATGGCGTGGTATGATCTATGGTATGACAGGTCGTAATCCGGGTTATGGCGTAGATAACCGTCCGTTGTGGAATTTCTGGGATGAAGTAGGCTTGAAAGGCAGTGAGATGATCGGATACTGGGTTTCTGATAATCCGGTAAAGACGGGTAAAGAACGGACATTGGCTACTGTATATCGTAAGATGGGACAGAAGGCTGTGATCTCGTTGGCTACTTGGGAAGATCAGGATGCTGAAGTGTCTTTGCAGATCGACTGGGCTAAGTTAGACCTCGATCCTGCCAAAGTTACTTTGCATGCGCCGGCAATCGAGAATTTCCAGACCGAAAAGACTTGGAAGCCGGGTGAAACCATCACTGTACCGAAAGGAAAAGGTTGGTTGATCGTCGTAGAATGATCTGACAGGGCTTCCTGGCGCGGGGAAGCACTTTCCGATGGTCTGACAGGGCTTCCTGACGCGGGGAAGCACTTTCCGATGGTCTGACAGGACTTCCTGGCGCGGGGAAGCACTTTCCGATGGTCTGACAGGGCTTCCTGGCGCGGGGAAGCACTTTCCGATGGTCTGACAGGGCTTCCTGGCGCGGGGAAGCACTTTCCGATGGTCTGACAGGACTTCCTGACGCGGGGAAGCACTTTCGGGACTTTTTATTCTAAAAGAAAATTTGTCTAACGATTGAAAACACATAGTTTGTATGAAGAAAAGAGTGCTGGTTCTGGCGGTATGTGCCTTTTGGACATGGCCGTCTGTTTTTGCTCAGCAGGCAGTGGTAAAAGAGCAGCCTAAAACCATGAAAAGCTATCCGTTCTCCGATCCGAGTCCGGTGGCTTCTCCTTCCAATTTGTATTATCCTTATTTCCGTTTTGATGGTTTTGCGGCTGAAGGAGTGAATAAAGAATGGAAAACAGTCGAACTGGAAAACGATTATATCCAGGTAACCTTGTTCCCCGAAGTCGGAGGAAAGGTATGGGGCGCAATCGACAAGACAACCGGCAAGGCGTTTGTTTATGACAATGGCGTGGCCAAATTCCGTGATATAGCGATGCGTGGTCCTTGGACATCGGGTGGTATCGAATTTAACTTCGGTATCATTGGTCATGCGCCAACTTCCAGTACACCGATTGATTATCTGGTAAAGAAAAAAGATGACGGCAGTGTGAGCTGTTATGTCTTTTCGTATGAATGGCTTACCCGTACAGCCTGGACGGTGGAAGTGAATCTGCCGAAAGACAAGGCTTACTTCACGACGCATACGACGTGGTACAATCAATCCTCGATCGATCAGCCGTATTATCATTGGATGAATGCAGGTTATCGGGTAGGCAAGAACGCGGAATTCTGCTATCCGGGCGATCATCAGATCGGCCACGGCGGTGAGTTGTTTACTTTCCCGATGGACGAAGAAGGCCGGAACATTGGCTGGTACGAGAAAAACAATTTTGGCAACTCGAAGTCTTATCATGTATTGGGATATTATAATGATTATTATGGTATCTATTGGCATGGCGAAGATTATGGTTCGATCCATCATGCAGAGTTTGACGAGAAGCTGGGTATGAAGATTTTCTTGTGGGGACAGGCACGCGAAGGTGGCATCTGGGAAGATCTGTTGACGGATACAGACGGTCAGTATATCGAATTGCAGTCCGGACGTGTATTCAATCAGCCGGCATCCAACAGTGCTTATACACCGTATAAACATTATGCTTTTGCTCCGCAGATGACGGACGAATGGACGGAATACTGGTATCCGGTAAAAGGTATTCAGGGCGTTTCGAAAGCAAGCCGTATCGGTGCCTTGCATGTGACGCGTGAAGCAGGCAGCCTGAAGTTGGCATTCTCTCCGCTGGAAGTATTATCAACCGATGTGAAAATCTATCAGGATGAAAAACTGGTAGAAACGCTTCCGTTGAATACAAAGGTACTGGAGCCGGTTACTTTGTCTGCTGCCAAATCAATTCCGGAAGGACATCTGAAGGTTGTCATCGGAGACGATCTGCTGGTTTATTCAGAAAATGCTAAGGATTATGATTTGGAACGTCCGATGACGTTGCCGGAAGATTTCGATTGGAATTCGGCTTACGGTCTTTATACGCAGGGCGAACAGTGGCTGAACCAGAAAGTTTGGGATAAGGCCGAACAGTATCTGAAACAGGCGGTGGATAAAGATTCGTATTTTGCTCCGGCATTGGTACGTCTTTCATCTTTGTACTATCGCGAAGGCCGGTATGCAGAGGCATTACCGTTATTGAATACGGCTTTAAGCTTGAATACCTATGATGGCGAAGCCAATTATTTGTATGGTTTGGTGAATCGGGTAATGGACAAGACGGCCGAAGCCAAGGCTGCTTTCTCTATTGCTTCGTTTGCTGCGTCGGTTCGTACGGCGGCTTATGAACAGCTGGGCGAGATGTATGCCTGTGAGAAGAATTGGGCAAAGGCCGAGCATTATGCCCAGAAGAGTCTGGAGTTTAATGAGATGAATTTGGATGCCCGTCAGTTGTTGATGTTGGTGCATCGTCAGACGGGTAAGACGGAACAGGCGAAGGAACAGATTCAATATGTGTTGGATCGTTTGCCGTTGTATCATGCAGCCCGCTTTGAAGAGGCTTGGTTGGCTGGCAAGCATACGGCTGATCAGCTGAAAGATTTTTCTTCGTTGATTCGGAATGAACTTCCGTTTGAGACATATCTCGAACTGGCAGGCTGGTATGAAAGAGTGGGTTGCCCGGATGAAGCCTTGGCTTTGCTGGCATGTGCCGGAAAATATCCGATTGCTTTGTATCAGTCGGCTTATCTGTTGAGCCAGCAGGGTAAAGAGACAGAATCGAAGGCTGCCTTGGAACAGGCGAATGCGCAGTCGCCCGACTTCGTTTTCCCTTTCCGTCCTGAAACGATGAAGTATCTGGATTGGGCACAGACTCAATCTCCGAACTGGAAGATTGATTATTATAAAGGTTTGATATATTGGACCAATCAGCAGAAGGATAAAGCTCTCGAGGCTATGAATAGTTGTACACCGACAGACTATGCAGAGTTGTATTTGTCGCGTGCCCAGTTGAAATCGGGCCAGGCTCGGTTGGACGATCTGTTGAAGGCAGAACAAGTAGAAACTTCTTGGCGGGTTGGTTTTGCTCTATTGAACTATTATACGTCCGTCAGCGATTGGCAGAAAGTGACAGAAGTCGGGAAGAAATACACCAAACTGTATCCGAAGAATTATTACATAGGCTTGAAATATGCCAACGGTCTGTGTGAAACCGGGCAGTATGCAGCGTGCGTTTCCTTGTTGAAGAAGATGGAAGTACTGCCGAATGAAGGTTCGTATGCCGGTCGTGCCGTATATCGGGCTGCCAATTTATATCAAGCAATGGATTTGATTGGTAAACGGAAATACGCATCGGCATTGAAATCAATCGAAGCTTCTAAGGAATGGCCGGAAAATTTGGGTGTCGGAAAACCGTACGACGACCAGATAGATAGTCGTCTGGAAGATTATCTGGAAGCAAAGGTTTATGACGGGCAAGGCCAGCAGGAGAAAGCCAAAGCTTGCTTTAATCGGGTTGCGGAAGTGAAAACTTCTCCAAAGTATTTCGAATCAGCCCGTCTGCTGACAGCTTTAGCGCTGCGGGAAGTCGGAAAACAAACAGAGGCAGATGCGATGGTTACTTCTTGGGCAAAAGATTTCCCGGATAGTAAACCTGCTCAATGGTGTGCGGCTATATATAAAGGTGATACAACAAAAGCTTCTGAATTATTGAAGAGTCGCTATAGCCAGCAAGACACTACTCCATGGGAAGCGACCTATCGGGATACGAATTTTGATCTGATCGTACGCTTATTCAAATAAGACAAACGTCTGATCAGAAGTAATCTCTATTCAATTCGTTTCAATCACCGCATTCAAGGCCTTTCTTCACACCCTTCACAGGAAGTAACTGATAGTTAGGTGAATGAATAGGTGTGTGAAGGGTATAAAGAAAAATCGCCTATGGTATAGTAGGTA
>ERZ791865.2674-NODE-2674-length-11714-cov-17.238957_pt1 | contig 11714 bp, 10 predicted proteins | sample MGYA00509942_ERZ791865 | MGnify/ENA primary metagenome ERZ791865 (study PRJEB30046, sample SAMN00792098) | human gut metagenome | study: EMG produced TPA metagenomics assembly of the A metagenome-wide association study of gut microbiota in type 2...
TAGCACAGATTTCGAAAGACAACTGGTCAGAGTCAACCGGGTGGAATGAACCATCCTTCAAAACGACCTTCAAAGAATCAAGCGGATAACCAGCCAATACACCATTCTTCATTGCAGTCAAGAAACCTTTCTGAACTGAAGGAATGAATTCCTTAGGAACGTTACCACCCTTCACTTCATCGATAAACTGCAGACCACCCTGTTTGAAGTCTTCATCAACCGGACCTACAGAAACGATGATGTCAGCAAACTTACCACGACCACCAGACTGTTTCTTGTAAACTTCACGCAATTCAACTGTCTTAGTAATTGCTTCCTTGTAGCTAACCTGAGGACGACCCTGATTACATTCAACCTTGAACTCACGTTTCAGACGGTCGATAATGATATCCAAGTGAAGCTCACCCATACCAGAGATAACTGTCTGTCCTGTCTGTTCGTCAGTCTTCACAGTAAATGTCGGATCTTCTTCAGCCAACTTAGCCAAACCGTTAGACAACTTGTCAAGGTCTTTCTGAGTCTTAGGCTCTACTGCAATACCGATAACCGGTTCTGGGAAGTCCATTGATTCAAGAACGATTGGAGCAGTTTCATCGCAAAGAGTATCACCAGTGCGAATATCCTTGAAACCTACACCAGCACCAATATCACCAGCGCTGATTACTTCCACAGGATTCTGCTTGTTTGAGTGCATCTGGAACAAACGAGATACACGTTCCTTCTTTCCTGAACGAGAGTTGTAAATATATGAACCAGCTTCTACCTTACCTGAGTACACACGGAAGAAAGTCAAACGACCTACATACGGGTCAGTAGCAATCTTAAATGCCAAAGCTGAAGTCTTTTCATCTTCATCCGGTTTACGGTCTTCTTCAGCACCTGTGTTCGGATTAGTACCAACGATGTTCGGAGTATCCAGCGGAGAAGGCAAGAATGCACATACATAATCAAGCAATGTCTGTACACCTTTGTTCTTGAATGAAGATCCACACAACATCGGAACGATTTCCATCTTCAAAGTACCTGCACGCAAAGCACGCATTACTTCTTCCTCTGTAATTGTAGAAGGATCATCGAAATATTTCTCCATCAAAGCTTCGTCGAACTCAGCTACTTTTTCGAGCATCTTATCTCTCCATTCCTGAGCTTCGTCTACCAAGTTTGCAGGGATTTCTTCTACATCATAGTCAGCACCCATTGTTTCATCGTGCCACAAGATAGCTTTCATCTTAATCAGGTCAACTACACCTTTGAAAGATTCTTCTGCACCGACAGGAATTACAACCGGACATGGATTAGCGCCCAATACATCCTTCATCTGACGAACGACTTCGAAGAAGTCAGCTCCAGAACGGTCCATCTTGTTAACATAACCGATACGAGGAACATTGTATTTATCAGCCTGACGCCATACTGTTTCTGACTGAGGTTCAACACCACCTACAGCACAATAAGTAGCCACAGCACCATCCAATACACGGAGTGAACGTTCTACTTCTGCAGTAAAGTCCACGTGTCCCGGAGTGTCAATCAAGTTGATTTTATACTTGTTACCAGCATACTTCCAATAAGTAGTTGTAGCAGCTGAAGTAATAGTAATACCACGTTCCTGCTCCTGTTCCATCCAGTCCATGGTAGCAGCACCATCGTGCACCTCACCAATCTTATGAGTCAAACCTGTGTAAAACAAGATACGTTCAGAAGTAGTTGTCTTACCAGCATCGATGTGCGCCATGATTCCGATGTTACGGGTCAAATGCAAATCATGTTTAGCCATTTTAATTCGTCTTAAAGTTATTAACTAGATTAAAATCTGAAGTGAGCGAAAGCACGGTTAGCTTCAGCCATACGGTGCATATCTTCCTTACGTTTGAAAGCACCACCCTGTTCGTTGTATGCATCAAGGATTTCTGCAGCCAATTTATCAGCCATTGACTTTCCACCACGTTTACGGGCAAAAGCAATCAGATTCTTCATAGAGATTGACTCCTTACGATCCGGACGAATTTCGGTAGGAACCTGGAAAGTAGCACCACCGATACGGCGAGATTTCACTTCCAACTGAGGAGTTACGTTATCAAGAGCTTTTTTCCAAACTTCCAATGCTGAAGTTTCTTCACCCGGAAGCTTAGTTTCAACTGTTTTCAGTGCGTTGTAGAAGATTTCGTAAGTAGTGTTCTTCTTCCCATCATACATCAGATGGTTTACGAACTTAGAAACCTTCTGATCATTAAATACTGGATCCGGAAGGATCACACGTTTTTTTGGTTTTGCTTTTCTCATTTTGTTTGATAATAATGTTTAGTTTGGGGCTGCATCTCTGTCTACTTCAACGCTTCCTCCGAAGCATTTACTCAACCTTAAAGCTTTTCCAACAAACCAAAACGAATTTATAAAAGTTTTTTCTTAATAAGGATTGTACTCAGCAAGGATTATTTCTTACCTTTTCCTGCCGGAGCTGCCTGTCCTGGTTTCGGACGCTTAGCACCATACTTAGAGCGTCTCTGTGTACGACCTGCTACACCTGCTGTATCCAGTGTACCACGAACGATGTGATAACGTACACCCGGAAGGTCTTTCACACGACCACCACGAACCAAAACGATTGAGTGTTCCTGCAAGTTATGTCCTTCTCCCGGAATGTAAGAGTTCACTTCCTTAGAGTTTGTCAAACGCACACGAGCAACTTTACGCATTGCTGAGTTCGGCTTTTTCGGAGTTGTAGTATAAACACGTACACAAACACCACGTCTCTGAGGGCATGAGTCCAATGCAGGTGATTTACTCTTCTCAACCAAAACCGTTCTTCCTTTTCTTACTAACTGTTGAATAGTAGGCATTTTGTTTGATTTTTAATTGTTATATATTTGTTTCTTATTGTTTCTACAATCCTTGTCGAAATACTACATTTCGGGCTGCAAAATTACAAATAACTTTTTAATAGACAAACTGTTTTTAAAAAGAAAAAAGCTCATTTCCCGAAAAAAACGGGAAATGAGCCTTTTGAATCCGCTATTTATATTTTTTTAAGCTTCTCCTTTGAAATCGCTCAACGGCGGGACGAAAGTTTTTCCACCTTGTGCCTGTTGTTCCGGCATCCGAATCTGACCAAAATTCTGTTCATACTTAGTGACATTGTCCTGCAATGCAAACATCAGGCGCTTTGCATGTTCCGGAGTCATTACAATACGAGATTGAACGCCTGCTTTCGGCAAACCCGGCATCACACGTACAAAGTCAAGGATAAATTCAGAGCTTGAATGAGTAATAATTGCAAGATTCGCATAAGTTCCCTGTGCCACTTCTTCTTTTAGTTCTATCTGAAGCTGATTTTTGTTTTCGTTTTCCATAATGATTAAACTGTTTAATGAATTTATACGGCAAATGTAGGAAAAAAGTTGGAGTAAACTAATAAATCACATTCTTTTTCTAGCTTACACGCCCATAATCCACTTCAAAAAACTTTTTGTCTGCCCATCTCTTCATGAAAAGACTGTTATAAAAATAGTTTTTCAAATAAGTAAAAGCGGAAGGAGTCCCTTCCGCTTTTACTTATTTTTTACGTTTGCTGCGTTTAGCCCAACCTTCTTCTGAGAAATCAGGTTCCTCTCCACGAAGCGGTTGATTATCCTGCTGGAAAAACTGTTTCCAATCATCCTTTTTTTTCGGACCGCGAGGACTGGTATACCCTCTTTCTTCCCGGCTTGGTTTCTTCGCCTTCTCTACTTTTGAAGGCTTATCAGCTTTCTTTTCAGTCGCTACTTTCTTTTTCTTTCCACTCTTATCGCTTTTCCCTGTATTCTCACCCGCAATCTCTACACAAACTTTACGTCCCCCGCTCAATACAACTTTATTCAAAGCCTTTATCACCTGAGGAGTCTGTTCTTGAATCACTTCAAAAAACGAGAAATTCTGCATCAAATCAATACGACCAATTTGGATTCGTTCTTTTTTCAGGTTGCGATTTACCAAATCTATAATCTGATTCGTATAAAATCCATCTGTTTTTCCCAAATTCAAGAATAAACGCGTATATCCTTTCTCAGCTTTACGGCCAACTTTTTCTTTATCTCCTTTACGAGATTCTTTCGTTTCCGCTTTTTTATCATTAGCCTTAGGTTGCTCTATCTCAGGTGCATTCTTATAATAATCCAAGAAACGGTTAAACTCCAAAGAAACAACACGTTTAATCAAATCCTCTTTACTCAGCCAATCAAGTTTACGATAAATTCCTGGAAGGAAAGTCTCGATTTCCTCCTCACTGACCTTTACCTTTTCAATATCATCAATAACCTTTATCAACTGCTGTTCGCAAATTTCCTTTCCGGTAGGCAACTCGCTAACTTCAAATTTTTTCTTGATAATACGCTCAATCTCGCGCATTTTACCCTTTTCGCGCAAATTAATAACGGCAATCGAAATTCCTGTTTTTCCGGCACGTCCTGTACGACCACTCCGATGCGTATAGCTTTCAATATCATCCGGCAAACCGTAATTAATCACATGAGTCAAGCTGTCCACATCCAACCCACGGGCTGCCACATCCGTTGCAACAAGAAGCTGCAAATGGCGTTGACGGAACTTCTGCATTACCAAATCACGTTGAGCCTGACTCAATTCTCCGTGTAAAGAATCTGCACTATATCCATCTTGTATAAGTTTATCAGCAATCTCTTGAGTTTCTTTTCGTGTACGACAAAAAACAATGCCATAAATTTGAGGATAAAAATCAACCACACGCTTCAGAGCCAAATATTTATCCTTCGCATGTACGATATATGCTACATGATTTACATTCTTGCTCCCTTCATTCTTCGTTCCGATAGTAATTTCCTTCGCATCGTGCAAATAGGTTTTAGCAATACGAGCAATTTCCGGACTCATCGTTGCGGAAAACATCAATGTATTTCTATCTTTCGGGACATTCTCAAGAATTGTATTTATACTATCCGTAAAACCCATGTTCAGCATCTCGTCAGCCTCGTCCATCACGACGTCGCGGACAGTTTCCAAACGGGCTACTTTACGTTCCATCAAGTCAATCAAACGACCGGGAGTTGCTACAATAATGTGCACACCTCTTTTCATACTACGGATTTGACTATCGATGGAAGACCCGCCATAGACCGGCAAAATCTTCAAATCTGTAATATACTTAGAGTAGTCAGTCAAGTCACCTGCAATTTGCAGACAAAGTTCACGTGTCGGGCAAAGCACCAATGCCTGCGGCACACAATTTTTCACATCAATCTTCTGAATCAGCGGCAGACCAAATGCGGCTGTTTTTCCGGTTCCGGTTTGTGCCAGAGCCACTACATCATTGCCGTTTCCCAACAAATACGGGATCACTTCTTCCTGCACGGGCATGGGATTTTCATATCCCATTTCCTCAATTGCCTTGCGTATTTCTTGCGAAACGCCAAGTTCTTCAAATGTTTTCATTCAATTCAAATATCTAATTTGCTGCAAAGATACAGACAATTCAAATGCTGCCAAATAGTTTATTCCTTTTGGTCTAAAAGTTTTTTTGCAACAATCTTATCTTTTTGCAATTGCAACGTCAACTCTTCCACATTTTCAAATTTTACTTCAGGACGTATATAGTCTATAAACTCTACTTTTATGGTTTCCTGATAAATATCCTTTTCAAAATCCAGGATATGCACCTCCACTGTTATTGACTTGTCTCCATCGTGTACAGTCGGACAACTTCCAATGTTCAGCATTCCCTCGTACCGTTTTCCTCCTAAATAGACATATACCGCATACACTCCCAATGCAGGTAATAGTTTATCTGCGCACAAAGGCTGAATATTGGCTGTAGGGAAGCCCAAAGTACGCCCTACCTTACGACCGTCAACCACCCTTCCGGTCAAATAATAATGATAACCTAGATAAGAATTTGCCAATTCTATCTTTCCCTCACACAAGCAAGAACGAATCAAGGTAGAACTGACAGAAACTCCATCTTCCGTTAAGGCCTTAGATTGCATCACTCGCATACCAAATTCTTTCCCATATTGGCAATACTCCTGAAAACCTTCATCCTGACTATGACCAAAATGATGATCATGGCCTACAAAAAGAGTCTGCACTTGATATTCTTCATGCAGAACCTTCATAAATTCACGAGCAGATAGCAGCGACAACTCCTTTGTGAAAGGCAACAACACGCAATACTCTATCGGTGACTGTTCAAAACGTTCTATTTTCTGAGAAAGACACGTGAGCAGCCGAGGACGAAAACTGGTATCCAAAACCTGCCGAGGATGATTAGCAAAAGTTATCAAACAAGAAGCGATACCTTCTGCCTTGGCAATATTATGAACTTGCTCAAGCAAATATTGATGTCCTCTATGTACTCCATCAAAACAGCCTATCGTCGCTACACATGGGGGAAGACTTATACTTGCAGAACCTGTAACTATTTCCATTTATTTACTTATGAAATTTTGAAGTTGTATTTCCAGATTATCTCCTGGAACATAGTGAAAAACTTTAATCCCTAATAAAGAAGCTGCCTGACAATTATCTTTGGAATCATCTACAAAAAGAGTTTCTTCTGCTTTAATCCCTGCCTCTTTCAATACGGTCCGAAAAATTTCAGCATCAGGCTTTGCTAAATGCATCTGATATGAAAGAAACACTCGCGTAAAGCAACCAAGCATCTGCATTCCTTTATAAACGAACTTATCAGCACAATGCCCCCAATGCAAATCATTTGTATTACTTAATAAATACAATTTATAGTTCTCTTGAAGTTTCAATAACAATTCGAACTTATAATCTGGAATATCTTTCAACATAGCATTCCATATCTGATCTATCTCCTCACCCGGAAGTTCACGACCCACTTCTTTGCAAATACGATCCCGAAACTGGTCCGTAGTCAGTGTGCCGCACTCATACTCCTTAAAGAATCCTTTTTCATTCGTTCCGGTCATCCACTGACGCACTTCACGCAGTCCAACCTCCTCCAAACGTTCCATACAACGGTTAACATCCAAGTCAAGGAGCACACCGCCTAAATCAAATATAATATTTTTAATCCGGTTCATTTTTTCATCATCCGTTTAACTCCTCGCCAAATCTCACCAATCCAAAGTACCACAGAAGTACCGGCTATGATATAAGCCCATTCCAATGCAGGCAAAGGCTCTGTACGGAAAACCTTGCCTCCAAAAGTAACAATAATGAACTGACCAACCAGAATAATCAATGCCACTCCTAACATACCCATCGCATGACCGGCATCTTTAAAGATAGAATGATTCGTACCAAATACGCTGGCATTAAACAGGTTCCAGAACTGCAGCATGACAAAAATCGTAAAGAAGACAGTCAGATGATGCACATCCATACCGCCAGGCATGTTCTTAAAGAAAGCCAGCAGCCCCATCAGTACAATCAAGAATCCGGCACCCACACCGAATATATTGTTCCGCATGGCAGGAGATATGATAAAATCAGTACGCTTGCGAGGTTTTTCATTCATTACATCCATGCTCGGTGCAATAGACGCCAACGCCATTGCTGCAAATGTATCCATAATCAGGTTCACCCACAGCATTTGAGTAACCGTCAGCGGAAGCTCCGTACCTAAAAAGGCACCCAGCAACACGCTCAGCAAAGCTACTACATTGATGGTCAGCTGGAACACAATAAAGCGCTGGATATTCTTATACAACGAACGTCCCCACATCACTGCAGTAGCAATGCTATGGAAGGAGTCATCCAACAACGTAATATCACTGGCCTCTTTCGCCACAGAAGTACCTGTTCCCATAGACAAACCCACCTGTGCATGATTCAATGCCGGTGCGTCATTTGTTCCGTCACCAGTCACTGCTACTACTTCACCTTTTTGCTGAAGCAACTGTACCAGACGTTGCTTATCCATCGGACGTGCACGGCTCATCACCTTCAAATCGACCACTCTTTCCAAAGCTTCTTCATCGCTCAAGGCAGCAAACTCCACTCCGGTAATGCGGTTCCGTTCCGTATCTTCCGATGTCCACAGCCCGATTTGTCGTGCGATTTCAGTTGCTGTGCCCGGAGTATCTCCCGTTACAATCTTCACACGGATACCAGCCGACTGACATTTCTTCACCGCATCAGGCACATCCGGACGAATCGGGTCACTGATAGCGAAAATTCCCATAAATGTCAATCCGCCTTCTTTCACCAGTTCCGCACAATCCGTATTGCTATTTTCAGGTATCACCTTATAAGCCACTCCCAATGTACGCATAGCCTGATTCTGGTAAGCCAAAAGCTGTTCATTATATTGCTTAATCCGGCTTCCTTCCAGATTACATTTTCCCATCACTATCTCAGGAGCCCCCTTCACATAAAGTACACGTGCGTTCAAGACAGAAGACTCGACCAGCGTAGCCATGTATTTTCTTTCCGTAGAAAAAGTAAGCTGATTTACCGTCTTTGCCTGATTTCTCAATGAAATGTAATCCATTCCCTGTTCATTCAGCCAAAGCAAAAGAGCCACCTCCGTAGGGTTTCCTACTCCGGACGGCTTACCTTCTCCTTCTTTCTCTTCCAGGAAAGCGGTAGAGTTTGTCGCTATGCCTTCTGCTATCAGGTTCTTCTGAGATTCATCCAACTGCGCATCATACACCTGCATCAGGTTCTGTGTCAGTGTACCTGTCTTATCTGTACAAATCACCGTAATGGCTCCCATTGTTTCGCATGCATGCATCTTACGAACCAGATTGTTCGTTTTCAGCATACGGCGCATGTTCAATGCCAGACTCAAGGTCACACTCATAGGCAATCCTTCCGGTACCGCTACCACAATCAAGGTGACAGCCATCATAAAATACTTCAACACGATACGTGCTATTTCAAGCCACTGATGCCAGTCGGTCACAGCCGTCACACTCAAATACGCATACAAATCTTTCGCTGTAAAGATTACGAAAGTCAATATGGCAATTGTAAAACCAACCTTTCCTATCAGATTAGCCAATTTAGTCAATTGTAAATTCAACGGAGTCTGTTCCTGGCTTTGTTCTGTAGCCTGCCGAGCCACCTTACCAATTTCGGTAGCATCTCCCACTCTTTCTACGCACATCACTCCGTGACCATCCGTTACTGTCGTTCCACGCATTACGGAATTGGACGGATAAGTAGCTTCTTCATCAAAATGAGCCTCATCCGTGGTTTTATTCACCATCAACTCACCGGTTAGGCTTGATTCATTTACTTGTAATGACACTGCTTCCAGTAATACCCCGTCTGCCGGAATTTCATCACCGGTATTCAATATCACCACATCCCCTACGACAATATCTTTTTTAGGAATCTCATGTACTTTACCATTACGAATTACCATTACCGGAGTCTCCTCTCCTACGGCATTCAACAAATCAAATTTCTTATTGGCATCATATTCAAAATAGAATCCAATGCCGGTAGCCAAAAAAATAGCAAAAAATATACCGATTGTCTCTGCATATTCACTTTCAATAATTGAAATTAGCAAAGAAAAAGCTGCTGCAACAAGTAGCACTTTAATAACCGGGTCCTGAAACTTCTCCAGATACAGTTTCCAGATTGACGGACGTTTGGGAGGAGTCAACAGATTCACCCCATATTTTTGACGACTTTGAAGAACTTCTTGATCAGTTAACCCCTTAAAACGAGAATCTTGTGTGTTGTGTGACATACGTCTGATAATTAATTATTAATGTCGGCAAAAATACAACATATATTGCAAGCATCTGTTCCATTAGTTTTTTTTATCATTTTTTTCTAGCTAGATATTGCAGATTTCAACTCAAACCATTACTTTTGCAACGCATTTCCAAACTAATTCTTTTGGAATACCGGACTTGTAGCTCAGTTGGTTAGAGCAACAGACTCATAATCTGGAGGTCCCAGGTTCAAGCCCTGGCTGGTCCACTGATAAACTCCTATAAGTTAAATGCTTATGGGAGTTTTCTTTTTGTCCATAGTTTAGAATATTGACAGAAAACTGTCTGAAATCAGCTAATGTTGGTCTATTGTTGTTCCCATTTTATTTGAGATAACATGCTGACATTCAAAGCAGAGGTACTAAAAAGCAAGCAGAAAAGTGATGGTACTTACAATGTAAAGATTAGAATGACCTATAATCGAGAGGTCAAAAGGTTGTCCACCAACATCTTTGTAAGACAAGAGGACTTAACCAAGTCTTTTAAACTAAAGAATCCCAAATTCATTAAAGAAGCAGATGCCATAGTAAGGCACTATCAGGAGGAATGTGCCAAACTGCAAGTTGATATAAACAACTACACTATGGATGACATTATAACCCTCTTGAAGGGAGAGCAAAAGAAATCCCAAGAGATTGACTTCATTCAATTTAGCAGAGAATGGATTGCTCATGCCACTATTAAGGGTGCGGAGAACTATACATCTGCCATCAATGCCTTTGTACAATTCCTTGGGAAAGACAAGTTGGTTATCCAGCAACTGACTACCTCTTTACTCAAAGACTTTATGGACTATCTTGTCAGGAAGAGGGAAGATAAAATCAAATTGCTTAAGAAACAGGGTAAAAGGGTTCCATCCAACAGGGTGGTTTCTTTATATCTTGGCAGCATCAGACATCTATTCAATGAAGCCAAGAAACAGTATAATAACTATGATAGAGATATTATACTCATTCCCCATTCTCCATTTGAGAACTTCAAGATTCCTAAACAGGAGGCAACAAGAAAGAGAGCTATTTCTGCCAAGGATATATTGAGGATATATGCAATGCCCTATCTTCTTGACTGTAAAGGCAAAGAAAAAACAGGCAGATTCAATCTTGCCAAAGATTGTTTCATCCTCTCATTTGGACTGATAGGCATGAACTCAGCAGACCTTTATTCATGTGAAGATATAAGGGATGGTACCATTACCTATTATAGAGCCAAAACTTCTGCCCGAAGAAATGACAAGGCAAAGATGAAAGTAAAGGTACTGGATATTATCAAACCTTTGGTGGAAAAATATAGAGACAGGACAGGGAAGAGAGTGTTCAACTTCTATCAGCATTACTCTACAGCCGATGCTTTCAACAAAGCCATCAATTATGGCTTGAAGCAAATAGGAGAAATCCTACAAATAGAGGATTTAGAATATTATGCTGCAAGACATTCATGGGCTACTTTGGCAGTCAATAAGATAGGTATAGACAAATACACAGTTCATGCAGCTCTTAACCATATAGATGAGGCTATGAAAGTAACAGACATCTATATTGAGAGAGATTTTGAGGTGGAGAATGAAGCCAATAAAAAAGTTATTGAATATGTTTTTGGAGTTGAGAAAATTTTATAATTTTGCACTCAACATCAATAATCCTCAATCAAACAATCAAATTTTCTTATTTTTCGATGTTAGGGTCAAAATTACCCTGATACTAATTATAAGCTAAATATTATAAGTGTAGATATTTAGTATAGGGGTGTTTTTGACCCATAATCAATTGTTTAACAAATAAATTTTTGAATTATGGACGAAAGACATCCAAATTTGATTGTGGCAAGAAAGGATTATACTCCATTCCCGATTAATGCCACTGGCTTATTCAAGCCAAAAGACCTGTACCTGCTTGCAGGAATGTACTTATCATCTGAATATCATTCTGATGTGAGTTATTTGTATACCAATGTTGCCGAAAACGGAGCATACCCACCCACTCAGAACGCTTAATCCACCCACAATTA
>ERZ791865.2682-NODE-2682-length-11647-cov-48.699189_pt1 | contig 11647 bp, 11 predicted proteins | sample MGYA00509942_ERZ791865 | MGnify/ENA primary metagenome ERZ791865 (study PRJEB30046, sample SAMN00792098) | human gut metagenome | study: EMG produced TPA metagenomics assembly of the A metagenome-wide association study of gut microbiota in type 2...
ACTTCATCCTCTGCAATGACAAGGTTTCCATTTTCCAGTTTGTATCCATATGGAGCGAAACCGCCGTTCCATTTGCCCTCACGAGCCTTTTGCTCACGTCCTGCCATTGTCTGTGTGCGGATATTTTCTCGCTCAATCTCTGCCACCGCAGACAGCACAGAGATCATCAGCTTTCCTGCATCCTTGGAGCTGTCAATGCCATCCTCCACGCAGATCAGATTGACACCGAAATCCTGCATGAGTTGCAAAGAGTTCAGAACATCCGCCGCATTTCTGCCAAATCGGGACAGCTTAAAGACCAGCACATAAGAAACATCATCTTTGCCGTCCTGGATGTCATTCAGCATCCGTTGAAACTCCTGCCGCCCTTGGATGTTCTTGCCGGAAAATCCTTCGTCAGAATACTCCCCGGCAACGATCATATCCTCGTATGCCGCATACTTCCGCAGCTTGTCACGTTGGGCATCCAAGCTGTACCCGTCAACCTGCATGGAGGTGGACACTCTCGTATATAGATAACATTTAAGTTGTTTCTTTTTCAGAATCGCCACCTCCTTCGTTCATTTCTTTTACCACAAGTCCTTCGTTACGGATATAATACTCCAAAAGCCACAGCACATAATCCGGTGCATGGCGGTTGTCCAATTCCCACTCGGTCATCGTCCGGTATGGTATATGAACCAACTTGCAAAAGTCCTTCCGGTTTAATCCCGTGCTTTCCCGCAACTTTATAATTCTGTTTTTACAATCCATCTGCCTATCTCCCTAAAAGCAAAAATACACGTTGCGTACATATTATAGCATATCCGCAACAAGTACGCAACGTGTAAATTGTAAATTTTTACGCAGCCTTATCCGTCAAAGGCTGCGCTTGATTACTTTCCTCGGAATGCTCCACTTCCTGCGGAGCGTCCTGTTCCAATTTATCCAAAACCTGATGTCCATATTTCTGGAGCATCTGGCTCATAACATCCACACAGCGGTCAAATGCCGCATTATATTTCGCTTCCTCATAATATTTCTTCAATAGGCGATTCCTCCATCAAAGTTCCATATCCTGTCCACGCTTCCGTGCAGTGTGTTCGTGCTCCTGCGTTTCTTTTCCTTTGCTGAGGACAACATCAAGAAAAGCCCGAACCCTTTCGGATGCGATTTCCAGTGCATCCAAGAAGGGCTGGGCTTTCTTTTTCAGCTCTTGATATTGTTCATGCAGCGCATCGTACCGCTGCTTCCATGTTTTTGCACTTTTCTCCGCTTGCTCGAATTTCTGCTTGTACTTGATCTTCTCTGCCTTTTCCGCAAAGCTACTGACAGCATAATCTTTGAGTGTGCGGCATTCATCCGGTGTCAGAGTGATATTGTTTCCGAATGTGGCCTTCTTGCCCATCGCTTCAATATCCTGCACCGTCAGTGCAAGAGTCTTTGCCGTCTTGGTTTCCTTTTGCAGCGCTTCCAGTTTCCTTTTCTGTTTCTCCGTGGCAGCTTTGGCATTCTCCAAACTCTGCTCCGCCTGTGCCACCTGTCCGGTCACAGCTTCCAAACGCTGCTGTTCTGCCTGCACCTTGAACTGCGTCACCGTCAGATGTTCCTCGGTGCTGCCACGCTCTCCACGCTCCACATCGGTGTAACCGGCAGTTCGCATGAAATTGAAAAAGTCATCCTGCAACACACTGTAGGATGACTTCAAAATCTTTTTCCCTTTTGCATTCAACATGGGATTTCCGTTCTCACCAAGCACCGGCTTGGACTCCCATTTCTTACTGCGGCTGACCTGTGTGATGACCTCCTTAACGGTTCCCCGGAGGGCTTCATCCTTGCATCGCTTCGACCAAAGGATCTGCTTTTCCACCACCGGGATATAAACCACATGAAGGTGATAGTGGTACACATCCTCGCCCAGAGCTTCGGACATTGCCCGGTTGCGCTCATCGGCGTGCATCACAGCGGAGAGGATATACTGTTCACCGCCCACGATCTCCACGGCGGCTTTGTAGGCATCGGCATAGAACTCTTTTGCAAATTCATAGCCACCGTGGTTGTAGAAGTAAGCGGAGTTCACATCGAAGATCAACTCGCCGTATTTGACGGCATCCGGTTTCAGACCTCTGGTGGAGATCACGCCGTCTTGTTCCATCTGCTCAAACATTTTTACATAATCGTCCATGGGTGCTTTGAAATGAACGTTCAGAGAAGTGCGTTCCGGCACGATGTCCTGATTGCTGTAGCTGTCCTTTTCACGCTCATTGTGTTCCTGTACCTTAGCCACATCAGCCGGTGTTTCCAAGTCCTGATTTCTGGCTACGGTACGGTCTATTCCATCATTTCTTGCCATTGGATTTTTCCTTTCTTTGAGATTTGCAGACAGCGGAGGGCTGGAGAACGGCACTTTTTCAAAGTGTAATAACCCACTATGACACTTTCATCCATACTGGCTGCAAAGTGCCGTGGGCTCTCCGAGGGCTCTCCCGAGGGGGAATGCGGTCACTGCGGTGACCTCTGCTGACCAAGGCGAAAATGTCTACGCCTTTTCCCATGGTCAGCCCGTCTGCATGAAGCTGTTCTGTGTCAACTTCCTCTTGCAGCCGGTGCCCACAGACACTTTTTCAAAAGCCTGTGGACATAGAAACAGCCCAAATAAAGGAAATGTGCTGTTTCTATAACGAACGTTTTACGCTCTTTTGCTGCGTACATACGTACCAGCAATGGGATTTACTCGACCTGCCTCCATTCCTCCGGAATGTCCTCCGGTACGTACGTACACGGCGAATCTCCGTAAAACCCATTTATATGAGGTCGTGCAATGGCTTCCACGCCCATGAATCCCCACACCCGCCGTCCGGCAGAGTTGGTGATGTTGTTGCAATGCTCCAGATTGAATTTCTTGGCATTGGCAATCATGGCGTCGCTGAAGCTGCGGGCTTTCAGCGGTGCAAGGGAATTTTCTTCGCACCACATCCGGTAGATTTCATAGAAATCCTTGGAGCTGATGGACGCATCCGCTTTACGCCGGATATATCCCTCTGATTCCATGAAATCAAAGATATTGTTGTTGTCACGCTTGACCGCTTCCCGGTTTTCACGGATGCGGTCACTCTCCGTAAACTTAAAGTTGTTGGCAACAAGCCGCTGTAAGCCTTCAAATGCCCACAGGAAGATACCCTCGGCTTCAGCTTTCATCTTCTCTGCAAGGTCAGGATCGTCAGCTCTGTCCACCGGCTTTTCCTTGGTGGTCAGCACAAGCTGTCTGCGGTAAAATCCGTCACTGCGGTCATACAAGGCTTGCAGATCACCGTTGCTGAATGCCAGCAACCGGGCGAACATCCAACCCTGATAACTCTGCTTGCCTTTGCGTTCCAAATCCATCTTGCCCTGTGCGGTGACAATGGATTTTACATAGTTAGTCTGGCGCAGAGCTTCCATCCGCATATCATCATCCACGCACAGGAGAATGTGTTCCAAATCGGCACGGGCGAAGCGGTTTTCAGAAATCTTGCCGATGCTGCCGTCTTTCATATTCGTGCCGAAGATGGTAGACAGTACCGCACCGATTTGAGATTTACCCTCGCCGCCGTTGCCTTTAATCACCATCATGCGCTGCCCCTTGTTGGAGGGAATCAGGCAATAGCCGATAAACTCCTGCAAAGTTGGAATGTCCTCGGCGTAAAGCAACCCATCCAGAAAGTTCAGCCAGATCACCGGCGCAGTAGCATCGGGATTGTAAGCAACCGGCAAACGGCTCCGCACGATAGCCGGTCTGCCCTCGGTAAATGTTCCGTTCAGCAGCAGCGTACCGTTGGACACATGAATGCGATCCTGCTCCGGCGGAAAGTCCGGCACTTGTGCTTCCAGTTTCAGCACTTCCAGAATGTTGGTGATCTTCCGTGGGATATTGTTCGCAGCACAGAATTTCAGCTTGTCGTAAATCTCCCCACGCAATGGGAGATCGTCCGTCACTCTACCATCGGGCGTGAAAAAAGCTCCGTCTGCAAAGATGATTCTGCGCTCATGCAGAAATTCTTCACAAAACAGAGCTTCGTTGATGTTCTGCCCATCAAACCACATGGGCAAGTTCATATCAGGCGTTTTTCGGTTCTTCGCCATGGTACGCCACCTCCTTCTTCTTTCGTGCGGTGTACTCTTGCAGAAAAGCAATCTTGCCCTCCTTCATCAGCTTGTCCACCAATGCCACCCGTTCTTCCAAATCGCCCACGGTCAGCACGTCTGCCATATATTCGATATGGCAGTGCATCTGGCAGGCTTCCACAAAACGATCATCCAGAGCATTTTCCGGTGTCTTGGGTGCGTATCGTACTTTCCAATCTTCCAGCAGATGCAGATAATCCGTCAGCACCCGGAAGCACAGCATTTCATCCTCCCGGAACTGACGGATATGGGGACGTTTGAGCTTGGCCATAGCTGCGGCAGTGGGCGGTTTCGGGTTAAGCCCGAAGTCCGAAGCCAGCTTTTGCGCTGTCTCATAGCTGCTCATATTGAACAGCCTTGCCATAAGGTCGATCACATCTCCCTTTGCTCCACAGCCGAAACAGAAGAAATAGTCCTTATTCAGCTTCAAGCTCGGATGCCGGTCGTGGTGGAACGGGCAGCAAGTCATTCCGTTGTGGCTCACTTTCAGCCCATAGTGTTCGGCGGCTTGCTTGATGCTGATTGCCGCCTTGATGGTTTCATAGATGGTCATAGAAAAACCTCCGTTCATAATATTCTGGAAAGCACGAAGCACCCGCCGTGATTGGCAGGTGCTTCGCTCCTTCTATTATGGTTATGCCGAATTTTTCAAAAAACAGGCTAATCGGAGGACAACCCCGTTTCAAAAAACAGGACAACTTATTGATAGATGTAGATTTCTTTACATTAGCATGATACAATTAAGAAAGTGAAAAAACAGGACAGGAGGGGCAAGCATGAACCAAGAACTGATGACATTGGACTTTTGGCAGGATACGGTCATATATGAAGGCAAAACATTTCCTGTCGGTACGCTTGCCTGTGATGCGCTGAATGTTTCGGCGGATACTCTTGCCAAAATGAATGAACAATGCCAGAAAATTAATCTACTGCTTGGAATGCTGAACGCCGGACAGGACGCTTCTGCACTCTGTCCTATGGCAAGGGAAGCTACTCTGGCGATGCTGGATACTCTCAGCGAAACCCCGCCGTTCTCTTATATGGACATACCAAAGCACAGAGAACGGATAGAAAGGGTTTTTACTGCCGAAAATGCCTTGAAATATGTGGAGTTTGCCACAAAAGCCGCAACCAATTCTTTGCAATTTGAAGAAATCCAGAACTATGCCGAAGCAATCACGCTCCAGCGCTATACCGCCGTATGCGGGCATCTGGCCTACTCCCTTGAGGAATACCAAACGGCCATGCTTGATTTTGCAGAAAAATCAGACGGCAACGAAGCTGACCGCACCGCAGAGGGCTTTGCCAGAATGTTCGGCAATTATTTCCCGCCGGAGTTTTCCATCACGGAAGGCAATGCCTGGATGTCTACCCTGAACAATTCCGTTCAGTATGTATCCGTCATCCGTCCCGGCGAAAAAGTTGCGAAGCTGGTCAAGCGGATGCACTATGTATCCTTTGTGGGGATGTTCCGGTCTGATCTCTTTGAGGGCCTGTGTGTTGGTCATGCACCGAAGAAATGCAAAATCTGCGGCAAGTGGTTTCTGACCACCAACGCAAGGCACACCAAATACTGCGGCGGCTATGCACCGGGGGACAAGCTGCACCGCACTTGCCGGCAGATCGGCAACCTGAAAGGCAGAGAACAACGGGAGCTTGCGGACGATCATCCGGTGAAACAGATTTATGAGAAGCGGCTGAATACCATAAACCGCTATGTGAAGCGTGGTACTCTGGACGCTGATCTTGCGGAGGTTATGAAGAAGCTGGCAAAAGATAAGATGCTCCGGGCATTGAGCAATGTAGACTATGCCAAGGGAGATTATGAAAAAGAGATGGAACAGGCTGCTTTGCTTGCAGAAGCTAAGATACATATTTAGTGGGGGAACAATATGAAACAAATATATGTGCATGGATTAGGACAAACATCTGACAGTTGGACAAAAACAATAGATATTTTGCAAACTACTGATTACAGCTTGTGTCCGAATCTTCCTGATTTAGTTCATAGCAAAGAAGTGACCTATGATAATCTATATGCTGCATTTTCAGATTACTGCAATCAATATGATGAGCCTATTGATTTGTGCGGTTTATCGCTTGGGGGCGTATTAGCTCTGAACTATGCTATACAATATCCGAAAAAAGTTCGCTCCTTGGTGCTTATCGCCACACAATATAAAATGCCCAAGAAGCTTCTGAAATTTCAAAATCTTCTCTTTAGATTTATGCCTAAATCCATGTTTCAACAAATGGGATTTAGAAAAGCTGATTTCTTACTTCTATGCGAAACCATGATGGAGTTGGACTTTAACAACTCTCTGCACAAAATATCATGCCCTACACTATTGTTATATGGCGAGAAAGATACTGCGAATAAAAATGCTTCTATTGAATTGGCAGAATTGCTTAAGAACGTGGAATTAAAAACGATTATTGGTGCCGGACATGAAGTTAATATTGAATCACCGCAGGAATTGGCAGAAATACTTCATGCTTTTTATGAAAGAATGTCTTAAGGGATTCTTATAGAAATGAGAAGGGAGGTGCGCTATGCTGAGTGATTTTTCATGGGACATGACCGGATACATACCAAAACACGCTGTCAATCCGCACGGTGACGGCATCATTCCTTATGTGGCAGAGCGCATCTTCCAACTGGAACCGGAGCCGCCAGCGGTGGGCAGTCTGAACGAATATATCCTGTCTGCCTTGCAGGAAAAGAATTTGATATATTTCTCATTCTTCCTACACCACTACGAGCCGCAGCTTAACAAGCGCATCAAAGACTTTCTCGGTGTGGATGGCGGCGATCTGTACGACACAGACCGATTTATAGATATAAAGCTCTCCTGCCGGGAGCAAATGCTCCAAAAGCTGATGGACTATGACCTTGCCAAGGGTGCAGAGTATGCTACATACATTTTCCCGTTCATCCGGGATGCTATGCTCCGTTTTCGCATGGGCGAAGAAAAATGGTCGGTATCCTCTCTGACTAATTACAAAATGGTGCGGTCAATGGCTTGGCTGTACCACAATACCAAGGATGCGGTCAACGAATTTTCCAAGAAATACAACTGCGATCTTGCCCTTGCGGAAGAATATCTGAAAGTTGTCCGTGGAATCCGCAATCAGCAGCCTTTCTATGTCACAGACGAGGACGGCGAAGAAACAGGCGAGGATGTAGCCCTTGACGATAGCTGGAACTATACCGATATCCTCTGGAACGGCATACAGGCAGAAAAGGTGCAGCGGGCATTTGAGAAACTGAATTACCGGGAACAGACCTTGCTCGAAAAACGGTTAGCAATTTGCATGACCTGTGGGCGTGTCAGCTCATGGAAAGACCGCCCCACCTTTGAAGAACTGGCGGTTATGTTTGAGGGCAGTACAGCCAGCGGTGCAGAACGAGCCTACCGAAAAGCAGTGGACAAGTTGACGGAATTGTTGGTTGCCGAGGGCGCAATCCATGCAGTCCGGCTAAAACAGAAATCCAAGATCAAGCGAAAAAAGAAAATCGCCGCCGCAATCTACGAATATCAGGCAGACTGCGACGGCGAATGGGGCGAAATATCATTAGATTTTGAGAACGGCAAGGCAGAGGTCATTTTGCTTGCCGATTGGGATACAGTGAAAACAAACAAATTTGCAAGCAGAGCAATCGCCTATCTTCTGAACTGTGAGAACGAAAAATTACCCAAGGAAATAATGGTGGCCTTTGAATAACGAGGGAGTGAGATACATGGAACAATTATTGATTATTGAAGATGATATAGGGTTGAATCAGGGTTTAAGTAAAGCACTGAAAGCAGATGACCGTCAGATTATATCCTGCCAAGACCTAAAAACGGCGAAGGAACAGCTTCTTTGCGGCGGTGTATCCCTGATCCTGCTGGATATCAATCTGCCGGATGGCAGTGGGCTTGAGCTGCTCCGGGAGGTCAAGGAAAACATGCCCGGAGTTCCTGTTATTCTGCTGACTGCCAACGACACCGATCTGGACATCGTAGACGGGCTGGAGAGGGGCGCTGATGATTACATTACCAAGCCCTTTTCTCTTTCGGTTTTGCGGGCAAGGGTGAATACCCAACTGCGAAAGCAAGCGTCAAACCATAAAAATGCGCCGTTCCATATGGATCTATTTCACTTTGACTTTGAGGCTATGACCTTTTATGTGGGAGATTCAAAAGTGGAATTGAGTAAAACAGAACAAAAATTACTGCGTCTGCTTGTTGAAAATCGTGGTCGAACCATGACCCGTGGAGACCTTGTCGACCGGATCTGGACAGATGGCGCAGAATATGTGGATGAAAATGCTTTGTCTGTTACGATCAAGCGTCTGAGGGATAAGCTTGGCGCACAGAAATACATTAAAACCGTCTATGGAATCGGTTATAGCTGGGTGACAAAAGATGAATAAAACCGGCATTGTGATCATACTGCTATGTTTTCTGGCGGCGATAGCTGCTGTATTATGGGAGCGGAGAAAGATCAGAAAAACGATGGAAGAAATCGAAAGGATGCTGGACGCTGCCATGACCGGCTCCTTTTCTGAAACCAATTTTGATGAAAGCCGGCTGTCTGCTTTGGAAACAAAGTTTGCACACTATCTTTCTGCCGCAGAAGCATCTTCTCGAAATGTAGCGCAGGAAAAAGACAAAATCAAAACCTTGATTGCGGACATCTCCCACCAGACGAAAACGCCGATTGCAAACCTGCTGTTATACAGCGAGCTTTTGATGGAGGAAACTCTGCCTGCATCGGCGAAGGCAAATGTGGAGGCGCTGTACAAACAATCGGAAAAGCTGCGATTTCTGATCGATTCTCTCGTAAAGCTTTCCAGACTGGAAAACGGGATCATTTCACTCTCCCCCCAGCCGGCAGCGCTGCAGCCGCTGCTTGAAAGTGTGGTAGAACAATATACTGCCAAGGCTTCTGAAAAAGGATTGTCTTTGCGACTGCAGGATACCGATGCTTTTGCTGTATTCGACTTCAAATGGACAGCGGAAGCGCTGGCTAATATCGTAGACAATGCCATCAAATATACAGAGCATGGCACCATTACTATTTCTGCCGTAAGCTATGAAATGTTTGCAAGGATCGATATATCGGATACCGGTTCAGGCATCCCGGAAAATGAGCAAGCGAAGATATTTGCTCGCTTTTACCGCTCAAATAGTGTGCAGAAACAAGAAGGTGTGGGCATCGGCTTATACCTTGCCCGACAGATCATATCCGGCGAGGGCGGTTATATCAAGGTTGCTTCCGTTCCGGGAAAAGGAAGTACGTTTTCCATATTTCTGCCGAAATAACAACAATTCTATCAAAACTGTTAGATTTCATTTTCCGCCGGAAAGAATGTGGAAAGATTCCTATGCGATAATCTGTATGTATCAAAGGATCATTTCCTTTCATACATACAGATTTTTTCATGGAGGTACTCATTTATGGAAGTTTTACAGGCAAAAAACCTGAAAAAGATTTATGGCTCCGGCAATAACGCAGTTCATGCGTTGGATGGAGTTGATTTAAGTGTAAAGAAGGGCGAATTTGTTGCAATTGTCGGCACATCCGGCTCCGGCAAATCCACGCTGCTGCACATGCTGGGCGGGCTGGATCGCCCTACAAGTGGCACGGTCATGGTGGACGGACAGGATATTTTCTCCCTGAAGGAGGAAGCGCTGACCATCTTCCGCCGCAGGAAAATCGGCTTTGTGTTCCAAGCATATAATCTTGTTCCGGTGCTGAATGTGTATGAAAATATTGTTCTACCCATTGAGCTGGACGGTGGCAAGGTCAATAAGGATTTCGTACAGCAGATTGTACAGACACTTGGGCTGGATGATCGTCTGGATGCGCTGCCCAATCAGCTCTCAGGCGGTCAACAGCAGCGAGTAGCCATCGCCCGTGCGCTGGCGGCAGCACCCGCTATCATTCTGGCAGATGAACCGACAGGTAATCTGGATTCCAAAACCAGCCAGGATGTATTGAGCCTTTTGAAAGTCACCAGTCAAAAGTTCGCCCAGACAATCGTAATGATCACTCACAACGAAGAAATTGCGCAGATGGCAGACCGCATTATCCGTATCGAAGATGGTCGGATCGTCTCCCAGAACTAACGGGAGGTGGCTACGATGAATGTCAAAAACAGAAAATGTATTCGAAAGCTCAGCTTAAAATCTCTTTATGCGAACCGTCGCCGCAATCTGATCGCTATTTTTGCCATTGCGCTGACAACGCTGCTATTTACTTCCATGTTCACCATTGTTCTGTCATTGAACGCCAGCTATGAAACCTACCAGTTCCGGCAGCTGGGCGGCTATGCGCATGGCACCTTTAAGGATGTTTCCCCCGAGCAGGCGGAACGCATCGCTGCCCACCCAAAGGTGAAGGCTGCGGGGGTACGGAAGGTAATCGGTATCACTGCGGAGGGGGTCTTTGCCAAAATACCGGCAGAGATCAGCTACATGGATGCCAACTGCACTAAATGGAGCTATGCAACCCCTACTACCGGACGGATGCCCGAAAGCGGCAAAGAGGTAGCCATGGATACGGCAGCGTTGCAGCTGCTTGGCGTAACGCCGGAGCTGGGCGCCGAGGTCACGGTTTCCTATTCCATTACGGACAAGGATCAAACCGCCTTTACTGTAACAGATACCTTTACGCTGGTGGGCTATTGGGACTATGATGAACTAATGCCTGTTCATTACATCAACATCAGCCGTGATTACGCAGATGACATCGAAGCGCAGGCAGTGAAAACAGGTTTACAGCCTTTCCGCACCGATTTGAATGTCATGCTGGCCTCCGGCACAAACATTCAAGGGCAGATGGAGCAGGTGGATACCGATCTTGGCTACACATGGGACAGCTATACCGATCCCAACAGCGTCCGGATCGGCGTCAACTGGGGATATACCTCATCCCAGCTGGAGTCGAAGCTTGATCCGGAACTTGTGATCGCCATAGCAGCTTTTTTGCTGCTGGTGATTTTCACGGGGTATCTTATCATCTATAACATTTTTCAGATCTCTGTTGTAGGGGATATCCGGTTTTACGGACTTCTGAAAACCATTGGCACAACGCCCCGGCAGCTCAAACGCATCATTCGCCAGCAGGCACTTCTGCTTTGTCTGATCGGCATTCCGGCGGGGCTGCTGCTGGGCTACGGCATCGGCGCTGTTCTGGTGCCTGTTGTCTTGCGCTCCACCCAGTTGGATGCAGGCATCACCACCATCAGCACATCGCCTGTGATCTTCCTTGGTTCTATGCTGTTCGCCTTGTTGACGGTGCTCTTGTCCTGTTCCAAGCCCGGAAAAATGGCAGCTAAGGTCTCTCCGGTGGAGGCTACCAAATATACGGATGCAATGCAGACCAAGAAAAAACAGCGCAGCACCCGGGGAGCGAAGCTCCATCAGATGGCCTTTGCCAATCTGGGACGAAACAAGAAAAAGACGGTACTGGTGGTGGTGTCTCTGGCACTGTCGGTGACACTGTTCAATGC
>ERZ791865.2690-NODE-2690-length-11608-cov-2.638968_pt1 | contig 11608 bp, 10 predicted proteins | sample MGYA00509942_ERZ791865 | MGnify/ENA primary metagenome ERZ791865 (study PRJEB30046, sample SAMN00792098) | human gut metagenome | study: EMG produced TPA metagenomics assembly of the A metagenome-wide association study of gut microbiota in type 2...
AGATAAAACGCGACGAAATCGAGATCATGGCGCCGGTAGGCTGCTACGAATCGCTGGCGGCGGCCGTGCAGGCCGGAGCCGATTCGATCTATTTCGGCGTCGAACAACTGAACATGCGCGCCCGGTCGTCGTTCAACTTCACGCTGGACGACCTGGCAAGGATCGTCGCGACCGCCCGCGAGAACGGCATCCGCACTTACCTGACCGTCAATACGATCCTATACGACGAAGACCTGCCCGAAATGCGCCGGATTCTGGACAGGGCCCGACGGGAAGACGTGGACGCCGTGATCGCATCGGATCAGGCGGCGATTTTCTACGCCCGATCGATCGGTCTCGAAGTCCACATCTCCACGCAACTGAACGTGTCGAACATCGAATCGGTCGCATTTTACGCGCAATATGCCGACGTGGTGGTACTGGCACGCGAATTGAGCCTCGCGCAGGTGCAGGCGATCCGCCGCGGCATTCTCGAGCGGGATATCCGCGGTCCGCACGGCAAACCGGTCAAAATCGAAATGTTCGCGCACGGTGCGCTCTGCATGGCCATCTCCGGCAAATGCTACCTGAGCCTGCACCACACGAACTGTTCGGCAAACCGGGGAAGCTGTCGCCAGATCTGCCGCAGGGCTTACGAGGTCAGGGACAAAGATACCGGCGAAGAACTGGAGATCGAGAACCATTATATCATGTCGCCGAAGGACCTCTGCACGGTCGATTTCCTCGACCGTTTCCTGGAGGCCGGAGTGCGGGTGCTGAAGATCGAGGGCCGGGCCCGTTCGGCGGAATACGTCAAACGGGTCGTCGAATGCTACGACGAAGCGCTGCGGGCGATCGAAGCCGGAACGTATACCCCGGAAAAGGCCGAGGCATGGAAGCAGCGGCTGCAGACCGTATTCAACCGCGGTTTCTGGGGCGGGTACTACCTCGGCGAACGGGCCGGACAGTGGAGCAGTCACTACGGGTCGTCCGCCACGATGCGCAAGGTGTACGTCGGCAAGGTAACGAATTACTTCTCCCGGATCGGCGTAGCGGAGATCCTGGTCGAAGCGGCTCCGCTGGAAGCCGGAGAGGAAGTTTTCATCACCGGAGAGACGACCGGAGTGTTGGAATTCACGGCCGAAGACATCCGGGTAGCCCTGAAATCCGCCGAACGGGTTCCTCAGGGCGTCTATTGTTCCGTAAAAACCCCTTCGCCGGTACGACGCGGGGATAAACTCAATAAAATGGTACCGTCCGGAAAAGTCCCGGACAACCGGTAAACAGACAATGAACAACCGACCCGAAAATACCCCGGAGCCGCAGCATCCGCCGAAAAGCCCGTTGAGCAAGATACGGCTTTCGAACGCTTTCTATCCGATCCTCATCGGATTGGGAGCGGTAGGGTACATGCTGTGGAAAGACTTCGACATCCAGGTGTTTTCCGGAATCACTTTCTCGTGGCACATGGTGTTCTGGCTCGTTATGGCCGTGGTGTTCATGTTCGGCCGCGACATCGGCTACATCATCCGTATCCGCATCCTCAGCAACAACCAGCTTTCATGGCGGCAGGCGTTCCGGGTCATCATGCTGTGGGAGTTCACGTCGGCGATCACGCCGTCGGCCGTCGGGGGCACCAGCGTCGCGATCATCTACGTTCACAAAGAAGGGATCAGCGTCGGGCGCAGCTCGGCGATCGTAATGCTCACCTCGTTCCTCGACGAACTCTATTTCATCGTGATGTTCCCGCTGCTGATACTGATCGTCGGCCCGTCGGAACTTTTCGACGTTTCGACCTCTTCCGGAGTGCTTACGCGCAGCCTGATGGGAATCGCGCTGACCGGCTATTTCCTGAAACTGGGATTCGTGCTGGTGCTTTCGTACGGGCTGTTCGTCAATCCGCGCGGGCTGAAATGGCTGCTGTTGAAAGTTTTCAAACTGAAATTCCTGCGCCGCTGGTACCATGCGGCCGGACAGACCGGCACGGACATCATCCGCTCGTCGCACGAAATCCGGCGCTACAACTACAAATTTTGGCTGAAAGCGTGTTCTTCGACCTTCCTGTCGTGGAGTTCGCGCTACCTGGTGGCCAATGCGCTGATCATGGCCTTTTTCGCGGTCAGCGACCAATTCCTGCTGTTCGCGCGGCAGCTGGTGATCTGGATCATGATGCTGGTGATGCCTACCCCCGGCGGAAGCGGCTTCGCAGAATACGTATTTTCGAGCTATTGCAGCGACCTGATCAGCGTTTCGCCGGCGATGCAGTTGGGAGCGGCCACGCTGATCGCCCTGCTGTGGCGCGGGGTAACTTACTACCCCTACCTCGCCATCGGCGCGATCATCTTCCCGCGCTGGATCAAGAAAAAATTCATGCACAAACAGTAATCCACGGATTCTCTAAAAAGACCAAGGTACGGGTACGGGCGGAACGGACTGACGCGGCGGTACTACCGGACTTTCAGCAACGCCTCGGCCGTCACGATATCGACCGGCGTAGTAATTTTGATATTCATATAAGAACCTTCGCAAAGATATATCCGTCCGCCGTCCGCCTCGACCACGCTCGCATCGTCGGTAAAAGAGTCCCGAAAAGGCTGTCGATAGGCTTTCCGGAGAATTTCCGTGCGGAAAACCTGCGGAGTCTGGACGATGCGGAACGCAGAACGGTCTACGATGTTGCTGCCCCCGTCCGCGATCCGCCGCAGCGAATCGACCGGTACGACGACCGGAATCACGGCCCCGTAGGCCTGCGCATCCCGCACGGCCCGCAGAATCACCGCACGCCGTCGTGCACGGCGACCAGTCCGGCATCGCCCGCATGATCCAATCCGCGGCGCACCGACTCGAAACGGGTCGCTCCGCCCTCGCAGACTTCATGCGGCGTCGTAAAAGCGTATTCGCGGCAAAGATTCCGCCAATAGCCGATATGCGCTGCGGGCAGTACGACGATCGTCCGGGCATCCGCCAGCGTCTCGGCGAAACGCCGGATCGTATGCATCAGGATCGGCAACCCGTCGAGCACCAGGAACTGCTTGGGTACCTCGGCGCCCATCCGCGAGCCGCTACCTCCGGCCACGATAATCACAGCGATACGGTTCATCTCTTCTTCTCTTCCAGATAGGCCCGGGTGACTCTTCGCAGTGTCTCCTGCACCGGGGTAAATTCGAAATCGAGCGTCCGCAACACCTTTTCATTGCTGTAATACGAACTGCTGACGGCGCTGGACAGGATCGATTCGGACAGGAACTGCTTGTGCCGGGTCACCCGCCGAAGTTCCCGCTCGGCGGCGGCGGCCAGGTTCAGCGCACGGGTTCCGATACAAATACGCGGCAAACGGCGGCCGGCCGTCTCGGCGACGATCGAAAAAAACGCTTTGAACGGAAGGTTCTCGGCGGAAAGAATATACCGCTGTCCGACGGCTTCCGGCACTTCGGCCAACAAAACCGTCGCCCGCGCCACGTCCCGGACATCCACGTACCCCTTTACGCCTTTCGTATAGAAAAAGTTCCCGTGGGCACCGAATGCGATCAACTGGGAACTTCCCGATTTCCAGTCCCCTTCGCCGATAACGATCGACGGATTGACGACAACCGTCCGCAACCCCTGCAAGGCGCCCCGCCGGACGATATTTTCCGCATAGAACTTACTGACCGAATAGGCCGACAATCCGACCAGACTGTCCGGTATGCACGTTTCGTCGACCAGCTTCTCCCCGGGCCGGGCCGGGCCGAGCGTCGCCACGGAACTGACATGCACCAGCAAGCCGACTCCGCTGTCGAGGCAGGCGTTCACGACATGCGTCGCCAGTTCGGTATTCGCAACGATAATTTCGTCCGACCTTTCCGGATCGAAAGAAACCTGCGCCGCACAGTGGAACAGCACGTCGGTTCCCTCCACCGCTTCACGCAGCGCATGCGGGTTATTCAGCGCCGTTTCCCGAAATTCGATCCGGTCGTAAAAAGACGAAACACCCATGCGCTCCAGCGTCCGGTGCAACAACTGTTGCCGCTTTATATCGCGTACCAACATCCTCACCGTGCACCCGGCGCGGAGCAGTTCGGCAACGAGGTGACTACCCACCAACCCGGTTCCTCCGGTAACCGTAATTCGTTTGTCTTTCAGCGTATTCAATTCAACTGTTCGTATCGTTTTCCCATATTATTTTTTTTCCGAAACCGAGCCGGTTGTCCGTGTACTTGAAAAAAACGGGGCGGATGATCCACAGCTCCAGATCCATCACCGCCGCAAACGGAAACCGCCTGAGGTAAGCATTCCGGGCGACCCGACGCTCCTCCCCTTCCGGCCGCGCCATCGTACCGCGCAACTGCAATCCCCGCACCTTGCCGACGATCGAGGTTTCGAGCACCACGGACGCGGCGACCCGCGGATTCCGCGTCGCCTGCCGCACATGCAGCGTATCGGCGGCCGAAGTCGCCACGAACCAGTTGCGCTGCGGCAGGTAAACGTAAAACAAGTTGCAACAATACGGCCCCTCCTCATCCTCCGTCGCCAGCGTCAGCACATGATGCTCTGCGAGAAATTTCGCGATCCGTTCGTCGATCATCGGGCCGGAGTCTGTTTCACCGAATCGGGGTTCGCCGCGCGCGACGTATCGGCAGTCGGAGCGAACGACGTGACTTTCAAGCTATCGGCCAACGTGCCGTTCAACTCGGCCATGATCCGGTCGCGGACTCCGTCGAACGCCTGCTTGTTGGCGGCGCGAACCGGTTCGGCCGGCTCGGTGGGCACTTTCAGCGGATCGATCGGCGTCCCGTTGCGCCACAACCGGAAATCCAGGTGCGGCCCGGTGGCCAACCCCGTCGCTCCGACGTAACCGATCAACTGTCCCTGACGCACTCGGGTTCCCTTATTAATCCCTTTCGCATACCCCTTCAAATGCAGATAGCCCGAAACCAACTGTCCCGAATTGTGTTTAATTTTCAACGTATTACCGCCTCCGCCGCCATATCCTTTGGCGATCACCACGCCGTCTCCGACCGCTACGACCGGCGTACCGGAAGGCGCGGCGTAATCCACCCCGTAGTGCGGACGCCGGATACGCAATATCGGGTGCAGCCGCGAAGCCGAAAAGCGCGAACTGATCCGGCTGTATTTCAACGGAGCTTTCAGCAGATTCTTACGCAGGCTCTGCCCCTGTTCGTCCCAGTAACTCACTTTGCCGTCCTGCATGAACGGGATCGCATAATAGTTCTTTCCGCCGTGTTCGAATCGCGCGCCCCAGATCGTCCCGTGACCGATTTCAACCGTATCCACGTATTTCTGGTCATAGATCACCGTAAAGTTATCGCCTTCCTGAATCCCGAAAAAGTCGATCGACCAGGCGTAAATATCCGACAGATCCATCGCCAGCATCGGACTCATCCCATTGTCGATCATGCAATTCCACAAAGACGACGTAATGGTGGCCGTCTTCATCCGCCGTTTGACGGTCACGTTCTTCGTATCCATATAGACCCGCACCGAATCCCCGCTCAGGTCGAACACCAGGTAATCGGTCATCGAAGCCTCGTATACGAAATAGGCCAGCCGGGCCGCCGAGTCTTTCGTCTGGAAGGTGGTATATTTCTGCCCCGCCTTGATCCCGCGCAGGCTGAACACGGGCTCCGACTTCCGGGCAATCTGATCGACCAGGCCGGGACCCACGCCGTAACGACCGAAAATCTGCCCGATCGTTTCGCCGAATTCCACGGTATTCTCGGCAAGGTCGTATTTCCCGACGTCGATTCCGTAAAGCAGGACGGTCGTATCTTCCTGAGACACATCAACGAGGGCGTCGGATTCGAACGTCGCTCCGCTGCGGTTCAGCGCCAAAACAACGAGTACGGCGAGCACCAACACCCCGCCCGCGGAAACCGCAATGACTTTCCAATTTTTTTTCATTCCGCAAAATTACTTTCCTTCCCGCGAACGCGCAATGTCCGGAAAGAGGTTTTTATGGTCATTTTACGAACGAGCGCCGCCACGCGGCACTCCGTCCGAAGACTATTTTCCGAATGCGTTGATCGTCTCCCGAATCCGCGCCAGCCGTTCGAGAAGACCTTCCAGTCGATCCAGCGCCAGCATATTCGCCCCGTCGCTCTTCGCAATGGCCGGGTTCGGATGCGTTTCGATAAAAAGACCGTCGACGCCGGCCGCGACCGATGCGCGCGCAATGGTTTCGATCATTTCGGGCTGCCCGCCGGTCACGCCGCTCGTCTGGTTGGGCTGCTGCAACGAATGGGTAATGTCCATAACCACGGGATAACCGAGGTTCTGCATCGCAGGGATGCCGCGCATATCGACGATCAGGTCGTAATAACCGAAGGTCGTGCCCCGGTCGGTCAGCATCACGTTCGGATTGCCCGCATCGCGGACTTTCCCGGCGGCGAAGGACATCGCTTCCGGAGCGAGAAATTGTCCCTTTTTGATATTGACGACCTTGCCGGTCTTCGCGGCGGCAACCAGCAGATCGGTCTGGCGGCACAGGAAAGCCGGTATCTGCAACACGTCGACGTATTCGGCGGCGATCGCAGCCTCTTCCGGGTTGTGGATATCGGTCACTACCGGCACGCCGAATCCGCGCCGAATGTCGGCCAGCAGTTTCAGCGCCTTTTCATCGCCGATCCCGCTGAACGAGTCGAGCCGCGAACGGTTCGCCTTGCGGTACGACGCTTTGAATATATAGGGAATACGCAGCCGCTCGGTGATCCGGCAGGCTGTTTCGGCCACGGTTTTCAACATATCCGCGTCCTCGACGACGCAAGGTCCGGCCATCAGGAAAAACATGCCGCTGCCGGTATGTTTGATATTCGAAATTCGGTTCAGCACTTCGTTCATATCCTCGGAATTTTATCCGGTAAAGATAACAAAACCTCCCGATACGACAAATACCCCCCGCAAACCGCATCCGGAGAAGCCCGTTTACGGCTTTTTTTTATACGGATAAAATAGGCAAAACCTCAATCAAGCCGACCTTTTTACAAAAACCACTAATTTTCGCTTTGACACCAGAACTGTTAATCGAAACATATTAATTTGCATTTGTTATACATTCATATCACAAATGAATACTTCATAAAGACATCAATTAAAATATCAAAACGAATTGCAGCGGAATCATGCAACTACGCTTACGACATTTACGGATATGTGCCAAGCCGGCAACGGAGGCAGTTGCAGGGAAGGATATACTTATTACACCTACGATTGCCAAGGAAACCGGACAGGGGGATCGCAAAATGTAGAAGTTATCTATTGCAACTAATCAAAGGTTAAACATGCTTGATCTAAAAAACGCTAAATCCGTACTCGATCGTTTCATTCGCTTATTTTCGATATGTTTTTTATTATCGTCCTGCTCAGGCCCGCGGCAGGACGATAATCTCATGGAAAACAAAAATTTATACTCAATCGACCTCGATCATTCAACAAAGGAACGATCGTTTGTATTCTCATCTATTTTCTGTGATTTGGAAACTATAATTCTCGACTCGGAAGAGAAAGTCATCGGAAATATAGACAAAATACAAGCGGACGACAGCACCATTTATATTTTGGACATCAATATTTCCAAAGGCGTCTTTAAATATTCGCGCAACGGAAACTATATTCAGCAAATAGGAAACATCGGTTCCGGTCCTGGAGAATACATAAAACCCTTCGATTTCACCTTGGATCAGAAAAACAGAATCATCTATATTCTCGACGGGCCAAGACAACGGATCAATAAATACGAAATGACATCGGGCAAGTATCTCGGACATTTCGAAATCAATAAAGACGATCCAATAAGAAGTTACCACATCCAATATAACAACGGAGTTATTTTCACGGACGTATATACGTTGGCTCCATCGAAACGGGACTTTTTATTACAAAAATTAGACACCTGCAAAGGCAAACAACAAAGTACTTTTTTAAATGCAACGCAGTACAACAAAGGATGGAAGAATCCCAGTTATATCCATGACCATGTTTTTTACACCGTGAACGAAGAATCTTCACGGTTCATGCAAGTATTCATGAATACCATTATTTACATCAGCCGCGAAAAGGTAATGCCTTACCTTTCTTTGCAAAGCGAAGATATCATGACCGCGGAAGATATAGCATCAATTGAAAAAAATGCTCCGATCCATTCGGTATTCGATTACATATTTTCAAAAAATAAGATTTTCGATATCAACAGCTATTTCGAACACGACGGTCGTATCTACTTGGTATATCGCAACGGCCTGACTTCGACTTTTACTACGTACGATACGGAAACGAACGAAACGAAACTATACGACACGATTGCCGACGACCTGCTTTTTGAAAAAGATAATACGCACGTATGGTTTCCTAAGTTCGGCTGCGCCGGTAACGAGGGTGTATATTATTATGTCAATACAAATGCAATAGGAAATTTCATGGAGGGCTTTTCCCTAAATCTATTTTCCAAAAACTTAAACAAATCGGATAAATTGAAAAAAATGAAGGACGATGCCAATCCCGTGATATTTTTCTATAAATACAAAACCCTGCCGGATGAATAAAACCGTCGGCAAACATTCCGATCAGTTCGATAAAATGCTGTACGGTTCCAGTCGGTCACAGCAAAAAAATACGTAATCGTCACTTCCCCTCCCGCCGACCGGGCAGCCGTCCTACAAATCATACCGGAGCAACGTATCCATGCAGGCAGGATGCGTGGCGTAAATGCAATTGTTTTTTTCGTCCGGGTAAAAATACAACGGCGGCATATCGAACCGGTACAAAGCAACCGGATTGCCGTCGTAATCGTACACCTCGATCGTATTGCTCGGATTTTTACCTTCCGCATTCCGTTCGCCTTTGAACAGAGCATAAAAATATTTTTTACCGGCAAAGGCGCTTACATAATACAATTCCTCATCTTTAAACGTCGGCTGTTGAAGCTTATACTCCCCCACGATCCGCTTTTTCAATTCCAGAGTCTCCAGATCGTACAGATCGATCTGATTTTTATACAGATATACATAAACGATCACGGAATCGTTCGCAGCCATCTTGCCCCTGCTAAGATCCCACGCAAGTTCCTCTTGAGGACTCTCTCTTTCCATTTTCAATTCGCCGATCATCTCGTTTTGCCTCAGATTGTACTTTTTAATCGAATACTGGGGAGGCATAACGGTCTGGTAAACCAGCACAGAATCCTTCAACAAATGCATACTGTTAAAAGCCTCGTGAAAAGGGAGAGCGTACCGTTCGGTGAGACGGACACCGGCAGCGGGATCGACTGCCATCGACTTGAGATACCGAAGACCGTAACCGAACACATATATGCTGTCGGTTTGCGAATCTATCAGAAAGGGGATACTCGGAAACTCATCGGGCCCGTTTCCTTTATTCCCGGTCGCACAAACAAACCGTAAATCGGGTGCGGAGTAAACGAACAACATTTTCGGAGACAGAATACTCTCAATGATAAGATAATCCCCCTTTTGCAGCATGTGTCCGGGATTCATCGTTTCACCCGCCGGAATACGGACGGCCCGGATCTTTTTCTCCTGCGGAAAGGCCCGCTTTGCAGTAACGACCGTATCGCGGTTGCCGCACGAAAAAAACAGTACGGCAAACGACAATACCCATAAAAGTTTCCTCATAATCCGCGCAGACATTTATATATAGCAGTATCCTGCCAAACTTTCGTGAAGTTACCCTTTTAGAAGCGAAAAGCAAAATAAAAGCATCGTTAAAATTGACTTTTAACGATGCTTTAATGAGAAAACGTCGATTCTTGGGGTAGAAATGAAAATTTATAAATCATACCGGAGCAACGTATCCATGCAGGAAGGATGCGTGGCGTAGATACAATTGTTTTTTTCGTCCGGGTAAAAATACAACGGCGGTATATCGAACCGGTACAGAGCGACCGGATTGCCGTCGTAATCGTACACCTCGATCGTATTGCTCCGGTTTTCGCCTTTTTCGGTTCGCTCGCCTTTGAACAAGGCATAAAAATATTTATCCCCCGGAATAACCCCCAAATAATACAATTCTTTATTCCGAAATGCAGGCTTCTGCGGTTTATAAACTCCGACGATCCGCCGCTTCAGCCTGAAATCCTTTACATCATAAATATCGATCTGGTTTTTATACAAATAAACGTATATCATTACCGAATCGTTAGCCGCCATATACCCCCTGCTGGTATCGAACGTAAGTTCACTTTCGGGAGTTTCCCGTTCGATCTTCAGTTCGTCTATGCTTTTACGATTTTTCAGATCATACTTGTGAACCGTATATTGAGGAAGCATAACCGTTTCATACAAAAGCACCGAATCATCAATCAAATGCATATGATTAAAAGCTTCGTACAACGGAATTTCATAACGTTCGGTCAAATGGACACAAGCCGCCGAGTCCACCTTCAAACTCTTCAAATGTCTGTATGCATATCCAAAAACATAAAGGGTATTCGTACGCGACTCGACCAACATCGGAGGGAAAGGAATTTCGTTGGGCCCTTTCCCTTTATTTCCAGTTGCACAAACAAAATTTAAATCCGGCACTGTAAAGACAAACAATTGTTTTTTTGGCTGTCCGCTCCGAACAAGCAAATAATCTCCTTTTTGGATCATGTAACTAGGATTCATTACGTCACCCACCGGAAATTTAACGGCTTGAATTCTTTTTTCCTGAGGGAAAGCCATTTTCTCGGTTATAATCACCTTTTGACGACAACTAGAAAACAACTGAGAAGCAAACAGCACAGCCCATAGAACTTTTCTCATACAATAAATTCGAGAAGGATAACAAGTTTCAATTACAGAGAACATTCACTCGGATCAAATGTATTCGACGCATCAACATAACCACATGACCCACAATATCTAACACTGGAAATCGTTTCTGAAGTATCAAGATAAATCCCATTACTACAAGGATATTTGAATTTTTCCGAACTTTCATCCCCAGACAAGGCCTCCACATTCATTAATAATAAATCACTGACCTCACGATCATTACGATTCATATGCATCGTTACTGCAAAAAAGCCTCCGCTTAAAAGGATAGCTGCCAAAATACTTTTTTTCATAATTTTTTCCTTTAAATTCAATAATCCACATCAATTCATTTCCATTTAATTACATTCTAAATTTTTCAGAACAATCGATCCATAGGCATTCTTATATTGGTTTGTCTTTAAAATTATATTATCCTTTCGCAAAAAGCAAAATAAAATACCGCAAAAAGAACTAAAAAAAACTTTTTGCAGTATTAAAGAATCAAAATAAGATATTCCGGGCTATTTTTTTCTCTAGACCATTATCCGAATTATCAGCATCATTACAACTAATACTTTCCTTTCCAGAGTTTTTTGATCCGCTGTTCGATTTCGCGCTCTTTCGGGTTGTCGGCCGGGTCGTAGAACCGGCGGCCTTCCATGCCCTGCGGCATGAACTCCTGGTCGGCGAAGTGATCTTCGAAGTCGTGGGCGTACTTATAATTGTCGCCGTAGCCGAGGTTCTTCATCAGCCTGGTCGGCGCATTGCGGATGTGCAGCGGGACGGGATGGTTCGTCGTATCCTGATTCACGAATTTCAACGCCCGGTCGATCGCCAGGTAGGCCGAATTGCTTTTGGGGCTGGTCGCCAGGTAAATC
>ERZ791865.2704-NODE-2704-length-11562-cov-2.711914_pt1 | contig 11562 bp, 6 predicted proteins | sample MGYA00509942_ERZ791865 | MGnify/ENA primary metagenome ERZ791865 (study PRJEB30046, sample SAMN00792098) | human gut metagenome | study: EMG produced TPA metagenomics assembly of the A metagenome-wide association study of gut microbiota in type 2...
AAGCAACTTTAAAGACCTTACGAAAGAACAACTGCACGACGCCGGCTATTATTTGAATTCAGAATATTAAAGAAACATGAGAAGAAGTGAGGGACAGAGTTTATGAAGAAAGGACAGAAGAAAAGAAGGAGTGTTATCTTACGAAGAGTTTTAGCATTATTGTTAGCAATTGTGCTCATTCATTCCCAAATCATGCCGGCTGTATTCGCCGCAGATACGAATTACAGTCAGGAAAGTAATACAGAAGAGAAAACTGTGGTGGATGGAGCAGAGACAGTACTGCCAATGTCGGAAGATGCAATCTCCGAACCGTCGGAACCGATACAATCGGAAGAACAACAGACAGAAGATAAGGTATCGGAAGATACAACCGTCGAATCATCGGAACCGATACAGTCGGGAGAACAACAGACAGAAGATGCAGCCGACGCAGAACAGTCACCAGAAGTAGAGACAACAGGTGAGGCTGCGGAAGAGACGGTAAATATCGCAGATGCTGTTGTACCCGTAACAGTCAACTATTATCTTCCGAAATCACAGAATTTACAGGTAGATGCACCGGAAAGCTATACCGAAGGAGAAGCACAGGAAGAAGCAAAAAGTGCAGTAATTGAACAGGCACTTGGAGATGAGACAACACAAAAGCTGATTGAACAGCAGAAAGAAAAAGGGATAGAAAGTAATACGCAGGAGCTGACAGCATCTGCTGTATCGGAAGAAGAATATGACAGCTACACACAGATGGCTGTGACAGGAGAAGGGCTTCAGGCACCGGAGGTTTCACTTTCAGATGATGTACAGTTGGAAGAGGATGCAGATGCGGAGAACACAAATCCACTGATTGGCTGGCAAGTAGCAAAGACGGCAGGTATTATGTTGTCCTATCCAGATGGGACGGAGATCAAGATGGGAGATGTCATTCCAGCCGATAAGATTAGTGAAGTACAGATGACAGCAGCAGATGATGGAATTTCATTGCTGAGTACACAGGCGAATATGTCGATAGCAAGCTTGATTGCCCTGACACAGGATATGACAGTAGTACAGCGTGTGGGTGATGCAGGAACGAATGGAAAGTGGTCGGTTCTGGTGCAGGGAGGAACCAACCAGACGCCTTCAGCAGGTACTGTAAGACATGCGTATGGAACCTTGGAAAGTGCGCTGACTGCAATTAGTGCTGATACAACATCCAGCAGCTTTAAGATTACATTTCTGGATGATTATACGGCGGACTCAAGTGATTTAAAGGCTTTGGGAAATTCATCACGTACCGGTGGCATACTTGGATCAAGAACAACGAATAAGCCGACGATTGTATTTACTGGAGCTGTAAATTATAAGACGGGGACTTCCTATAGCAGTTGGACAACATTTACATCGACACCTACAGTAAATACAATTTACTTCAGTGGATTTAATGCATATTTTACACATATTAATCTGAACTGGACTGGAACAAAGGTTTATGGAAACCAGAATAATACTACTTTTGATGATGTGAAGTTCTTGGGTGGGGCAGTCACAGCGATTTATGGTGGAGGATATACGAATAATCCTAATAGTGTGAGTTATACACTGACATTTAAAGATGTAGAGATGACAAAGGATGCTCCTGTAAAGCAGATCTTTGGAGGCGGACAGGATAAGTCAACAGGAGATATTAATCTAACAATGACAAATTGTACAATCTATGGAAATGTATATGCATCAAGTGGGCCATATAACTCTACCACCTATACACATACAGGAAATGTCGATGCAACACTGCAAGATACAGCCATTCGTAAATTCGATACAACTGTAGTAGATCCAATGTTGAAACCGAATGAAGTCCATACCGTAGGTGGATCTTTCTGGGGATTGTATGGGAAAGTAACAGGATATCTTAGATTAGATGCATCAGGAAGTTACGTAGCAGAATGTGGAACCTGGTTTACAGCGAAGCAGGACTGCACAGCAGGATCTATATCGTATATATTCAATGATATTAAGGAAAGTCTGAGATTTGTAGGAGCATATGAACATGCTGGATATGATCAAGCAACCGCAGGAAAAGGTTATATTGAAGTCAATAACACGCAGGTTGCTAACGTATTTGGCTGGGGATATCTGAGGTTGAATAATTCTGTTACATGTGATGGGGGTGTGAACAATTTCGGACATATGCAGTATGATTCTAGTTTCTATAATTATTGGACAGAACAGAAAAAGCAGGATGCCAAAGGTGGAGATCGCTATGTTCCAAAGGACTATAAACCGGACTTGCCGACTTGTATTGGATATGTAGCAATAAAAAGTTCAACCATTTGTTCTGGTGGAGATTGCTATGAAGCATGGAATCGCCAGCGTTTTGGAAGAATTGTATTAGAAGATAATTATAACACATTTCAGATATACAATGCCATGGGGGGAAATAGTACAAATGTTGTAGATGTGTATTATCTGGATACAATTTCAGCTTCTTATAAAGCTACTATTGAACTGATGGGAAGAACGGCGAATGCAACCGCAAGTGATGCATTTTCCATGATTCGTACAAGGGGAAATTATTTTCAAACGTCAGTAGGTGCGATAGGGACATTAAAAACACATGCGAATGTACCTTGTACAATGGCACAAGATCCAACGAATAGATTGATTAAGCTGTATGCTACAGCAAATGCAGAAAATATAATCTATCTATACAGTGGAAATTCCAATACAGGAACTGCGTTATATTCGGCAAATTCATTTGCAGCGGTGCTAGACTTTCTACGAAAGCAGCCAGGAACTTCTTATACGTTATGGTTTACAAAGGCATATAGCCTGATTCAGAAAGATGTTACTGCATTTAATAATGCAACAGGATTTACGAATAAGAACGTGACAATAGTAGATGCTGGATTGTCGGGATCACATGAGCAGGCTTCTCCAAATACAGGAGTGAACCTTTGGGGTACTGTTTATCCACAATTTAAGTCACTGACATGGAAAAATGCAAAATTTCGCTCAGATTTCCTCTCATTTAATAAGTATTCATATGTGATGCATGGAAACGGACACAATCTGACATTTGAAAACTGTACCTTCGCAGGTGATGTAACAATAAACGCAGGAGGAGACAGTACACAGGGAACATCAGGCTCTACGCTCACATTAAAAAATTGCGTGAATGTAAATAAAATCTATGCTTCAAAGCAACGAGATGGATTAGGAAATACAACGATTAATGTGGAGTCCTGTACAGGCCATACTGATACTATAATAATTGATCCGGCATACCATAGTGTTAAAGATCTGAACATTAATTTGAAGGATTGTGTTGCAAAGATTGCTCCGTGGTATACTTATACCGTAAAAGTCAAAGGGGATTATACACTGACAGCGACAAACGCACAGTTGATGTTCACAAACCCAACTGTTTCAAGTGGACATACTGCGAAGGTTTACCTTAACAAGGATTCTTCAAATCATGAAGTTGTTTTATTAGGGGATTGCAAAGGACCATCCAATGCACCAGCTGGATCGTCTAGTCTGTATGTAACTGCGAAAGTGAGACCAAAAGATGCTACAAGTGTAAATTTGGACTACTTTGACCAGATAGAGATTAATGGAGGAGAACTTCATCTTGGAGACAGCGCCAAGTTAGTGGAAGGTGGATTTGGAAGCAGTTCAAGAAAGGCAAATATCTCACTCAAGAATTCAGGAAAACTGATGTTAGACTATTTGTCTTCTACATCAACGAACCGGACAATCAACAGGCTTACAACAGATGGTACAAATACAGAAGTATCGGTTACATATGACTATAAAGGTGAGACTTCTCCAAGTGGAAGACCATTAATTATTAAGAATATACCAACATATAGTAATCTTCGCGTATCAACAACGCTTCCACCAAGACATAAGGGGACAGTGGAATATCCGTTGATTCAGTTCGATGTTTCGAATAATGCGAAGCTGGAGCAGTATAACTGGATTGCAGACAAACAATATTATTTGGCAATAGGTTCTCAAAATAGTGATCAGATTGTACTTCGTGCAGATACATATGCGCCGCTGGTATATCAGGCGAAGACAACGAATATGTCTATGTCTCTGAGTGGAAATCAGATAGGACAATTGGAGATTTATCTGAAGGATTTATATCGTGACGGAATTGACAATAATGGCTTTAGCATTAATGATGCATCGGATGGTGCATATCCAACTGGTGTGCAGGTGTATTTAAGTACGCAGGATGTTCAGTTAAAGGATGGAGTTTATGGATATACATATAATTCCAGTACAGATATTCAGTTGAAGTCAACAAATGTATCTTCTTATCGTTGGATGGACAGTGGGTCGTTTACAGATATCAATGGAAAGTCAGTGACAGCTACAACAGAGTCACCGGTATTGCATTTGAACTTGTATACACGTACTTATCAGGCAAACACAAATTATTTTATTTACGCGAGAGATATTGCCGGAAACTGGAGTAAATTCCTTCTGGATACGAAAGGTCCAACAAGTGATTACACAAATATTACATCAACGAAAGTATCAGATGGAACTTACCGTTATACATTTACGGGGCTAAAATTTACAGATCCAACACAAACTGCAACATATGGAACATCAGATATTGCAGATGTAAGTTACAAAGCGAATGCAACGCAGTATATTCAGAGCAGTAAGAAGATAGCAGAGGTACGATATAACAAAACAGGTTTAGACCCATGGTCAGGGAACACTTATACCAGTGCAACCGTTAACAGCAGTACAGGGGCGTGTACACTCAGTAATGTATCTGTTTCAGTAACAGAAAAATTATATGTGTTTGTAAAGGATGGCTATGGAAATATCTCAAGATTTACTTATGTACCAATTGTTTTTGATGCACAGAGCGGTGGGGCTACCTCAACTGGAAAGTTTAGCAATGGACTTACTACTTCATCTACACTGGGACTGGTAGGAAGTGCTTTGAAGCGTGCACAGGTGCCATCAAGTCCGATACTTGGAAATCAGACATTCCGCTACTGGTATAATTCTACGAACAGTGGAAAAGCTCAAGTTTTTCTAACAAGTGCGACGGTAAGCGGTGCAACCACTTATTATCCACAGTGGACATATCCGACCTTAACGATTAGTAACCAGGTTACAGGAAGTGTTGCAGATAAGAACAAAAAATTTACTTATACCATTTATGCGCAACGAGCTTCAGGTGATCGATATAATGGGCAGGACTTTCCATATACAGGGGGAACGATAGCAGGAATTTCAGGTGTTACGGCACCGGCTAATGGAACGAAAACGGGAGATTATAATGGAGAATTTATAATTGAACTTTCCCATGGACAGAGTGTTACGATTCAGCTACCAGATTATTATGATTACGTATCTGTAAGTCAGGGCAAGGAATCCCCTTACTGGACAGTGTATACAACAGAGGAGAATAAAAAATATAATCAAAATTACAGAGAGAAAATCAGTGTGAATGCAACGAATCGATCACTTGCATTTGTTAATAGCAATGATTCCAGCCAGCCGGTAATCTATCAGCAAAAGATGGAAGGTGAATGGACAAAAGAACAAGGAGATAACTATGGAAGAAAACTGACAGTTTATATCCGGGATCTTTATGGAGATGGAATTGACACAAATGGAAGTTCGTTCTCAACAGAAGAGAAAGCAGAATTCCCGGGAAGTACCTATGCGCAGGTATATCTCAGTACCTACGATGCACCAAAGGCAGACCGGGGATATAATTTCCGATATAATGCTTCGGAATCTGTGAGATTGGAAAGTCTGTGCAGTTGTAAGAAACTTACCACTGGAAGTTTTACAGACATTGAAGGAAATGCAGTAGCAGCAACTTTAGCAAAGCCGGCATGGGAATTCAAGATGTTGAATAATTATACGTTCGATCAGAATAAGAATTATTTCATCTATGTGCGTGACCTGACAGGAAAATGGACTAAGTATCTGCTGGATACGAAGGGACCGAGCATAGAAAATACTGGAATTATTACAACATTATCAGAAAATGATACAGGTGCATTTTTTCAGATTGCGAATCTTCAATTCATGGACGAAGTAATTGTGACCAAGAATGGAACTTCTTCTTTAACAAATGAGTCGGATGAGAATTTTACTTATAATGCGAATGCAACAATGTATCAGGGAATGCAGATTGCAGAAGTAAGAAACAATAAAACGGGAAAATTTTCAGACACTTATAGAAATCCTAAAAAGGAGACCGATGGAAGTTATACAGCTGGGGATAAGACAACGGATGGAAGGGACATGTTCTATGTGTATGTACAGGATTATTATGGCAATACTACAGCAGCACAGTATGTACAAGTCAGCTTTGATGCGACAGGAGGCGGACTATATAAGAAAGTAAGTTTTGAAGATGGAAAGAAGATAACGAGACGATTGGTGGTAAAAGGAGATAAGCTTACAGCAAAACAGATTCCAGCCAATCCAGGATTCTACAATAATACGACAGAACAGAAATTTACGCAGTGGTCAGATAGCACAGATGCGAACAAGAAAAAAGTAGATCTGAAAACAGCACAGATGACAAAATCGGTAATCTTAAATGCAGATTACGACAAACCAAGTGTAATAATTAAACAGATGATAAAGGGAGATGGTATCTGGAATAATCAAGAATTTACTTATAAGGTTAAGACAAGTTATCCAAAAGGAAAAGTGATTCCGTGTAAAGGAAGTTATGTATCACCGGCAGTAAATGCACCAAATATTACATCTCTGACAGTAGATGCGAATCAGGAGATTACATTTAAGCTGAAAGCAGGACAGATTTTAGAACTGATACCTGGGGATAACCAATATACGATTAAGAGCATCATTCAAGACAGCAACGGAACAAATTGCGAGATTCAAAAAGATGCAAAAGTCATTTCAAGTGTAGAGAATGTAGCTGTAGATGAGATCAGTACCAATTTTGTTTTTACCAATACGAAGAATATCGTAGTTACAGGTGTTGATGGAGGAAATACAGATAACAGTCTGTTACTTGTAGGTCTGATGGGAGTCCTGCTGATCGCAGGAACCTCCGTCTTACGATTAAGAGGGAGGAGGAGATCCTAGATGGACACTGCAGAGGAAAAAGTAATTTCTGAGGAATCAGTGGCAGGAGGGATTTTCCGTGAGATTTTGTACCTTCTGTTGAAGATTGTAGCAATTGCAACTGCAATTGTGGTTATCTTCACATTTATCTTCGGGGTGTTCCGTTATGCGGACAACGCCATGCTTCCGGCAGTGAAAGATGGTGATTTGGTCTTCTATTATCGGTTAAGGAATAATTATGTAGCTTCGGACCTGGTTGTTTTGAACTATCAAGGAAAAGAACAGGTCCGGAGAGTGATTGCTACTGCAGGAGATGTGGTGGATATTACAGAGGATGGTCTTACAATTAACGGAGCACCGCAACAAGAACATCAGATTTATGAAAAGACACAGCGGTATGATACGGGAGTGGACTTCCCAATCAAACTACAGGAAGGGCAGATTTTCGTCCTGGGAGACAGCCGTGAGAATGCGTCAGACAGTCGAGTGTACGGAGCAGTAGATGTGAAAGACACGAAGGGAAAAGTTATGACGATAGTCCGAAGAAGAGGCTTTTGATAAGCCGCAAGAACTTGTTAATATTTCTCCGTATAATGGCGGAGGGTGTTAAATAAAAAAATATACTAAGGAAAAGGAGAAAGAAAGATGAAGAAAAAATCCTTACAAAAAATGAGCAGACTCTTTGCAGCCGCAGTATTAGTCGGAACAATGTGTCTCGGAAATGTAGCAAATGTAAACGCAGCAGATGTTCCTGCTGAATGGGGACCAACAGGGAATCCAAGCGCAGCAATTACTGTAGAGTACAAGATGGGAAATGATGTAGTGACCCCAGAGAATGATGTCAGCTTTACCTTTAAGAAAATTAGTGCACCTACAGGAATGAATGTGAACGATATGCCGGCTATTTCAGTTGGAAATGTTAAATTCAATGCAGCAGAAGACAAGATTAAAGATACTTCTGTTACAGACATCAAAGTGTTAAGAAAACAGAGCGATAACTTTCTTGCAAGTTTCAAAGCAGCAATGGATACTAGTACAAATATGACAACTGGTGAATATGTGTATACAGTAAAGTCAACTAGTACTGTAACAAAGGCAAAAAATAATGATGTATTTACAGCGTCAAATGCTGAATACAAACTTAATATTTTCGTAGCACAGCATATAGATGGTAAATTATACATTAAAGGTCTTTCAATTATTAATACTAAGAATGATACAGGAACAGATACTGGTAACGATACAAAAGTAGATGGTACGCCAGGATCAACAACAGGTGGTACAGAAAGTAACTTTAGTGGTCTGAAATTCGTGAATGAATATGTTGCAAAAGCTGGTAGCGTAGATCCAACAGATCCGATTGTACCAAATCCGAATGATCCAAAATCTTACGCATTCAAAGTAACGAATAATACTGAGAGCAAAGGAACTCAAACTGGAAGCTTCGAATATACTATGACAGTAACAAAGCCATCAGGAATTACAACAGCTGATAATACATATGTTTATTATGTAGATGGAACAAAACAAACTGGAACTTATGGAACAGCGGTGAAATTTACACTGCCAGATACTAAGAGTATGATGATTCAGAGCTGCTATGCTGGATCTAAAGTAACAGTTGATCAGAAAGGTGTAGCAAACTGGACAGCAACAGCAGAAACGACATTCAATGGAGTAAAAGATACTCAGAAATTATCAGCAGCAGTAGGTAAGAACCTTCAGGTTGCAAACAAAACTCTTGGACAGAAAGAAAACAAGGTTGAATACAAAAACATTTACAAAGATATCGCAGTAACAGGTATCATCGTAAATAACTTCCCATTCATTATCATGATTGCTATCGCAGTTGTTGCACTTGCAGGTATCGTAGCAATGAATAGCAAGAAGAGAATGAACAGAAGATAAGGGTAACGAATATAGACAGAGGAATGATTTAGCATGTGCAGACACAGAGGTATTTGCAGAGTAATAAGAGGAATGAATGGAATACTGGATTATGGTTTACTTCTGCTTTTGCTTTTGGGTCTGGTATATGGATGCTATGCATTATGGGATTCGCAGAATCTGGCAGAGGAAGCAACGTCAGAACAATATGCGATTTATAAACCTCAAGAAGATACGCTGGGATTCCAGGAATTACAGTCGATGAACTCGGATGTGATTGCCTGGATCACAGTGTATGATACCCCGATTGATTATCCGGTTGTACAGGGAAAAGATAATTGGGAATATGTTAATAAGAATGCAGAAGGTGAATATTCCCTGACCGGTGCAATTTTTATGGATTCCGAAAGTAATCCGGATTTTCAGGATTTTAATACAATTCTCTATGGACATAACATGGTTCCAAATGTCATGTTCGGAAGTATCAAGGAATTTAAAGAACGAGCCTTTTACGAAGCACACCCATATGGTAATCTATTTGTTCAGAATCGTAATTTTGGATTGGAAATCATTGCATTAATTGAAGCGGATGCTTATGATAGCTCTGTTTTCAATATAAATATAACAAGAAATGACAGTATCCCCTATTTGGAAGTGATTCGAAATCATGCGGTCTATATGAATGACATTACGTTAGAAGCAGATGATAGAATTCTTCTATTATCTACCTGTTCATCAGAGTCAACTAATGGAAGGGATATTCTTGTAGCAAGAATTACAGACCAGACATACAAAGACACATACAGTGCCAAAGATCAAGATCATGCCGGGCATGAATCAGTAGACCGACGAGGCGGATGGAGAGATTTTATACCTGGATGGAAGACTGCCTTATTCTTAGTACTGCTCCTATTGATATTAATCTGTTTCGCAGATCAGTGGATTTGCAGACGAAGAAGGAAAGGACGGAAATAATATCAAAATGAAGAGACAGAACGCAGAAACTGACAGAGCGTTTCGTATACTGGATATTTGTAACGAGCTGTTGAATTGGATTTTGATGATTATTTTAGTTATTCTTTTTTGTTATGGAACCTATGGCATTGGAGATAGCTACATGTTGGAAGAAAATGCCATGCCGGAACATTATGAAATCTATCGTCCAACAGAAGAAGATTATGGGAATTTTGACGAATTGAAGGCGCAGAACAGTGATGTATGTGGCTGGATTACGATTTATGGAACACATGTGGATTATCCGGTAGTGCAGTCGGAGGATAACAGCACATATTTAATGAGGAATCCGCGTGGAGAATATAGCTTGTCGGGCTCAATCTTCATGGATTATATGAATCAGAAGGATTTTTCAGATTTTAATACCATTATTTATGGTCACCATATGGATGGCGGAGCGATGTTTGGGGATTTTGACCAGTATCTGGATCAGTCTTTTGCGGACAGTCATTTGTATGGAAATATTTTTACCAATGGAAAAGATTATGGACTGGAGTTATTTGCATTCTTGGAGTTGGATGCTTATAATACAGGTCTTTATGTAACACCAGTGCAGGAAGTTTCTCGGAAAGAACAGTATTTGCAAGAGATAGAAGATACTGCTTTGTGGTATCGTCAGATTAGTCTTTCCACAGAGGACCGGCTGGTAGTGATGTCTACGTGTACGGAAAATATCACAAATGGAAGGCATATTCTGATAGGAAAGCTTTCAAAACAAACGTATAAAGATACGTATAAGAAAACTTTGAAAAGGAACAGTCAGATCGACCGAATCGACTGGGGAATTTTCTGGAAAACCAGTATGAAGCGATTAGGTGTTCTGATTCTGCTGTTGTTCAGTATTTTGCTACTGATGGCAGTGGAGAGGAGCGGAAAGAGAAAGAAAACGAAAAATAACAGTAGAAAACTGGAAAACTGACAGAGGTATGTATGTGAAAAGTGAAAGATATAAACAGAGAATAAAGCTGGTATACCTTGCTTTTGTGATGATGGTATGTGTGGCCATTCCAAATCAGGTATATGCAGCGGGGAAAAATAAAGAAGCTGCTCTGACGGTGGAACAGACTGTAAAAGGGAAAACAAATGGGGTTACAGATGAATTTCAATATGAGTTGACAAGTTTAGATTCTGGCAATCCAATGCCGGAAGGAAGCAATGGAGACCGGTTGAAATTTAGCCTTAATGGTAATGATAGTAAGGAATTGGTTTTTTCTTATGAGGAGGCAGCTACTTATCGATATCAGCTGAAACAGGTTGTTGAAAAAGATAACAAGGATTATGATGGGCAGGTTTATACCATAGAGAATTATGTAATGCAGAATGGCTCAGAAGATTTTTTAGTTAAGACTGCAATTAGAAGAAAAGATGGTAATAAATCTCCGACATTGAGTTTTACAATTCAACATAAAGTGGAAGATGAGACACCAGTGAAAAATACAGCAAGTGTCCCAAAATCAGGAGACGATCAGTCATTTATATCGTTGATTGTATTGATTTTGAGTGCACTTCTTATAATAGTAGTATATAAGTGGAAGAAGAATCGGCGTGTTTAAGACCAGTGTAAAATAATGAAAAGGGAGACCATTTGGGGACGGAGTT
>ERZ791865.2719-NODE-2719-length-11489-cov-3.106349_pt1 | contig 11489 bp, 9 predicted proteins | sample MGYA00509942_ERZ791865 | MGnify/ENA primary metagenome ERZ791865 (study PRJEB30046, sample SAMN00792098) | human gut metagenome | study: EMG produced TPA metagenomics assembly of the A metagenome-wide association study of gut microbiota in type 2...
GGTTCCCGTCATCACCAACGCTCGAGTGGTGCAGCTCACCCAAGCACCGAGCATGCACGTTGATCTTGAAGCGCTCACAATGTCGGGCCGCCGCATCAAGGTGCATGCCAAAACGGTCATCCTTGCAACTGGCGGTTATGCGGGCAGTCTTGACGTTGTCCGCCGCAACTGTCCGAACTGTCCGCAGCTGCTCACCACCAATGTTGCGGGCGCTACAGGCGACGGTATTTGGCTGGCTGAAAATCTCGGCGCAGCGATCGTCGACCGTGACGCCGTCATGCTTCATCCCACAACGCATGCGCTCACCGGCACGCTTATTTCCAAACCGCTTCGCAAGGCCGGTGCAATTCTGGTCAACAGCAAGGGCAAGCGCTTTACCAATGAGCTCGATGTTCCTGAGAATGTCGCGCGCGCCGTTCTAGCTCAGCCTGGCGGCTGGGCATGGCTGATTGGCGATTCCTCTCATTTTGACAGCGTTCTTTTCGAGCGACTCACGGCAACGGCCAGCATTACCCGTGAATACTCCATTGCCCGTTTGGCCGATTCCTTAAATATTGACCTCTCCGATTTGGGCGAAACACTGGAATACTGCCGCTTTACCGGCGCTACCAGCGGCCCGTTTGCCCGCCCGCTTCCGGCCACTAAATTCGTTACGCCGCCCTATTTTGCTATTCGCATCCGCCCGGCTATTCATGGGTCTTTGGGCGGCATTCGTGTGGATGCCAATGCACATGTCCTCAACCGCCAAGGTCAAGTCATTCCAAAGCTTTTCGCTGCGGGCGACACTGTCGGCGGTATTTACGGCCGCGTGCGCTTTGACAACTTTGGCCTCATCGGCGCCATCGTTTTCGGCCGTCTCGCCGGCAAAAACGCAGCGGCAGAAGCACTTGCGCCGCCCCAAACGGCTCCGGCCCTTCAGCGTGCCGAGACACCGGCCCAGACGTCCCATCAGCAGGCAGCGGCCGATCCTCAGCTTGACGCCAGCAATACGGAAACAGAAACCAACGGCGGGTGAACTCAGCTGAGCCCAAGCGCTCCCATATTGCGGTGTCGAACATCTTCTGACTGCAAACAGAGCGGCTCAATGAAATAATCCATGCAGCATATTCCGGCGCTCCGCTGCGAGCGCCGCCGCATAGGAATTCATTCATGCCCACCACACCCAATAATGACGCGCCCGCCGCTGAAGCCTTGGCGGCGAAGTCGCAGCAATCCGGCATCAGCGGCCGAATGCTCGCCATTTTCTACCTCATCGCCATCGTTCTCGGTATTGTGAACGGCGTCTGGGGCTCTTCGGCGACGCAGTCCTTTGCAGACTTCATCGCCACGATGTTTATCCGGCTTTTCAAGTTCGTTGCGATTCCGATCATTGCCGTATCCATCATCTCAACCCTCTCATCCATCTCTAAATCGCGCAGTTCCGGCCGCATTTTCCGCCACACGATCTTTTACACGCTCTTCACGACGATTTTGGCGGCAACGCTCGCCGCAGTACTCTACGAAGTCTTCTCACCGGGAAACGTTTCCGCATCGATTTCCGGGGCTGCCGCAGCACCGCTTTCAAGCGTTGCTAATGCGGGCGGCGCGGGTTATCTGAAGTACATTGAATCGGTGATTCCGGACAACATCCTGGCACCGTTCCTCTCGGCGAATGTCCTCTCGGTGCTCCTCATTTCTGCTGCTGTCGGCATTGCGCTCGCCCAAATGAAGCCCTCCAAGGCACAGGAAACCTTGGTCAGTCTTTTCGCCGGTCTGCAGGAAGTCCTCTTTCGCATTGTGAGCTGGATCATCAAGGTGCTGCCGATCGGCATTTTCGGCTTTTTCTCCGTGCTGGCTGCTGACCTTGCATCCGGCGTAGAACTCGGCGGTCTCGGCGTTTACTTTGCAGCCGTTCTCACGGCGAATTTTGTGCAGATGCTGGTAATTCTCCCGCTCGTGCTGCTCGCCCGCGGCCTCAATCCGCTCAAAGTCGCCAAAGCCATGCTGCCGGCCCTCACCGTTGCCTTCTTCTCAAAGTCTTCGGCCGGGACGCTTCCCGTCACCATGGCCTCGGCAGAAAATCGCCTTGGCGTGCGCCGCCCCGTTTCTCGATTTGTGCTCCCGATCTGTACAACAATCAATATGAATGGCTGCGCAGCCTTTATTTTGCTGACGGTCGTTTATCTCATGCAGAATGCGGGCGCTGACATCACGCTTGGCACACTCATCGTCTGGATTCTCATCTCCACGCTGGCCGCCGTCGGCAATGCCGGCGTGCCCATGGGATGCTTTTTTCTCTCTGCCTCGCTCCTGGCGGGCATGAATGTGCCGATTCTTCTCATGGGCGTGATTCTGCCCTTCTACGCAGTGGTCGACGCCATTGAAACCGCTCTCAATGTGTGGTCCGACAGCTGTGTTGCCGCCATGGTTGATCATGACCTGAAGGACGAAACATTTGATGCGTGAGCCTTTATGAGGAATGCGCGGCCCGTTTTCATGCTGTTTGGACGCTTTGCGTGAGGAGCATTGCGTCCAAAGAGCGAACTGATGCGGCCGCGGCTTCCATCTTTAAAGTCGCATTGCGAAAGCTGCGGCAATCGTGAGCAATGCGGCGGAGCACTTCGTCTACCTTGATTGGTTCCAGCGGCAGCACGGATGCTTCGGCCGGCATCGCGCTTGGAGCATCTGTTATGAATTCACTCACAAACATCATGTCATCCTCCAGACGTCATCTCGGCCGCTCCCGCAGACTAAAGCCGGAGATCAGCCGATAAACCCTCTTTTCCAGAGTGATGGCAAGCAAAACCAGTGCCGAAAAAATGAGCCCTCCATCGTCAATGGAGAGTGAAACAACAACAAACGCACATACATGCCTGTGCGAACCGCACTGTAGCGGTGCGGTTCGCACCAGTCACGCACATCAATAAGACATAATCTGACCGTCAGATCGTTTTTCCGTCGCGCCGCAAAGCGTGCCGTCGGGCGCCCGAAGGATCATCTGTCCGCGTCCCATTGCTGTGAGATCTGCTTTTACGGTGACTTCATGCCCGCGGCGAATGAGCTTAAGCACTTCTGCCGGCGGCACATCGGCTTCGATATCGATCTTTTTGCCGCCGATCCACTGCCAACGCGGGGAATCCAGAGCCTGCTGCGGATTGAGATGCCAGTCAATCAGATTTTCCACAACCTGCACATGCGCCTGAGGCTGCATGAAGCCGCCCATGATGCCAAAGGGTCCGACGGCTTTGCCCTCTTTGGAGAGGAAACCAGGGATGATCGTGTGATACGGACGTTTGCCGCCCTCAAGACAATTGGCGTGAGCCGGATCAAAACGGAAGTTTTCCATGCGATCGTTCATCGAAATGCCGGTTCCCGGAATGACAATGCCTGAGCCGAAACCACGATAGTTGCTCTGAATGAAGGAAACCATCATGCCGTCGCGATCGGCCGTACAGAAATAAACCGTGGAACTGCCGCGTGGGTCGCCGGCTTTGGGCAGCAAAGCCTCTTCGCCGATTAAAGCGCGGCGCTTTGCGGCATAGGCGTCCGAAAGCAGTTCGTCGGTCGTCACGCGCATGGCAGAGGGTTCTGTGACATGCTCAGCCGTATCGCTCATTGCGAGCTTCATCGCTTCAATCTGCTGGTGCATCGTCTCAGCGGTAAGCGGCGCGCCGAGCTGCATGCCCGAGAGCGTCTTTAAAGCCATCAGCACCGTAATGCCGTGACCATTGGGCGGCATCTCCCAAACATCGTAGCCCCGGTAGTTGACGCTCAAAGGCTCCACCCACTCCGGCCGCCATGCTGCCAAGTCGTCTGCAGTCAGTAAGCCCCCGTGAGCGGCAAAAAATGCGGCGATCTTCTCGGCTATCTCACCGCGGTAAAAAGCCTCGCCCTTCGTTTCTGCGATGCGTTTGAGCGTCGCAGCCATATCAGGAGAGCGGAAGCTTTCACCGGGATCCGGCGCCCGGTTTTGCGGCGCAAAGTGCGTAAACCATGGCTCAAACTGCGCATCGCTGCGCATTCCCGAATAGAGTTTGACGGCACGCCTCCAAAGATCGGCTACCGTCGGCGAAACGGGGAACCCGTTTTCTGCATATTCAATGGCAGGAGCGAGCACATCAGCAAACTGCAGCTGACCGAAACGTTCATGCACAGCAGCCCAAGCCCCAACGGCGCCCGGAACGTCAGAAGCAAGAACGCCGTATGCCGGAATCTTTTCACATCCTTTGGCTCGGAGAGCCTCAATCGAGGCTGCTTTAGGTGAAGGACCGGAACCATTCAGACCATAAAGCTTCCCGTCCTTCCATACCATCACGAAGGCGTCGGACCCCAAACCGTTGCCGGTAGGCTCCGCGAGCGGCATGACCGCAGCCATCGCCACCGCGGCGTCGACGGCGTTCCCGCCCTTCAAAAGCACCTGCAGACCAACCGACGCAGCCGTAGGATTCCCCGCACAAGTCATGCCGTTTCGGGCATAAACCACCGTGCGGCGGGATGGATGAGGATAATCAAGAGGATCAAAAGGTATGGCCTGCATGGCATTCACTCGGGATAAAAACCAGAAAACACAATGAAAAACCCGAAAGCAAAGACGCAGCCTTGTGCTTTCGGGCCTCAGCAGTACTCCATATTAAGGAGTCTCTAAAGCGGCAGAAAGTCTGCCGCTCATATACTTCCGATCAAATGACGCCTTTTGTGCGAAGCGCACGCATCACATCAGCCACGTACTTCATCTCTGCCGGGCGAACGTATGAAACGCGGCACCATGTCGTAGCCGGCGGGAAGGGACGACCGACCATGATGTTCTCGGCCTTCATTGCATCGGCAAAAACTTTGAGAGGCTTTTTGAGATTGAAGAAAACGAAGTTGGTCTGACTCGGCAAGTATTCGAGCTGAAGTTCCTTGAGCACCTCTTCCATGATGCGGCGGCTCTCAAGCGTTTCTTCGAGCGACTGTTTGAGAAACGCCTTATCGTTCATTTCAGCCAAAGCCGCTTCAATGGCCGGCGTATTCTGGAAGAAGTCATAAGCAATGTGGTCATGCACCTTCTTCACACGCTCGGGCGCTGCATAGGCAAAGCCGAGACGAAGGCCCGCCATAGCAAAAATCTTGGAGAAGGTTTTCAGCACAATGACGTTGTCGAGACCTTCGCGAACAAGTTCGGCAGCTGAGCGGTAAGACTTATCCTCCACAAATTCGGCATAGGCCTCGTCAAGAATGAAAACAGTATTGGCAGGCTTGCCTCGAATCCAGTCAAAGAGTGCGTTGGTATCCGCAATCGTGGAGGTCGGATTGTTCGGATTCACGAAGTAGACAATAGCGGTTCCCTTCTTTGCCGCTTCAGCGGCCGCGGCCTTCATCGCAGGAATATCCATCGACCAATTCAGTCCCATCTTGACCTTGATGACGGGAATATTGTTGCGCACAGCAGCCATTTGGCCATCGCTGTAGGTCAGTTCTGCCGTTACAAGACTGGCTCCCGGACCATTATGAGCTTCAACCGAAGCACGGATGGCTTCAGCGGACCCCTGCGACAGCACGATTTCTTCGGGCTTGCCGCCTATCAGCTGTGCACAGGCCTTGCGAAGCACTTCGCAACGCACAAAGGGATATCGATTGGCGACCGCAGCCGAATCTGCCACGGCTTTGCGAGCCGCGGCGGAAAGTCCCAACGGATTTTCGTTGTAGCAGGCGATGATGGGATTGTCTGCTGTGGGCTTCTCAAAGACCGGCGCCGGCGCCGCATCGACACGGCCAGCCGTCAGCAGAGAAGCAGAGAAAGCACCGCCCAGAGCGGCAGTAAGCATGCGGCGTCGTTGAATAGCCATGATCTTTTCCTTACGTATAGGACATTGCACCGGTCGACCAGCCGGAAAGCAGCTGGCTCGAGCTGTATGCAGTTGATTATTGAACAAGCAAGCAGCATGCCCGCGATGAGGAAAAGATCTTGACAGACAACTTTTGAAAACTTGTTGTTGCTTCGCAGGCAGACTGAGGAGCTTGTCTTAAGGCCTATATTCAATCGCTTAGGAACATCTTCCGATGGTGTTTTCACCCAGAATGATGATGGATCACCGTTCAAGTATCCATTCCGTCATGGCGGCTATATCGCGTCGGCGAACAAATCTCTCTCCGCCTTGAAGCAAAATCATTCCGGACTTTGAAGCCGCTGCGAGCAGTCGATCAAGACTGGCTCGTGAAACATAAATCACCCGCTCGAGTGCAGCGCGTGTGATTGGATAGGGCATTCTCAAATATTCTGCAGAGCTCTCCAGCGGATGAGCGCCGCTTCGCAGAAGCGCCGCAGCATAAAAAAGCTGCAGCCGCTCTTCAAGAGGAAGAGAAAAAAGTGCCTCCATGCCTATCAATTCAGATTTGGCAGCAATCTCACAGTACGCAGAAAATTCCAAAAGAAACTGCGAATTCGTTTTCACAGCAGCCAAAACCAGCTGTCGATTGACGACGGTCGCTTTTGCACGCTTTTCACACGTCACAAGCCGCGGAGCCTGCACTCCAGTGAAAGATTTAAAAATCCCATCATGGAACTTTCGGCATAAAGATTCATAGCCAGAGGCTTAGAGAGACGACGATTAATAACCGCTTGACTCAAGAGCCCCGAGTGCACTACCCGAATTTCAGAGTACGGCTCCTCTTCGCGTTGAACGATTTGCCGCGGCGCATAAAGTTCGATCTCAGAACGAAGTGCTTCCACACCGAGCCGCAGTGATGCTGGTGCGGCCGGTACAAACCAAGGACAAACCGGCAGCAAGTTAAGGGAAGACATAACAACGGAAAATCTGAGATATGTATTCACAAAAAAGTGCTTTGGTGACCTTGCTCAGCAAAGCGTGGGGTCATCACCTCACAATAACTGCAAAAGCGGCTGATTGGAAACGATCCAACCAACCGCTTGTCATTGAGACTGCTAAGGGGCGCCGGAGTACGCCTTATTGTGATTTATTTGCGCGTCTTCACGAAATGCTCAACAGCGAGTTTTCCGCCGTTAATGGCCCACGATGAAGCTGTGCCTTCAGCAATGTGCATATCGTATGAGTCGGAATAAAGTCCCCCTGCATCCTGACCAATGGCATAGATGCCTGGGATCGGCTCACCATCAGCATTGAGCGGCTGAAAGTTCTCATTAACACTTGCACCGCCCGTCGTGGCATACATGCGAAGGCTGCCTTTAATGGCGTAGAAAGGTCCTGTCTTGACTTCACGCAGCCACTGCGCATCTTTATAAAAGTCCTCGTCCTTGCCGAGTTTTACCAGTTCGTTCATGCGCGAAGCTGTAGCCGTGAGGCGTTGAGGATCCATGCCAGTCTTCGCAGCAAGCTCTTCGAGCGTAGCTGCCTTAAAACAGAACCCGTCTTTTTCGCCCCGAGCGAAAAGCTCATCAAAATTCGAGAATTTCGTTCCTGGAGTCACCATGCCGAAATAGCCGCGCACCAGTCCCTCATTAATCATCTCTTCCCGAGTGGCATTGTCAAAAACCGCAAAGCCTTCTCCTCCGACTTCTTCATAAGCATTGGAGATGTATTCCAGCGGAAGCGTTTCATCAGCAACTCGATCTCCGCGCAATGATGTTTTGAGGTACGGCTGGAAGAGCGCTGCAAGCAATCGTACGTAATGAGCATTGGTCACTCCGTCCTTGCCGAACTGCAAATCTGTCGGAACATCTTTGAGCCACAGACCAGCCTGCATGCATACATTCATGTTGACGAGCTTTGCACCAGCGCTCTCGAGCATCTTGACGCCGTCGCCGGTGCGTCCTGGTGATCCGGCACTTTCATAGCCGGCGTAAGGCAAATATTTCTGCACCATTTCCTTATTGCCGGAAAACCCGCCGGTGGCAATGATCGTTGCGGAGGCATTAATCGTCAGTGTGCTTCCGTCAGCTGTACGTGCACGAACACCTTTAATGATGCCGTTATCGATAATGAGCTCAGTTGCGGGGGTTGAAGTCAGTATTTGCCCGCCTTTTTCCTTAATCTGCTTCGTGAATTCTTGAATCAGTACAGTGCCATGGCCGCCTTTATACATGTGCCAAGTACGCGTACCATCAATAAAAGCCGTCTTCACCGCTTCGAAGTGGATATTGTGATCGGCAAGCCAATCCATCGTTGGGCCGGTCTGTTTCAGCCAGTGGTTGAGTGCCTTGGCATTAATGCGCCAATGATGGAAGTCCATCACCCGTTTGAATTGACGCTCTGGATTAATGCCAATATTGTCCGCTTTCTGCAGCGTCGACCCAACAGCAAAAGTGCCTTCCATGTAGTTGCCGCCGCCGCCGACAACGGCATTTTTTTCGAGCACAATCGTCTTCAGACCGTTATCAACGGCAGCGGCTCCAGCGGTCATGCCTCCCGCTCCAGCCCCAACAATGACGATATCGGCATCCATTACGCGATCTGCAGCAAGCGCACCGCCAGCAAAACATAAAACTGCCGCAGCTGCCGCTGTGAACTTCCATACTTGCTTCATTTTCCTTCTCCTATGCCCGTTGTCAGGCACAACTCCTTTAGGAATAAAGGGATTGTCGAAGAAGGTAAAAAAACGCACTACCCTCACGCGAGAGTAGTAATCCATACCTAAGGTATGGATTAAGAAAGCATGTTGTGATCCGCAGGCATCAAAACATTTGCCGCAGCCAAGTTATGAGTGCGGACTGCCGCTCAAATGGCTTCATCACATGCCCAAACTTTGAGCAAGTTCGGCCACACTCGCACAGATAGCATCCGGCTGAGCCGGTTCGAGCATCTTCGTCGTCATTGCGCCGTAGCTCACGGCAATGCATGGACAACCGAAAGCATGCGCCATATAAATGTCATGCGTTGTGTCGCCCACCATGACCATTTCTTCTGCAGACCGTCCCATAGCGACGCTGATGGCTTCCAGCATTGCCGGGTTGGGTTTTGAGGGATTCTCATCGACGGTTTCGGTAGTCGAAAAGCAGTCCGCAAGCCCCGTTTGGGCCAGTACCCGGTTGAGACCGCGGCGGCTCTTGCCTGTAGCCACAGCAAGCTCAATCCCGGAATTTTTTAATTTTTGCAGCAGTTCAACAATACCCGGGAAAAGATGGACTTCGGTCTCAGCCGGTCTATAGCGCTCAGTGTAAAAGTTCCCAAAAGTCGAATAATCCTCTTCCGGGCAGGTCGGAGCAACGATTCGTATTGCATCCCGCCAACCGAGACCGATAACGGATTTCGCCAGACTTGTTGAGAGCACTGGAAGGCCAATCTTTTCACAGGCGTACTGAATGCTCAAAGCAATTGCTGCAGTGGTATCGAGAATCGTACCGTCCCAATCGAACACGACGAGTTTCGGATGAAAAGTCTTAATTTGCTGAGTCTGTGTCATTGAGCGGCCTTTTTAGATTCAAGCGCCGAAATTACGGCCGAGAGTTCTTCTGGGAGCGGTGCAGTAATGTCCACCGGCTCCCCGGTGACAGGATGTGCAAACCGGAGCTTCCAGGCATGCAGAAACATGCGTTTGAGCGGCGCCCCCAACAGCCCGTGCGTACATTCGCGGTTGAAGGCAAAGTCGCCGTACTTGTCGTCTCCGGCGAGCGGAAAGCCCTGAGAAAGCGCATGCACGCGAATCTGGTGCGTCCGTCCGGTTTTCAATTCGGCATCAAGATAAGTCACAGAACCAAAACGCTCGAGCACCGTAAAAATCGTATGCGCCGACATTCCTTCAGACGAAGCGCGCACTCTGCGCTCTCCTGAAGGAAGAAGATAGCGCTCTAACGGCACCTTCACATGCTGGCGTTCGTTTACCCAATCGCCTTTTACCAACAGTTTGTAATGTTTTTCGACGCCGCCCTCTTTCATGAGATCGTGCATACGCACGAGTGCCTTGCGTGTCTTGGCAATCACAATCGCGCCGCTCGTTTCCTTATCGAGGCGATGACACAGTTCAAGCATCGGCTCTTCAGGACGGGTAGCGCGAAGGCGTTCAATCAGTCCATATGAAATGCCCGAACCGCCGTGAGCTGCAATGCCGGCGGGTTTGAGCACGATAAGGATATGCCGGTCCTCGTAAAGTACGGGGAGCACTCCTTGAGCGAGCGGCGCAGCAGGCGGCATGCCCGCTGGTTTTTGCGCAACGCGCATCGGCGGAATCCGCACAACATCACCCAGCATGAGTTTGGTTTCGGCTTTGGCGCGCTTTTTGGAGACGCGCACTTCCCCTGCACGAATTACGCGGTAAACATGTCCTTTGGGAACGCCTTTAGCAATACGAAACAAAAAATTGTCTAAGCGCTGACCGTCTGCATCCTCGCCGATCAGCACGTAGGACACACGATCAGCAGGCACCGTCTTCAATTCAGCTGACGGTGTTGGTGTGATTTCCCCAATGAGACTGATTGACATTCGATATAATTTCCGCTTATCGCCGATACGACTCTCAGGAGACGATCGGTGTGGATTGACATGAGACGTGTCGCTGCGCTTTCGATGGGCATTTCCCAAAAAAGCGCGCAAAACGTAATTTTCTCATGTTTGGATTGAATTTGGACCGTCGAGACGGCAGCCAAAACTCAGCATTCGGACACGCTTTGTGGAAGCACCGAATCTCTGCTGGGTTGAGGTTATCGGCTCGTCGGGTGATGAAAATTTAACGGACGACGCCATTCTGCCGGCACGCAGCCTGCTGCAGAGGGTTTATGAACCCCTCAGCAGCCGCAGTGCGGCAGAAGGCGGCGTTCTTCAGCTGCAGGCCGATTCAAAACCCTCCGGGATTCGCATCGACCGAAGCTGCAAAGGCAAAAGTTTTTTGTTCGCCATCCGCTTCCCTTTCGGACGCGATGACGCCTCCCGCCGTCCTCGGATCGCTCTGCGAGCGTTCCCCTTGCGACGTGCGCTTGTAAGAGGCTTCACGCGGAAGGACTGCGAGATGTTCAGCAGGAAGACTTCCGTCTCACGCCTTCTCCCGCTCAGCACCCAACGATGCTCGGCGGTATTTTGAAGCTCTGAGAAAGCATCGGAAACGCCTGAAGCAGCCTTTTGCAGCGTGCAGAATACATCCGCCGCTTTCGCGGGCTCCCTCTCTTACGGAGACGGCTCGACGAATAGGCAGCTCCCGTGTGTACGCCATGCGGTCGAGCTCCGCGGCGGATCTCTGCAGTAAATGCCGCATTATCAGCGCGGCGTTTCTGCGGATGATGATGCACGTTGACTGCAAATGGCCGTCTTTAATGATTTCCAAAGTGCTTTCACTGGGCCTCAAGACTTCCCGTCGTCAGCCGACGGGTTGGAATAGAAGTGCCCAGAGATCAGGAACTCACTCTGTATGAATACTCATCCGCCGAAATGAAGTGCTTAAAGGCGCGCAGCCATAAGGAGACGCTTGATTCGACTCCCGCTGCAGCGCGGCTGAAGGCGTTCCCGCGAATCGTCAGGGAGCGGACGGACTAAAAGTTGACTGCCGGCAGACCGTGAGGGATTGAGCCCTTGGCGCCGGAACCGACAAGCTTCAAACCATGCGGCTTGACGGTCTTTCTGCGC
>ERZ791865.2720-NODE-2720-length-11482-cov-9.147370_pt1 | contig 11482 bp, 10 predicted proteins | sample MGYA00509942_ERZ791865 | MGnify/ENA primary metagenome ERZ791865 (study PRJEB30046, sample SAMN00792098) | human gut metagenome | study: EMG produced TPA metagenomics assembly of the A metagenome-wide association study of gut microbiota in type 2...
CGCCGCCCTCCATAACAGCCACGCAGCTGTTGGTAGTACCAAGGTCGATACCAATAATCTTACTCATAATGAAATCTCCTCTCGAAAGAACAAATCTTGTTTATATGATGCTTATGATGATGTCAAGCGGATGTTATTGCAAACTCCCTTGCGGGAGGTTCGGCTTATTTATTCGGCCACCACAACGGTTGCATGGCGGATGATCTTGTCACCCAGCTTGTAACCCTTCTGGAAAACGGTGACCACCGTGCCGCTCTCCTGCCCGTCCGGGGCGGGGATCTGCTGCACAGCATTCATAAAGTTGGGGTCAAAGGGCTTGCCCAGCACCTCGATCTCCTCCACATGGAGGGCTTCCAGTGCCTTTGCCGCCTTATCCAGCGTCATGACCACGCCCTTTTTGTAGTTCTCATCGGTGGTGGGGGCGTTGGCAGCCATATCCAGCGTATCCAGAATGGGGATGATCTTTTCCACTGCATGGGAAACACCGTCGCCAAACTTCTGGTCGGCCTCGCGGGTGGAGCGCTTGCGGTAGTTGTCGTACTCGGCAGCCATGCGCAGCAGCTGATCCTTGGCCTGTGCAGCGTTCTTTTCCGCTGCATCCAGCTTTGCCTTAACGGCTTCCATCTCCCGGGCCTTCTTGTTGAACCAGCCGCCGTCCTTCTTCTTGTCCTCTTCGGTGGCAGCCTCGGCAGCAGCCTGTTCGGGCGCTGCGGCAGCGGTCTTTTCCTCGGGGGCAGTCTCCGGCTGCTCGGTCTCGGGCACCGTGTTCTTTGCTTCTTCGCTCATTCCAGATCCTCCTTATAGATCACAGTCCGCCGTGGTACGGCAGCCTGCGGGGTGTCTTTTCGTTTGCCGCTCATGCCCTCGCCCAGCTGGTCTGCAAACTCGTGCAGCAGGGGCATCAGCTTCTGGAAGGGCATCCGGGTGGGGCCGATCAGGGCAATGGAGCCCCACAGCCCGCCGCCTACCAGATACCGGTCGCTCACGATGCACAGCCCGGGGATCTGCGGTTCCAGATCCTCGCCCAGCAGCACGCTTTCGCTGCGGTTTTCCGGGGGTGCGATCAGGCTTGCGGCCTGTTCCTCGTCGTTCAGCAGGGTAAGGATATCACCCACCCGGCCGTCCAGCTGCGGCCAGTCCAGCAGGTACTGCTCGCCGCCCAGAAATACATGGGGCTTTACGCTGTCCTGCAAAATTGCGGCTGCGGCGCTGACCACCGGCACAAGCTCCGGTGCGATCTGGCTGCACAGCTCGCTGAGCATCCGGGTGGAAAGATCCACCGGTGCCACAAAGGTAAGGTTGCGGTTGAGCAGCGCCGCAAGGGCAGCTGCATTTTCCCGGGAAAGCCCGGTGCGTACCCGCGCCACCCGGGTGCGGACGTAGCCGGCGGTTGTCACAGCCAGCACTGCGGCTGCGCTGCGGCCCACCTGTACCACCTCGTAATGGGCGATGCACAGATCCTCGGCGCAGGGGGTGCTGACGGCGGCGGTGCAGCCGCTGATAGCGGCCAGCGCCTTGGCAGCGCCCTGTGCCAGCTTTTCCGGCTCGTGGTCAAGGCTGGCGAACACCGCATCTACCCGGGCGCGGGTAACACGGTCCAGCGGCTGATCACCGGTCAGCAGGTTGTCCAGATAATACCGGTAGCCCTTGGCGCTGGGCACACGCCCTGCGCTGGTGTGGGGCTGCTCCAGCAAGCCCAGCTTTGTCAGCGCCGCCATCTCGTTGCGCAGCGTTGCGCTGGACACTGCCATATCAAAGTAGTTTGCCAGCACGCTGCTGCCCACCGGCTCGCCCTCAAGGCCATACAGCGCCACGATTGCCTGCAAGACCCGTTGCTTGCGTGCATCCATCGTCATAGCGCCTGCCTCCTTTTTGTATCGCTTTTGTTTGTTTAGCACTCCTTGTTCCTGAGTGCTAAGACCATTATAACCGTTTTTGCCCTGCTGTCAAGCCCTTTGCAAAAATGTTTATAAAGATTCATAATTCTGTCATAAAGGGGGCTTACCCCTTCCGTCTTGCCGCTTCGCGTCAAGCCACCTTCCCCAAGGGGACGGCTTTGGACACTGCCGGAAGCTTCCCGCCGCCGCTGAAGCCTTCACCCTCCGGGGGAAGGTGGCGCGTAGCGCCGGATGAGGGGCAGGACGCAGCTACCTTGCTGTCACCCCCTCAGGCGCCTGCGGCGCCAGCTCCCCCAAGGGGACGCCTTATGGGCTATGCCGGAAACTTTTTCGCTGCCGCTGAAGCCGTCCCCTTGGGGAAGGTGGCAAAGCCGCAGGCTTTGACGGAAGGGGTTTCTTATTATAATATGTACTACTTTTCTCGCCTTTTTCAGCCATTCGTGCAGTTTTAGCCCCATTCGTGCACAATTTCTTTTGTTTTTGCCCAGTTTATGGTATATTTATAGTAACGAGACCCCCGTATAAAAACCACACGAAAGGAGCGAACCCCTATGAAAGCCAAACGCATTGTAAGCATCCTGCTGACCGGCAGTATGCTGCTGTCCCTGCTGCCGGTGTCTGCACTGGCAGCCGCCCCGGTGTTCGATGCACCCGCCCAGACCACGGCCAAAAAGGCTGCACCCCTTGTACAGGAGGCCGACGTCTCCCGCAGCACCGAGGAGGAAGCCGCCACCCGCAGCAGCCGTGATCTGGACGCAGAGAACAACACCGCCGAAAGCATTACCATCGATCTGGACGCCAAAGGCAATCCCACAAGCCAAGGTGACGTTGCCCATTGGTACTACAACGCAACCGCCTTGTTCTTGAACTCCGGCACCTTCACCCTGCAGCCCTCCTCGGAGCCCGGGGCAGCAAGCGCATTGCAGCCGGGTCTCTTTATTAAGAGATCTGCCGAATTTAAGGGCGGCACCGCCGGCAATTGGACCACCAACCGGGGCACCATCTCCGGCGGCACCTTCCAAGGAGAAGCGTCCAACCAGGGCACCATCTCCGACGGCACCTTCCAAGGGGCTATGTCCAACGACGGCACCATCTCCGGCGGCACCTTCCAAGGGGATGTGAACAACAACTACCGGGGCACCATCTCCGGCGGCACCTTCCAAGGAGAAGCGTCCAACCGGGGCACCATCTCCGGCGGCACCTTCCAAGGAGAAGCGTCCAACCGGGGCACCATCTCCGGCGGGACCTTTGAAAAGAAAGTGCTGCTCATGAATGGTGACGCTTCCATCACCATCAGCGACGGCCTGTTTGACGGCGTGGTTGTCAACAAAGGACGTTACGGCTCGCTTTCCATCACCGGCGGCCTGTTTACCAAAGATGTGGATGTATACACCATCAGCACGGGCAATCTTTCTATCACCGGCGGTTATTTTGTGGCAAAGCCTATCATGCCGCAAGGCAGCAACACCGGCTTTGCCACTGTGCGCGATCAGAATGGCAGAACCTTCCAAGTGCCTGTAAATGAAGACTTTTCTGAAAACGGCTACGGAACCCTTTATGTGCCTCACGGTACATCTGAGCAGGCAAACCCCATTACCGTAAAGACCGATACCGTATTGACCGACTGCCTTGCAGACGGCGAATCCATTATGGATAGCGTACAACAAAACGCGGACGGCAGTTACACCATCGAGGTATCCCAGCCGAAGTCCATCGTGCTGGTGACCGCGGAGCCTACACCGCCTACACTGGATGACTCCGAGATCGACCCGGCGTTCTCTTCCGGCGCAGCCGCACTTGGCATCGTGCTGGGCACTGCGGGTCTGGGTTATACCACCTATGTCTACGGTTCTTCCCTGTACCTGCACTATGTTTTGCCGGACGGCTTTATCCCCTCCACCCGTCAGGAGCTGGCAAACGTCCTGTGGACGACTGCCGGCAAGCCCGACCCCGTAAGCACCGCATTGTATACCGATATCCCCGCTGACGCTATCGAGCAGCAGAAAGCCGCCCGCTGGTGCGCAGAGCAGGGTCTGCTCTCCGACCACGGCGCAACCTTCGGCCCGGACACCAAGGTGACCAATGCCCGCATCATCCGCGCATGGAACCGCCTGAAAAAAGTGCCCGTGACCATTAAATAATCATTTTCTCATTCATCCTTTCATGTACACCGCCGCCCGGCTTGTCTCCACAGGCCGGGCGGCGGTGTTTTCACTCCTCCATCTGCTTTGCCAGAAAGGCCGCTGCCACTGCCACCGCCTTGCACTGGGCGTCCTCCGGGCAGGCGGTGCGGTCCTCGGTCAGCAGACCCACCGCGCCGGTCACATCCCCGCCCGCCAGTACCGGCGCGGCGCATAGCAGCACCCGGGGTGCGCCCTCGCAGGGCAGCAGGGTCTTTTCCGGGTTGCCGGGGCTCTGGTAGGGCTTGCGGGCGTCCATCAGCTTTTCCAGCGGCTGGCTGATGCTGCGGTCGGTCAGCTCCCGCCGTCCGCTGCCGCTGACTGTCAGAATGCGGTCCCTGTCGCACACAAAGGCGGTCAGCGCAAACTGACGGCTGAGCACCTCTGCCAGCTGGGCGGCAAGGGTGTTCACCTCGCCCATGGGCGAGTATTTTTTAAAGATCACTTCCCCGTCGCCGGTGGTAAAGATCTCCAGCGGGTCGCCCCGCCGGATGCGCTGGGTGCGGCGGATCTCCTTGGGGATCACCACCCTGCCAAGCTCGTCGATGCGGCGCACGATACCGGTTGCTTTCATTATTTTGCCCTCCTTGCGGTTTCCTTTGTATGTAGTATCTGTCAGCGGCGGCAAATTATACCGGCAGCGCATTTTTTGCTTTGCCCGCCGCATTGCGTTCCGGGCGGGGTTCTGCTACAATAAATAGGAATAAACCCAAAGAAAGCAGGTGTCCGCATGGCACACATCCTTATTCTGGGCGGCGGTGCCGCCGGACTGGCCGCTGCGCTGGCGGCTGCACAGGCCGCGCCCGCTGCCCGCGTCACGGTGCTGGAGCGCAACCCCAAGGTGGGCAAAAAGCTGCTGGCTACCGGCAACGGCCGCTGTAATCTGGACAACACCGCCATTGCGCCGGAAAAGTATTTCACCGCCGACCCCGCCGCGCTGCGGCCTTTGCTGGCGGCGGTGGATGCCGCCGCACCGCTGGCGTGGTTTGAGCAGCTGGGGCTGTACACCCGCACCGATGAGGCCGGGCGGGTGTACCCCTATTCCAATCAGGCGGCAGACGTGCTGGCGCTGCTGGAACTGCATTTGCAGCGGCATAACGTACAGCTGCGCACCGGCTGCACGGTATGCACCCTGCGGCAGAGCAAGGGCGGCTACGCGGTGCAGTTTACCACCGCCGAGGGCGGCACCGAAAGCCTGCGGGCAGATGCCGTTATCTGCGCCATGGGCGGCGCCGCCGGGCCGCAGTTCGGCACGGACGGCTTCGGCACCCGCTTTGCCGCCGACTGCGGCGGGCAGATGCGCCCGCTTTACCCCTGCCTGACCGCCCTGCAATGCGCAAAACCGAACAAGAGCCTTGCGGGCATCCGCGCCAAAGCCGCCGCCCGCCTGCTGGACGGCGACCGGGTATTGGCTGAAGAAATGGGCGAAGTGCAGTTTACCGACTACGGGCTTTCCGGCATCTGCATCATGCAGCTGTCCGGCCTGCTTGCCCCCGGGCGCAGCCCGAAGCACCCGGCAGTAGAGCTTGATCTCTTCCCCGCTGTGCCGGAGACAGAGCTTGCCGCCCTGTTTGCGGCGCGTGCACCGCTGCTTGCCGAGGACACGGCGGCGGCGTTCTGGCTGGGGCTTCTGCACGGCAAGCTTGGCCGCGCCCTCTGGGCTGCCGCCGCTCTGCCGGATACCGCCCCCCACGCCCTGCCCGCAGGCAGCTGGCAGAAGCTTGCCCGCACCGCCAAGCACTGGCGGTTCGATGGGCTTACCCCCTGCGGCTGGCGGCAGGCGCAGACCACCGGCGGCGGGCTTGCCCTGACCGAGGTGGAACCGACCTTCCAGTTCAAGGGCTGTCCGGGGCTGTACTTCGTGGGGGAAACGTTGGACTGCGCCGGAAGCTGCGGCGGCTTCAACCTGCACTGGGCGTTCGGCAGCGGCCTTGCCGCCGGGCGGGACGCCGCAAAGCACCTTTGCAAACGGTAACAAAAAAAGGATCCTGAAACGCCAGCTGGCGCTTCAGGATCCCTTTTTATTTACTTGTTCTCGCCCTTGGAAAGCAGCTTTGCACGCTCCAGCGCGGGGCGCAGTGCCAGATACAGCACCACGGCGCAGGCAGTGGAAGCCACACTGTTCACAAAGGTGACGCCGCCGGCGATCTTGGTCAGCGCCTGTGCCACGGTGTACTCCTGCCCAAAGATGTACACGTTGCGGAAGTAGCCAAGGAAGGGGTCGGTGAACACGTTCAGCAGCAGGCCGGAACCTGCAGAGACGATCACCTTGACCAGATACCCGGCGCTGTGACGATCCTGATCCCGCAGCTTGAACACCTTATGTGCCACGGCACCGCAGGTGATGCCGATGATAAACTTGAGCACGAAGGTGGTAATGGCGTAGCCCGGGTCACCGGCAAGGATATCTGCCAGCGCCAGACCGATGGCACCCGCCAGACCGCCGGATACACCGTCCAGCAGCAGCGCCGTCAGGGCGGTAAAGGTGTTGCCCAGATGGAACGAAGAGCCGCCGTAGAACGGGATGCGGAAGAACAGGTAAGCCACTAAGCTCAGCGCAGCCATCACGCCGGTAAGCGCCAGCTCGTGCACCGTAAAGCGGCGCTTATACAGCACACTGAAAAACAGGATCAGGATAACGACGACTGCCAGCAGCAGCCACATTGCAGTAGTAGACATGATACTTTCCCTCCAATCGCGCCGATAACCCCACAAAACCACTTGACATTTGGGTGTTCGGCGGGTATGCTCCTATTATACGCTGAACTGACCCTATGAAAATACCCAGAACAAAGTTTTTTTATGAGGTCAGTTTGACGCAATGCCCAGATGGGAGGGACATTCTATGGTACATCTGACCACGGCGCTGGACCCGGCTTCGGCGGTGCCGCTGTACGAGCAGCTCTACCGCAGCCTTGCCGCCGAGATGCGGGCGGGCACCCTGACGGCGGGCACCCGGATGCCCGGCAAGCGGCGGCTGGCGGCAGAGCTGTCGATCTCGGTGAACACGGTGGACACCGCCTACCAGATGCTGGCGGCAGAGGGCTACCTGACCGCCCGGGAGCGCAGCGGTTTTACGGTGCAGGAGTATCTTGCCCTGCCGCAGGGGGTGCAGCCGCCCGCCGCGCCCTCTGCGCCGGTTGCAGCACCCCCCGCCGACACCGCCCCGCCGGTACAGTTTGATTTATCCACCCGGGGCGTGGACCCGGGGCTGTTCCCCTTCCGCACATGGGCGCGGCTGCAAAAGGAACTGCTCTATTCCGCGCCGGAGCTGCTCACCCCCGGGGATGCCCGGGGCGATGCCGCGCTGCGGCAGGCGCTGGCAGGATATCTGGCCGAGTACCGGGGCGTGCAGTGCGACCCGGAACAGCTGGTGGTGGGCGCAGGGCTGGAATATCTGCTGGGGCTGCTGGCACCGCTGCTGCCCGGCCCTGCCGCCGTGGAGACCCCCGGCTACCCCCGCGCCCGGCAGGTGCTGGAAAACAACGGCGTGCCCTGCCGCTGCCTGCCGGTGGACGCGGACGGGCTGTCGCTGACGGCTCTTTCTGCCAGCGATGCAGCGGTGTGCTACGTCACCCCCAGCCACCAATTTCCCACCGGGGTCACCATGCCCGCCGGACGCCGGGCAGAGCTGCTGCACTGGGCGGCCCGCGCCCCGGGGCGGCGGTACATCATAGAGGACGACTACGACTCCGAGTTCCGTTTCGACACCCGCCCGCTGCCCAGCTTGCAGGGCATGGCGGGCGCAGACGGCCCGGTGGTGTACCTGTCCACCTGTTCCCGCAGCCTTGCCCCGGGCATCCGCATCGCCTACATGGTGCTGCCCCGGCAGCTGCTGGGCGCGTGGCAGGCCAAGTACCGGCTGTACTCCGGCACGGTAGGGCGGTTTGAGCAGCAGACGCTGGCGCGCTTTATCACCGGGGGGTATTTCACCCGGCACTTAGCGCGGGAGCGCACCGCCTACAAAGCCCGCCGGGATGCACTGGTGGCTGCACTGCGCACCTCCTTTGCACCGGAAGAGCTGACCCTTGCGGGGCTGCACACCGGCCTGCACCTGCTGGCACAGCTGAAAGACCCGCCGCCGGACGCCGCCCTGCGGGCTGCTGCCCGGCAGTACGGGGTGCGCTGTTCCCTGCTGAGCGACTATGACCTGACCGGCACGGCGCATTCTGCCGCCGGGACGCTGGTGCTGGGTTATGGCTCACTGCCGGACGCAGACTGCGCCGCCGCCGGGGAGAGGTTGAAAAAGCTCTGCACCGCCGCCCGGGAGGCATCGGACACCGTATAGTGCCCGCCCGCCCAGTCCCCGGGCAGGGCGTCGGCGGTGATATCCACCGGCTCGGCGCTGGTGGCTAAAAATTCCAGCGTGCGCTCCAGTGTAACAAGGTCTACGGCGGTCAGGCTGGTCAGCAGACTGCTGCTCACCTCCCGCAGACCCTGCGGCAGGGTGGTGGGCAGCAGCTCCAGCGCCTGCCGGAAAAACGCATCCCACACCGCTGCCCGCGCGGCGGCGCTGCGCCGGGGCGAAAGAGAAGTGTCGGCATCCAGCGCCGCCAAAAAGCTGTGGGCATCGGCGGCGGAGATACCCTGCACCCCGGTGCCTTTGCCGTACCGCGCCAGCTGCTCCGGTGTGAGCGCCCCGGTAAAACCCACCCGCACTGCGCCGTACCGCGCCGCCAGTTTTGTCAGCACCGCCGGGGCGATGGCAAGATAGTCGGTATCCTCCGGCAGAGCGAACACCTCGCCCAGCGCTTCCCGGCAGCGGGCAGGGCCTGCGGCGGCGTAACAGTCCGCAAGGGGGACATTTTTGCCCCCAAAGGGCACTTCCAGCGCGGCGGGCACCGCCAGCAGATGGATGCAGTTCTGTCCGGCGTTCAGGTAGGCCAGCACAAAGCCCGGGGTCTCGTCTGCCACGCACAGCAGCACGGTGCACCGGTCGGCGGCCTTGGGCAGACGGATGGGCACCCCGCTCTGGCTTTTTGCGGCCTGCCGCAGACTGCTGCGCAGCTGGGCGCGGCTGAGCAGCACCGTGCCGCCCACCAGCGGCAGCAGCACCAGCAGGGCGGCGCACAGCGCCGCCCAGAAGGGACGCCAGCCGCTGCGTTTTGCGTGTTTCATGGCTCTGCCTCCTTTTTGTGCATAAAGCATGACCCAACGGGCGACCCTTTATGCAGAAAGGCAGGGATGCTGTATGGATAAAACAAATACCCCCAACGAAAAAGACCGCGAGGAGCAGGAGGACTTCTGGCTGACGCTGGAACCCCTTCCCGCACCCGACCCCGATAAATCTCCGTTGTCCGCACCGCATGAGGACTAAGGCTGTTGCATAGGATGGTAAGGAAACTCCCTCAGTCAAAGCCTACGACTTTGCCAGCTCCCTCTGGGAGGGAGCCTTTGGCATAGCGGGAAAGTTTCCGGCTCAAGTGCAATGCTTGCGGGCGTGCCTGCTCCCCCTTGGGGGAGCTGTCGCGCAGCGACTGAGGGGCTTCAAATCGGCGGAGCCGAAAAAACGGTTAAAAGATCTTCACGCCGAACAGGCGTGAATCTTCAGTTTTTTCCGGTGTAGCCCACTTCTTTGGGGTTAAAAGGGGCGAGCAGCCCCTTTTTCGTGGCTCCAGCGCGTCGAAATCGCTGGCACTTTTCTGGTTCTCTTTTGGTGTCAAAAGAGAACATCCACCGTCTAACAGTAATTTTCACCATCAAAGGAGGCCACAGGATGCCGGAGGGGTTCATGCAGGGAATCGAGGCTTTGAACGGCATCGTGTGGGGGCCGATGGGGCTGGGGCTGCTCTTCGGCACCGGGCTGCTGCTGACGGTGCGCACCGGGGGCTTCCAGCTGCGGCGGTGGGGCTACTGGATGCGGCACACCCTCGGCGCCATCCTGACCGACCGGAGCGTCACCGCCCATACCGCCCGCGAGGAACAGGCCATCAGCCAGTTCCAGAGCCTGTGCACCGCGCTGGCGTCCACCATCGGCACCGGCAACCTTGTGGGAGTGGCTACCGCCATCCTTTCCGGCGGGGCGGGGGCAGTGTTCTGGATGTGGGTCATGGCGCTGCTGGGCATGATGACCAGCTACGCGGAGAATGTGCTGGGCATCTACTACCGCCGTAAAGACCCGGCGGGCGGCTGGCGCGGCGGGCCGATGTACTACCTGCGGGACGGCCTTGGGGGCAAGCCGGGGCGGGTGCTGGCGGTGCTGTTTGCCGCGTTCTGTGCGCTGGCAAGCTTTGGCATCGGCAACCTGAGCCAGCTCAATTCCATCGCGGGCAATCTGCGGGCGGCTTTCGGCGTGCCGGAGACCGCTACCGGCGCAGTGCTGGCGGCAGTGTCGGCGGTAATTTTGCTGGGCGGGCTGAAGCGTGTGGCTGCGGTGGCGGAAAGGCTTGTCCCCGCCATGGCGCTGCTGTACATTGTAGGGGCGCTCACCGTGGTGGGGGTGCATATCACCGCCGTCCCGGCGGCGCTTGCCGCTATCGTAAAGGGCGCGTTCGGGCTGCAAGCCGCCGGTGGGGGCATCGTGGGCTACGGGCTGTCCCGGGCGGTCACATGGGGCTTTAAGCGGGGTGCTTTTTCCAACGAGGCCGGGCTTGGCTCCTCGGTGATGGTGCACGCGGCTTCCAACGTAAAAGAGCCGGTGCAGCAGGGCATGTGGGGCATTTTTGAGGTGTTTGCGGACACCATGGTGGTGTGCACCCTGACAGCGCTGGTGGTGCTGACCTCCGGTCTTGTAGAGCCGGACACCGGACGCATCGCCGCCGGGGCGGCGGGCAGTGCGCTGGTAGGGCAGGCTTTTGACGCCGTGTTCGGCACGCTGGGGTCAAAGCTCATTGCGGTGTGCATCCTGCTGTTCGCTTACTCCACCACCCTGGGCTGGAGCTGCTACGGCTGCAAGGCCGTGGAGTATCTTTTCGGCGCAGGGGCAGGGGCATTTTACCGGGTGCTGTTCGTAGCGCTAATGCCGGTAGGCGCGGTGATGCGGCTGGACCTTGCATGGACGCTTTCCGACACCTTCAACGGCCTGATGATGCTGCCGAACCTCATCGGCGTGATTGCGCTGTCCGGCACGGTGGTGCGCATCACACAGAACTATCTTGACCGCAGACTTCACGGCAGCCCCGCGCCGCCGCTGCTGTCGGCGGGCGAGACGATTTAGAATGCGCGCCGCGGGAGGAGGTTCTGCTTGCCGAGGGATGTTCTCTTTTGACACCAAAAGAGAACAAGAAAAGTGCCAGCGATTTCGACGCGCTGGAGCCACGAAAAAGGGGCTGCTCGCCCCTTTTAACCCCAAAGAAGTGGGCTACACCGGAAAAAACTGAAGATTCACGCCTGTTCGGCGTGAAGATCTTTTAACCGTTTTTTCCGGCTCCGCCGATTTATAGCCCCTCAGTCGCTGCGCGACAG
>ERZ791865.2721-NODE-2721-length-11479-cov-79.437412_pt1 | contig 11479 bp, 15 predicted proteins | sample MGYA00509942_ERZ791865 | MGnify/ENA primary metagenome ERZ791865 (study PRJEB30046, sample SAMN00792098) | human gut metagenome | study: EMG produced TPA metagenomics assembly of the A metagenome-wide association study of gut microbiota in type 2...
CGGACGTTAACCCCCTTCTGCCCCGTAATTCGGGGCTACATGTGCTGAACTTGCTAGCGTTCTTGGCGCCAAATCCCCCCTCTGCCCCACCCATATAAGGGCATAGCCGGTAGCCCCCCTTTTACATTTCTCTGCCATGGCGGGGGGCTGCCGTCTATACCCTTATACCCGTGCGCCCTCCCCCCAAGGGGTGGGCTCCCACTCGCTTAACCGCAGCCTAGAGCCTAGCTATGCCGGGTCCCACGGCAAAGCCGCCCGGCATAGCTAGGCACAAGGCTACTCTAAGGTAGCCCCAAGGGGCTAAATTATTTGTGCGGTGTCGGCTAAAGCCGTCCGCTTAGCTTCCAACCGTACCTCACTTCGTTTTTCTTCGGGGAGGGGGCTTGCAGCTCCCCTCCACTCAGAAAAAACGATGAACGAATACCCCCTGAGCAAACTTGCTGCTATGTATTGCTGCTTGCAGCAGCAAGATACGAATACCCCCTATAGCTTGCCAAACTCTTTCCCCAAATGGCGCGATATGCGTTTATGATTATCGCAAGCGATAATCACGCATATCGCTCGTTAACCCCCTTCTGCCCCGTAATTCGGGGCTACATATGCTTATCTTGCTTCCTCGCCACCACTACGGGGCTTGTCGGCTCAGCACCGCCCGATGGGCGCAGCTTCGCCAACAAGCCCCTACCCCGACCACCACCCCTAAAAGCGGTTGGGTCCTTTTTTGTCGGCTAGCGCTTTCCTCGGGGTCGTTCCTCCCCCGAACCCTCCCCATAGTTACCCCATCTTGCGCCCTGTCCACCACTACGGGGCTTGTCGGGTCAGCACCGCCCTTCGGGCGCAGCTGCCCCAACAAGCCCCTACCCCGACCACCACCCCTAAAAGCGGTTAGGTCATTTTTCGTCGGCTAGCGCTTTCCTCGGGGTCGTTCCTCCCCCGAACCCTCCCCATAATCACCCACCGCCCCCTTGCGTATCTGATGTCCCTTTGCGAGAGCGCAGCGGATAAACCGCTACGCACTCGCAAGCCCACCCCCCACCCCCTAAAGGGGGCTACCTCTGATAAATGCCAAGCCTTCTACAGCTTGCGCCCCTCTTGCGCCCAATCTTGCGCCCGACTAGGGCTATCCATAGCGAGAGTGTAGCGGATAAACCGCTACACCCTCGCTTGCCCACCCCCCACCCCCTAAAGGGGGCTTTTTCTTTCAATTCTTCAAGATTACTAAGGTTCGGTTGCGCCCATGTAGTAATAGATATGATAAGAAAAAATTTAATTAAATAGGTAAGGACCGTTTTTAATTTTTTCTTATCATGATAGGAGGGTAGAAGCAATCTGAAAAACCATGGTACAAAAAAGCTATCTATGGTTGTGTCGGGGCTGCGTGAAAGATACGTACCTGGAGCCATGAATGTTGGGCGATAGGTGCGAGCATGAACCTAGCCCCTACAGGGCTAGAACCATACTCGCCCCTCTCGCCCTGGATGCAGCCCTCATGCTGATAAGAAGGCTACTGTAGTAAGTATATACTTTTTAACTAAAGTGTTAAAGAAAAGTATATACTTTTAACTTAAAAAACTTGCTTTTATCCCGAAAAATTCGTACCTTTGCAATAGAGGAAGGGGGATGGCGGTCATCCCTTAACTCTTAAGCTATCGTATTATGAAGTATGATGAATTGTTTGAACTTGAAATGCAATTGGCTAACTCGGGTATTGAAACCGAGCAATTTAATTGTGAAGGTGGTGCACCGCTCTCAGAACTAATAGGTGAAACCAAATATGGGGTTTGGGATAGCTATATAGCCAAAGGTTTTTGGATTGTTATTACATACAAATATAAGTATGAAGCAAACGAAACTTTCAGAAATTTACTTAAAAAATTCCCGAAATTACCTAATGAGAATTGCTTATGGTTAATACAAAATAAGGCTTTGGAATACAAAATAGTAATCCAAGTGAACGAAACGAAATTCTAAAGGTAACGAGGGGCTAACCACCCCTCATATAAAATCTCTGCTATCATGATAAATCAATATATTCAGTATCTAGTTTTGACTAAGGGTTATTCGGAGAATACCGCTAGACAATATGAAACCAGTCTTCGCACCTTCGCTCGGGCTCATAATGGTCGTAGGTGGAGTGAAATAAGTCAGAATGATATTACTCTCTATCTCGCTCAGAGAAAGGCAGCAGGCGCAAGCAATAATACCATCATAGCTAATATCTCTGCTATAAGGGGCTTATATAATTGGATGCAGCGGAACTTTAATCTTGAAGTCAATCCGGCTAAGTACATTGAAAGCCCGAAGAAGGAAAAGACAATACCGCATATTATCAACTCGCTAGATATAGCTAGAGCAATTGAGCATGAAAAGAATGAGGATATTAAGCTAGCAATCATGCTGATGACATCTTGCGGTCTAAGAGTATCCGAGTGCCGGAACCTCAGATATGAAGATATTGATATGAAGGCAGCTACTGCCATCATCATCGGCAAAGGTAATAAAGAGAGAAATATCTATCTCTCATCTCTCCTTATTACTGCAATCGAGTGTAGAGGTAAGAAAGAGGGAGCCATCTTCGAGAAATGGGAGGATAGAGGATTTCGATATGCTATCTATCTTGCTTTTGAGAGAATCGGTGTAAGGGTTAGCCCTCATCTCCTGCGCCATACCTTTGCTAGCCGAGCAATCAATAATGGCATGAGAATTGATGTTTTGCGTGAATTGATGGGACATACATCAATTTCGACAACTCAGATATATTTGCATACAAACTCTGCTATCATGCAGCAAGAGTATAATAATACGATACAATAAAATAAGGAATCGAGGGGCTAACCACCCCTCATAATAAATAATCTCAGCACTAGCGCAGCACGGATAAGCGCATTTGTATGATTAAGGATTTAATTCAGATTTTAGAAAGACAAGATTATGTTAGATTAACAAAATCTTTAAGAGAAAAATGCAACCATCTAGAAAACGTTATTAGTAATAAGATGGTAGAGTTGGAATTGGATGGGCGCAACGGTGGAATTAACGTGAACAACATGAAAATCTTTTGTATAAAAGGATACTTGTTTGTTCGCACTCCCGAAAAAGACACAATTAAAGGTCTTTATTGCGAACTTTCGGAATATAGGCAGATATGTTCAGAAGAAAACGATGAAGAAAGTATTTCTGATGATGAAGGGAGAAGGCATTTTGTATTTTATCCTTGTAGTAATAAACATGCATTAGATTTCATTAATAATTCTGTTGCTATTATCGAAGAGTTGGGAAAAATAGAGCAGAAAAAAGTTGAAAATATACAAAATGCTATCAAAAATAAATAAGGTAACGAGGGGCTAACCACCCCTTTTAAAAGCTATCGTGAAATGAAAAAGAACAACCTCGACCATGCAGATATGGTCTTTCTCACATTTTTAGATAAGATGTGCGTACACTTTGCCTATTGGGCAATCATCACTCTTGTTTATGTACTATGTAGCAAATAGCCTATGAACAGAATGACTTTTAAACATTATCGGGCGTTGAAAGCAACGCTCGATATGCTAGCAAACAAGTGCAAACAAGGCATGCTCATGTATGGTATCAATACCATCGAGCAGACATCCTTTTGCAAACTCATCGACCTTCGCAAAGCAGCTAAAAGGCTACTCAGTTGTACGAGTATAGAGATACGAGGTATCGGACATTATCTCACAGCTGAAAAAGCCTTCGCAGCCTGGCTCCAAGAGCATGTGACATTACCAGGTAACCCCAAATGGGGCTATCTCTCTTCCCCTCATAATTGGTTCCGCACCAACTTCGCAGAAGACCTCAACATCTTGAAGTTGTCAATAGCGCATACCGAATATTTCTTGCTCCTCAGAGAGGAGCACCTACTTTATATAAGGAAACAACTTTTCAGCCCTCGACATCACGGATAAGTCAGACATATATGAACGATATTAATTTATCACCATACCGTATTGTATGGGTAGAGTTTACACCAAGCAAAGGATATGTTTCACAACACGACCAAAAGCAATTCGGTGCTGCGTTAACTATACCAAAAATAAACAAACATTACAAATGGTTTACAAGCAAAGATGAAGCCGTGAAATATCTTACATCTTTTAGAAAACCGCTAGATAAAGAATATACATGCCTTATTTGTACAGATAAACAATACGGGCTTGCAGAAGCTAGTAATGATTACGAAATACCTTTTACTGAGAAACAGAGAAAAGAGGTATATAAATTATCTCGAAATTGTAAAGAATGAAGGATAACCCATTTTCAAGGCAGCACATTGAGTACTGCCTTATTCTCATAATCATATATATATTAATCTCAAAAATCTTAGAGTTATGGCAGTGAATCAAAAAGCAATCGGGTGCAAACTCGAAGTTAGAGTATTAGACAAGCTAGAACGATATTGCGCTAAAAATAATTGCAAAAAGAACGCAGTAATAAATCTAGCGGTTGAATATTACATCGACCACGGCATCATATATCCGTGATGTCACTCACTAAGGCTGGCTTTCGCCAGCCTTTTTCCGTGCCACCACGCCCCCGACCACCACCCCTTTCGGGGTGTGGTAATCCGTAAGCAAAGTTAACCGCCTTTAAATAGAGTTAAAAACTAATTGTTAAAATGTAAAATAAAACTAAAGAAAAGCGGAAAATCCGCCAATACCTAGCAGATAACTCGGGAGTAACTTGCGTTCAAAAACTTTTTGTACCTTTGCGCACGGTGAGGTACACCCCCTATCCGGGCAGCATGCTGCAGCCATGGCACGCGCGCCCCCAGGGGTACCGCTCCGAATGTATTAACTGTTTTGTGTAACTTAAACGTATTTATTATGGCACAATCTAAAGGATTTTTTGGCCTTCGCAAAGGCTCTACCAAAAGTTTAACGTTCTCTACGCTCGATGGTAAGCAGATTACTAAAGACCGTGTGTACGAAGTAAAGAACCCACGTACTGAGAATCAGATGCGTCAGCGCATGTTGATGACCACTGTTGGCGCAGCATACAAGATGCTGAAATCTATCGCTGACCACTCGTTTGAAGGATTTTCTAGCGGTATGCAGTGTATGCGTCAGTTTAACTCTCGCAACCTCAACCGCTTCAAACAAGCTGCTGCTGCAAAGGGTTCCGTAGCATTCAATGAGTATAAGGATGGCGATATTAACCCTTTGCCATTTATTTTGGCTAGCGGTTCACTGCCAGGCTTCGTTTTCACATTCGATGCTGAATCTAATCTCCAAATCGTAGGTGAAAAAGAAGGCGCAGACTTCACAACTGCAGAAGGTATCTACGCTGCTCTAGGTGTTCAGCGTAACGACCTCATTACTTTCTGCACTGTCATCGGTGAGGGTTCAACTTTAAATAGTGTGTACTCTTACAAGGCTGAACGCTTCAACATCGTTCGTTTATACTGCGATAAGAGTGGCACTGTTGCTAAGCCTGCTGATGCCTTCACTATCAGCACCAACAACGACCAAGCTTCGATTTCAATGAGTACTGCTGCCAATGCCATCACCATCAAGACAGGTGTAGCAGACTTTGGAGCCGTTATTCAGTCTCGCAAAAACGACAGTGGCTGGCTGCGCTCTGATGCTGTGATGATTGTCGCAGAAGATGTAATCAGCGGTGTTAAGACTGCAAATCAGCTTGCTACTTATCCGGTAGGCACTGAGCTCATTTTAAATAACGGTCCTATGGCTAATCAGGGAGATGCAGAAGCATCTGAACCTAAGCCAGGTGTTAACCCTCTGAGTTACACTGTAACTAACGGTGGAACTAAACAGATTAATATCTCGAACCCTAACAGCGAAGCAGTAACTTGCACCGTTAAAACCGGAACTGAATTCTGCTCAGTAACTAATGCCGGACTGATAACTAACACAAATTCGGGTGCAACAGACGCTTCTGCAACTATTGAAGTGGCAATCGGCACTGCTAAGTTCACTGTTAATGTAACCCTCCAGGGTACGAATGATGGTGGTCTTGAGTAGTAGAGCAGTTTATCGCTAGAGTTTCTTATCATACACATTAGGCTGATTCCTACTTGTTAGGTATCAGCCTTTTTCATACTAAAACCTAGATAAAATGAATCAAGATACAAAAGACAAAATCGAATTCTCTTCTGCAGTGATGTGTATAGCAGCTGCTATAGCTATCGGTATCACGAGTATAGTTATCAGTCAGACGCACAATATAGAAGCCGGAGTATTAATCTTCATTGCTCAACTTCTAATCTTTGCAGCGTCCGTGTATCAAATTAATTATAAAATATATCAGTATGGCGAAAGTAGTAAATCTAAAGACGATAAAAAGTGATTTCTTCTCTCTTGAAGAATTCACACGCTCCTCAACCGCAAAAAGGTTGAAGATAGATAATACACCTAGTGAAGAAGTGGTGCGTAATATACAATATGGAGTGCAGATGGTTCTAGAACCTTTGCGAAGAATACTCCAAACACCTATTATTATCACTAGTGGCTATCGGTGTGCAGCTTTAAACAAAGCCGTAGGTGGTGTGACCAACTCATGGCACACGAAGGGCAATGCAGCAGACCTCAGAATCAAGGATGAGGAAGAAGCAAAAGCTATATTCAAAATCTTGAAAACACTACCTAGCGTTGATACGGTTCTCTTCGAGCACTCAGCCACATCCATATGGATGCACGTACAATGGGACATGGAGCGAACACCAAGGCATCATTATAACTTTAATTACCAAGCAAAATGAAAAAACTCCTCTTTATCATATTACTAATTGCTCTAATAGGCTGCAAAGCTAAGCAAACCATAGAGCAAGAGAAAGTGCAGGCATCATCATCGATTGCGAAAAGCACTTTTGCAAATGATAGCAGTATTATCACTATCGTATATGATATGCTAGATGATTTTGACGCTACCAGGGAGATTAGTAAACCAGGAACAAATGATACGGCCAACTCTCCTAAACCGCCAAATCGGAATCGACATCGTAAAGGAAAAATCGTAATATCGAAGACGAACAAGAGTACAAAATCAGAGATTACAGACAGTGCTGCAGTAAATATATACCACAAAACACCGAAAAAAGTAGCAAAACACGTTAACAATTGCGCCCTCCTTCCATGGGCGATAATTGCAATATTGATACTAATTCTAGTGATTTGTGTTAAATATCGATGTTGGCAACAAAAAATATCGGGAAAAATTAGGCACGGTACTGAATAAAATCGTATCTTTGCACCGTCTACTGAGGATAGAAGCAACGCTGAGGAGCGACTTTGAACGGCAGTGGGCGCACGATAGCAGATAGCCGTGAAACGAAAATAAATCCTCGTTTCACGGCTTCTTTCTTATCTGAATATCATAACAGATTTTAAGATTTTCTGCTTAACTTAATCACCCTTAGGGCAGTCGTGCTAACCGAAATTCTCCTCTAACTGCTAAATCGAGAAATATGATCAATAGAAAATTATTCGCGCAACAAGTGATGCGCTTGCTAGAACAAGATACCTACTTAAGAGTATCTTTCGTTTCCTCGAAACTGATGGTAAGTAAGCCAACCACCCGAAGAATCCTCAATGACATGGTTAAATGTTGCATTTTGAGGAAGGAACTCAAGTTATATGGTGGCAACGCTTACGAATATCTGTACTCTCGATTTTGACACGGCATCTGCTTCGTTGCTAACGAAGTAAACCTAAGTAATAAACAACAAACATTAATTCTTAACCGCAATGATAATGAAAGTACTAGACATTGGCGCAATCGTCAAATATCATGGCATACGCTTACAAGTGGTTAAAGCCGTTGACGGTTGCCGAGGGTGTTACTTCAAACACCAAAAACTATGCCATGCATCGATTGTTGGTGCATGTTCCCCTCCCTTCCGATTTGACGAAGTGATATTCCGTAAATATGATAAGAACAAAAAAGAAAATCTCCATGGCAAAAAATAAAAAAGAAGAAATTGAAATCACAGAAGAAGGAATCATCATTGTTGATGGTTTAGTTGCTGATTTCGAGTATTTATACAACAAGATTAAAACAAAATCATGTATAATAGTGATGAATAGTAAAGCAAGCTATCTATGCTTACTTGTCCCTTTCCAACATTGGTTATCGGAAAGAGTTTCTGTAGAAGAATACAAAGAGATTGTCGCTTATATAAAAGATGAATGGCGAAAAAATATTGAATTGATTAAAATGCTGGAACCAGAAGATGTTATACATATATATCCCGAACCGATGTTTGATTAACAATTGGCCCTTATTGAAAATAAGTTAATAGTGTCGAACTTTTAAATGAAAAATTATGATTAGACTAGAAATTGTCGGCAACCTTGGAGCCGACGCAGAAATCAAGGACTACAACGGAAACAAATTTGTTTCCTTTCGAGTTGCTCACTCTGAAAAATGGGTAGACCGTCAGACGGGAGCAATCACAACTCAGACCACCTGGGTATCATGTTCCTTAAATGGAGATGGCAAAGGCTTGACTGAGTATCTGAAAAAGGGTACCAAAGTCTTCCTTCGAGGAACACCGAACTTTATACAGTACTCTTCCCCAAAAACCCACAAAATGGAAGTAGGCGTAAACCTGTTCGTAAAAGAGATTGAACTTTGTGGAGGACACCAAGAACAATCGCAGAATAATAACGGAGACATACAAGGACATCCGGAACTGAAAGATGTAAAACCATTTTAAGATTAGAATATGGACGAGAACAAAATTGAACGAATAGCGAAAGCTACTGCCAAAAATTATGCTCTCGATGGATATAGACTGCTAGATTACGAGTTCAATGAAATCTCGCAACTAGCAGTCTATCAGATGAAACATAATAACGGCAACGAACTGAAAATAATAGGAGATTTAATCAGTAAAGAAATAAATATCTTCCTCAATAAAAAATTGAATAAGACGATAAATTTATAAGTATAAAAAATAACTTATGCAGCAACTCATAACAACACCAAACAAAATCAAGTGCATCAACTTGGATTGGCTTTCAGTGTATTGCTTGGAGCCAAAAGGGGTTGTTATGAATGCTGCATACTTCAAGGCTCTAGGTTGGACAGTAGAGGAACGTGAATACGGTACACCTCAGTACAGAGAGAAATTCACCCTCATGAACGGCAGACATCCATTCCTCGAAATAGAACGAAATCCCTACTCCTTAAAGCAGAATGGAGGAATCTTCGAACCCGAATCTTGCCATATCAGATTAGCCAACAGAACCCTCTATCAGCCACAGCCGGTGCAACAGTTAACAAACTTCATCGTGAAGTATGGTTATGAATATAGAGGTATCTCTAGAGTTGATGTGTGCTGCGACCTCACAATATTCGATAATGGAATGAAACCCCAAGACCTAGCCAACAAATACATGAAAGATAAAATTTGGAAGGTACACCAATCAAAGATTGATGCTCACTCCTCAGATGGTGATGACAGTTGGCGAATCCCTATCCATTTGGGCGCCCATGGAAAAGAGACGAAGACGGGCAGAACCTGGAACAGCCTAAAATGGGGAAGCCCGAAATCTGCATTGAGCACCAAACTATATAACAAGACCCTCGAACTCGAAACCAATACAGGAAAGTTCTACATCAAGGACACTTGGGTGAAGGCTGGCCTATGCGACCTTCAAAAAGTCAGATACGAGTACAGAAACCCAAAAACCAAAGAAACTGAAATAAGGACAAAACAAGTATGCGTTGTTCCTGGTACCGCAGTTAATCAAGAGATACCAATCGAGGGCGCAAAAAAGATAGATATTTGGAGAGTAGAATTTTCGATGAATAGTGAAGGCAGAAAATGGATAGACCTTGGCGATAACCATGTAGTAGATTTGTCCCTCAATGCCTTCGACAACCTAGATAGCCTAGCAGCCACTTTCTTCACTTGCTCGGAGTGGCTCTTCTGCTTCATCTATGCCAAGTGGATAACAAAGGGACCAACGAGACTAAAGGAAAGAACAAATCGATGCAAGAAACTGCAGCTGTTCAATACCAAATTCCTTCACTCCCACTACAAGCCGCAGAGACAAACCGAGACAGAAGACCCGAGCAGAACTGAGAAGATAATGATGTACCGACTGATAGCCAAAAGCAAAGATGAAAAGCTATCTGAGGAATATCGTGAAGCTTGCAAACAAGTAGCTGCTGAAATCTCCAAAGAACATGGTGATTGGTGGGTTCCCGATGAAATGTATGCCGGAAGGATGGTTAATCACTCGTTAGAGAGACAACGAGTGAAAGAATATAAAGAAGACCACCCTCAGACAGTAGAAGAGTTCCGAAAATGGGCAGAAAGACAATCTGAAATCACTGCCGAATTTAGCAAAGCTAAAATCGACAAATATATAGATGTAAGACAAAAAGTGAATAATCAGATAGAAAAGAGAATAAAACTATATAAAGAAGAAATAAGAAAATTATATGAGAGAATCAAACGGAATGAAATCCAAACACAAAAAGATGTGAATGAACTTCACAACATCTTTGGTGACCCATTCTAGACGATATAATAAATGAAAGATAAATGCATATTCAATATTATGAGGTAAAGTCATAAGTTATCAAGTTATTTAATTAAAGCGAAAACTAACGTTAGGCTGGCACGTGATGTGTCGGCCTTTTTGGGTTCCCATATTTTGACACGGACACTGCTTCGATGCCCACGTAGTAAACCTAAGTCTTAGAGAACAGAGATTTCATGAAAACCGAGGAAGAAAGTTGTAATCAGAATGCGCTTTCGGCGGTGCAGTAGCACCGCCGTTAGAGTGCCAAAGTAATTCCTTGTAAATAATTGGTAGTCAACACGTAAAGCCCAGTTTTGGGGTACACCCAAAACTGACACCCTTAAAACAGACCCCTAACCCCCTTGCAAACACCCTGCTACAGACCCACACATGACCCACAAGAGCAAATAATGAGAAAATGAAGAAAAATGACAACACAAACTAGAATGGTAACGCTTGCGGCTGCTAGCGCAGCCGCAGGCTCCCTGCTCGCTACGCTCGCACCCAACTTGCTTGAATGGTAACGCTTGCGGCTGCTAGCGCAGCCGCAGGCTCCCTGCTCGCTACGCTCGCACCAAACTTGCTTGAATAGTAACGCTTGCGGCTGCTAGCGCAGCCGCAGGCTCTCTGCTCGCTGCGCTCGCACCAAACAAAGCGGTGTCCGAGAGCCTTATCTTTATGGGACCCACGGCTGCTACGCAGCCCCCATAAAGATAAGGCACTCGGGCTTATTTATCGCCTAGCGGACGTTAACCCCCTTCTGCCCCGTAATTCGGGGCTACATGTGCTGAACTTGCTTCCATGCCTTAACCACCTTCTCGCCCTCGGGGCAGTTTCCATTTCGCAAGCTGCCACCCTAAAGGGATGGCGATCTTGCGAAATGAAAACCACCCCTCGCTTGACCGAAAAAGCGGTGTCCGAGAGCCTTATCTTTATGGGACCCACGGCTGCTACGCAGCCCC